>Ga0315310_10000266_pt1 | contig 33675 bp, 30 predicted proteins | sample TDP5_MG_FD_203630 | JGI IMG/M metagenome (GOLD analysis project Ga0315310, IMG submission 203630) | Freshwater sediment microbial communities from Lake Towuti, South Sulawesi, Indonesia - TDP5 | ecosystem: Environmental > Aquatic > Freshwater > Lake > Sediment | place: Indonesia: South Sulawesi...
AAGTATATCGTGGTTGGTTCATAGTTGGAAGTTTGACCTTAATGTTGGCGGCTGCGGCTCCAACTTTGACTCTGTTTATTAATATGCCCATTGGTTCGGAGAGGTTTTCGGAGCTTTGGCTTCTGGGGCTAGGTCATAAAGCAGAGAACTATCCATTCAATGTCAACCTTAATCAATTATATGGTGTTTATGTAGGAGTAGGAAACCATCTGGGGTATTCTGCGTATTATAGAGTTGACGTGAAGTTTCGCAATCAAACTCAACCTCTTCCTGACTTGTCAAACTCAATATCAAGTCCATTAAGTTCAACCTACGAGTTTCGATTCCTGTTAACTGATGGCGGAACTTGGGAAAGGCGACTTACTTTTTCATTCCAAGGCGAACCCGCGTTCATAAGCGATGTTCTGATAAATAATGAGGTTTTTCCTGTGAGCTGTTCTTCTACGTGGGACCAACAGCGTAGTGGGTTCTACTATCAGATTTTTTTCGAACTTTGGCAGTATAATGTCACATCTCAAAGCTTTAGGTTTCATAATCGCTTTGTTGGGATTTGGCTAAACGTGACCAGTTCTTAGACGCTTTCCTTGTGACTCGAAAGCACGCTTATTGCAGTCCGTAGGCCATCCCACAAGGACTTTGAAGGAGGAAAATCAGATGGTTGCCAATGCTCATAGATTCCTCATAGCCATAATGGTCTTCACATCATTGACTTTAGCAAGTGCCTCGACGATTTCAGAAAACAACTTTCCATTTGCTTATCTACGACAGTCCCTAGGAGCTATATTCATGCTTCTTATCCCAGGTCTATGCCTTCTAAGAATTCTCTTTCCAGAAAAGAAGTTTCAACCCATTCATGAAATAGCCCTGAGCATGTGCATGAGCATTACACTAACAATGATAATAGGCCTATTCCTGAACTACACGCCTTTGGGATTGAGCTTTTTCAGTATTATGCTCGGCAACTTTGCAGCAACATTCGTTCTTGCAATATTGGCATATGTGCGACTTTTGTTTCAACATTCGCCTACTTGAACTGGCAATCAAGGTCTGAGGATATTGGAATGAGCTTCAACAGCCTATACTCCTTCTACAAGCTAAGGCGGAGTCAATGGCTAAAGACGATCGATTTGAGGAAGCTACAGGAAAAGAAATTGCGATTTATGATTCGTCATGCTTACGAAAATGTGCCTTTCTACCACGAAAAATATCGCGAAGCGAAAATCAGTCCAAATGACATTAACACTATAGAAGATCTGCAAAAGCTGCCTTTCGTAACCAAGTCAGAAATCCATGCAGTCCCTAAGGAATTCATCGCAAGAACATGTGACATTTCACAATGCACAGAACGCAGAACAGGCGGGTCCACGGGGATTCCAATATCCATATACTATGATAAAAATGCGCTTGCTATGGACGCCGCCTTGTGGATGAGAGCACACTGGGAGTGTGGTTTAAGGCTAGGGGATAAGATGGCTCTGATAATCGATCCACATTTATTCGTGAGCGAAAAGAGATGGTACCAGAAACTTGGCCTAATGAGAAAAGAATACATTTCGATCCTTGATAGCCCAGATAAACAGATAACGGAACTGAAGTGCCATAAACCTGAGATCATACAAGGCTACCCCTCTTCAATTCTACTTCTAGCTCTTGAACTCAGAAGAAAGAATGAAACACGAGTGAAGCCAAGATTGATTTTCACAGAGGCAGAACTGATTAATGAGCACACGCGAGAACTCATTCGCTCTGCTTTTGGAAGTGAACTTTTTGATCTATTTGCTTCGAGGGAGTTTGGTCTTCTTGCTTGGGAATGCCCAAAACACATAGGGTATCACGTCAATTCTGAAAACATGGTTATGGAGATCCTCCAAGATGAAGAAGGCGTCGGGCCTAATGAGAGAGGAGAAATCGTTGGTACCACTGTTGCCAATTATGCAATGCCCCTGATAAGATATAGGACGAATGATGTCGGATTGTACAGCGACGAAGCTTGCGAATGCCGAAGAGGTTTGCCTATTCTGAAAGTTCTAGAAGGCCGCTCTGATGATCTCCTCGTTGATTCTAGAGGCAGAATAGTTAGCCCCTTGATCTTCTTCCCGTATCCATTCATCAATGTGCATGGAATCACACAGTTCAAAGTCTTCCAAGAGAAAGTGGACAAGTTCACGATCTTACTAGTAGTAGATGAGCACTTTCCAAAGGACATTGAGAGAGTCTGGGAGGATGCAACCTTGGAAATGAGAAGAATTTTCGGACTACATACCAGTGTCGACTTTAAGATAACTAGCGAAATTCCCAGAGAAGCTTCTGGAAAACTGCGAAAAGTGGTTTCAAAGGTCAAACCTAACTTGGAAGACTGAACCTAAAAGTGACAGTTTTTTGAATATCCCAAAACGCCTTCTCACACATGACGCACTACAGGTTGCTGCATGTTACGGAACGCCTTCGTACATTTTTTATGAAAAAGTCCTTAAGAGGAATTATAACGATTTTTCGGCTGCTTTCAGAACAAAGCATCCTCAAACTAGCATAATGTATTCCGTGAAAACCAACTATCATCCAGCAGTCCTAGCAGTTCTTAAAACGCTGGGGGCGGGAGCAGAAGTTGTTTCCGGATTCGAACTTTATCTAGCGCTAAAAATGGGCTTTTCTCCATCAAGTATAGTCTTCAACGGACCCTGCAAAAGCGCAGATGAGCTTGATCTTGCTATCCGAAATGATGTTTTTTTGATAAACGCCGACAGCACTTCGGAGCTTTCAAGAATCGAGAAAGTAGCAGCTCGTAGAGGCAAGATAATCAATGTAGGGTTGAGGGTAAACACTCAATATGGATGGAAGAAATTTGGGATTCCAATAGAACATGCAGAAAACGCCTTCAAACTTGGAACGAAGCTGAAGAACATCAACTTAAGCGCACTGCACATCCACTTAGGAACAAGCATTCGCAGTATAAAACCATATATCCATGCTGTCGGCGCCCTCGCAGAACTCATGAGTTCTCTGGAGAGGATGGGCGTTAGAATAGATTTGTTGGACCTAGGCGGAGGATTTACAACAAGCAGCGCTGGAAGATGGATCGGGGCAGCATTGTTCCAAGCTATATCGAAAGAGCTAAGCAGGTTTGGTCTAGGTTCTGGAAGACTTGAGAAAAAACTTGACTTATCTAGAGCTGTTTACCCTCGAGCGCCAACATTGCTGGACTATTCTTCAAGCATCTGCAATAGACTGAAACTGGAAATCGAAGAACGAAAACTGCCACTCCCAACACTAATACTTGAGCCAGGAAGATACTTGGTCAATGATGCTTTTGCTCTTCTTCTATCTGTAGCCGATGTGAAGGAAACCGGAGGAAGAAAATGGGCAATGGTGGATGGCGGAATTAATCTTGCTCCCTTTCTGGAAACAGAGGCTCACAGATTATTTAATGTCAGCAGAGAGAATGCCCCAGAAGAGGAGGTTATGATCGGCGGTCCTCTCTGCACAGAAAAGGACATTCTTTGTAGAAAGGCTACAATTGCATCGCCTAAGCAAGGGGACTTGATTGAAATACTTGACGTCGGCGCCTACAGTCTCTCAATGTCTTGGCAGTTCATACGCCCTCGGGCACCTGTTATCATGATCACTGAGAATGGCGAAATCAAGGAAACGCGAAGAAGAGAAACGCCTGAGGACATGCTGAAACTCGACTTTTTTGCTTAGCGCGTTTAGCCACTACCCTGATGGTGACGTGAATGAGAGAAACTGAACATCTTAGAATTCCTCTGATGAAACCCATTTTGTCCAAACAGATGCTAGATGCCGCATTAGACGCACTGCAGAACGAGAGATTCGTGATGGGAGAGAGCGTTTTCAAATTCGAAGAAGAGTTCGCACATTATGTAGGCGCCAAGCATGCTGTTTCAACAGGCTCTGGAACAACAGCCCTTAATCTATCTATAATCGCCATTGACCGGAAAAGCAGAAGCGAAGCAATCACTACTCCTGCCTCATTCATCGCCACCACAAACGCGATACTGCAAGCAGGCGGTAAGCCTGTATTTGCTGATATCGATGCGCAAACCAATACATTGAATCCCTTAGAAGTAGAAAAAACGATCACAAATGAAACAAACCTGATTTTGCCCGTGCATCTTTACGGCTATCCCGCAGATATGGATTGGCTCATGGAGATAGCTCAACAGCATGACCTAAGAATAATTGAGGATGCATGCCAAGCCCATGGTGCCGTTTACAAGGGTAGGAGAATAGGATCAATAAGTGACGCAGCCTGTTTTTCTTTCTACCCATCAAAGAATATGACGGTATGCGGCGACGGCGGGATGATAACCACCAATGATGAAGATATTGCCAACTCTACCGCCAAATTGCGCGACTGTGGGCGAATCTCTAAGTACCTTCACGACTGTGTAGGTTTCACTGCAAGGCTAAACACAGTTAACGCTGCCATTGGCAGAGTGCAGCTTAAGCATTTGGAGGAGTGGAATCAGAAAAGACGGCAGGTTGCAGAGACTTATAGAAAACTCCTCTTCGATCTAAGGCAAGTTGAACTGCCTCCCAGAACAAGCTCAGGCACAAGCCCTGCATATCATTTGTTTGTGATCAAAACAGAACATAGGGATAAATTGGGGGAATACCTTCAAAAGCATGGAATAGAATGTGGAGTCCACTATCCAGTACCAATTCACATGCAGCCAATCTATAAAAAAAGGTTCCATTTTGAGCGGGGTATGTACCCGGTCTGTGAAAAACTCTCAGATATTGTGCTCAGTATTCCACTCTTTGTTGAGATGCGGAGAGACGAAATAGAATACGTGTCTGAGAGGGTTTGGGATTTCTTTAGAATAGAAATCTGATTCGAATTTTCCAGAAGAACATTCTAGAATATGTCTTCTTCTATCTTTTTTACCGTTATTTCATGAACACTACAAGGAGGGAGATGAATGAACAGAACAAGTATCGGTGTCCTTGGACTAGGTTACTGGGGAAAGAAGATAGTAACGGAATATGCTCTCCTCGGAAAAAAGAGAGATGACTTCAGTCTATACGCTGCTGTCGATCTAGATCAGGAAAACCTCCGATTTTGTCGGGATTCTTTGGATATCCCCGTCCTAACCACAAACTACAAGGAAGTTATATGCGATCCTTCGGTTTCAGCAGTAAATATCTGTACCCCAAATGAGACTCACTTTGAAGTGGCTAGATATGCTCTAGAAGAGGGCAAACATTTGCTGATCGAAAAGCCGATGACTCTGAGCGCTGAACAGGCACGCGAATTGATAAGTTTGGCTCATTCGAAACGTTTGGTTCTGTGTGTAGGCCACATTTACAGGTTTAATAATGCCCTCTTCCAAATTAAGAAACTCATCTCTCAAGGGTTGCTAGGCCAAATCCTCCACCTGAAACTTCAGTGGACCACTTTTTCTCCTCCTCTTCCAAATAGGGACATAGTAACCGATTTGGCGCCCCATCCTTTGGATATTCTGAACTATCTCCTTGACTCTTGGCCAAAGAGATTAACCTGTTTTGCGAAAGCTTTCAGAAGAGAAGACCTTGAAGAGCTTGCTTATATTGTTGCAGAATTCTCGGATCGCAAAATCGCCCACATTGAAATCAGCTGGCTGCTTCCTGGCAAAAAGCGTGAACTGACAATTGTAGGCTCGGAGAAAAGTGCACTAGTTGATTGTCTTCGTCAGAGAATCTTCATTACAGAAAACAATGACTCAAATAACGAACTGCAAGGGTGCTTGAACAACGAAATCAAAGTGGTTCCGAACAACACTATTGAGTCCGAGCTCAGCCACTTTATAGACTGCATCAATACTGGAAACCCACCGGTTAACGGGAGTCATGAAGGGCTTAAAGTTGTTGAGATGCTGGAACTATTGAGAAAGTCCCTTGTCGAAAAACGAACTGTAGAATCAGATTAAACAAATGCTACGATGACTCCCGAAGGAGATCTCTACGTGAAAAAGTACTCAGTTATCCGTGAGGCAGAAATAGGTGAGGGCACAATTGTCTATGATCAAGTCAACTTATACAAATGTAAGATAGGTGAAGACTGTAAAATTGACTCCTATGTTTATATCGAGGGCAACGTGAAGATCGGTGATAGATGTAAAATCAGACCTTTTGTTTTCATTCCTTCGGGCGTCACTGTAGAAGACGAGGTTTTCATTGGACCAGGCGTGATTTTCACGAATGATAAATATCCAAGAGCCAAGGGTAGGTGGAAAATGGCGAAGACCCTTGTTAAGAAAGGTTCCTCTATAGGAGCTGGCGCAGTAATACTTCCAGGAGTTACAATAGGATGTGGCGCAGTTGTCGGGGCGGGTTCTGTTGTTACGAAGGATGTGCCTGACAAAGCTGTTGTGACAGGGAACCCAGCTCGAGTCATACGTTAATCTATGAACGCTTTTTGGAGCAACATACTTTGGAGACAAAACGCCGGCTAGTTATCATTCCCGTTTATGAAGAGCATGGAAAGATCTCAAAGCTTCTTTCGAGGTTCGAAGAACACTTTGCCCACGAGATTTTTTTAGTCGCGGATGCTCCTTCAGAATCGTTTTTAGATGAGATTCGAAACACAAGAGAGAATGTAAAGGTTCCAGTTCGGCTGAAGATGTTTCAAGACAGAGGGGGGGTCGGGAGAGCCATAAAGGCTGGCATCGATTACGCACGCGAAAATCGCTTTGATATAATAGTTGTCATGGCTGGAAACGGAAAAGACAATCCAGTTGAAATTCCTAGGCTGCTAAGACCAATCCTGCAAGATGAAGCTAATTATGTCCAAGGATCTCGGTTTATGCCAGGAGGGGTAGCCCAAAGAAACCCGATACTGAGAGGAATATTCTCCCGCCTTTTTCCATTGCTGTGGACACTTTGCACACGAAAAAAGTGCACCGATGTGACCAATGGCTTTAGAGCTTACTGTACATCCATCTTCGATGATAAAAGGATCAATATCTGGCAAGACTGGCTGGATCGTTATGGCTTTGAATATTACCTGCATTATAAGGTTCTGAAGTTAGGGTACAGGTTTCGAGAGGTCCCAGTTTCGAAAACTTATGCGTTCAGGCATAAAGGTGGTTATTCCAAAATCTCGCCTTTTCTGGACTGGTGGGACATAGTCAGCCCGCTGATTCTTCTTAGTCTCGGGGCAAGAAAATAGACGATATCCCGGACTAGCTACAAGGAAAGCACTTTAATGACTTGCAAGGATGAGAACCAGATTAAGCTTGTTGTTTCTTTCTCAAACAGCACGCGTAGAAAGGTTTTGGAGCAGCACTATCTTGATTTTTGGAAGATTCCCTACACATATACTTTAGAGAAACCTGAGCACCCCATAGCAACGATAATCGACGGGGAAAACATCCCACCGATAACAGAACTACAAGAACCAGCCATCATAGTTCCCTCAAATAAGCCAACCTTTTATGAATGGGTAAAAAAAGCAGGTATCAAATTCGCACATCAGCGAAATGTCAAACTTGTCTTCCAAGCAAAGAAAGACGCTTGTGTGGAACTTCCAGTTAACGAGTTCTGCTCTTTCCAAGGAAATCCGACACTTGTTCAAATCTTGTCTTTTAGCGGTCGGACTGTCTTGCACAAATTCCTATACAAAAACGCATACCTCCTTTCCATAGATCTCGTTGAGGAATTTAAGAGGTTCTTTGACGCACAACTTGAAGACTCACCCTGTTTCTCGTTTGAGCTTTACGCTCGGATTCCAGCAACCTACAGTCTAGCTCCTCGAGACATTAGAAACAGGATCCTTAGAACAAGAATACCTAGAAACGCAGCCATTTGTCTTGAAGATAAATGCTCTCTTGACGCTTTGCGCCATTTATTCCTCATAGTGCTTTTAGAAGCCTCGAAAGTAGCTGTGCCAACTCTCTGCTTTTGGCCCAAAAACAAGAAGTTTGCTTGTTGTCTAACCCACGATGTAGAAACCGCAGAAGGTTTGGAAAGATCGTTTGAATTCAAGAGAGTAGAACAAAAATACGCAGTTCGGTCGTGTTGGAACCTTCCGTCGGAAAGATATCCACTGCAAATAGAACTTGTCACAAAACTTGCAGAAGAATCGGAAATCGGCGCCCATGACACAAAACATGACGGGAAATTGGCAATTCTTTCAGATCAGCAGCTTGAGAAACGATTAAGAGCATGCAAAGACCAGCTAAGCAAAATAGCGAAAATCTATGGCTTTAGAGCGCCTCTCTTGCAGCATTCGCTGAAAATAATCGCCGCCGTGGCAAACAGTGGTTATACGTATGATAACTCGTGTCCAACATGGGAACCACTTTCTCCTACGTCTATGAAAGCTCATGGCATAGGCACAGCATTTCCTTTTGAAATCAACAATATTGTTGAGATTCCAGTAACGTTGCCACAGGACCAACAACTACTCTCTCTGCTTGGTATGAATCCCGCGCAAAGCATTGATTTATTGAGTAAGCTTAGAAAATGGCTGCAGGCAATGAGTGGTCTCTGCACCTTGCTATTTCATCCAGATTACGTGTTCACTCAGCCTGAGAATCTGGTGCATTATGATAAATGCATCTCGGAATTCGCAAATGACCATGAATGTTGGATGGCAATGCCAAGCGAATTGGCCATGTGGTGGAAACAACGCGGCAAAGCAAGATTGTGGGTAAGAAAGCTTGCGAACGGAAAATTGAGCTTTGGGTTGGAAGGCATACCAACCGAATCTACATCTCAATTCGTAATGTGTGTGTTTGATGGATATGACCAAGTGAAGGGGTTAACAAGCAAAATTGTGGATCAGAGCTGACGAAGATGAACTCGTTTGATCTGTTCTTCTATGTGGTCTCTCTTCTGCTGTGGATACCCATCATGTCCTACTATCTTGCTATGATAAGATTCTCGCAAAAAGCAACTCAACGAAGAGAAACCGAAACATACCCATCAATTTCTATGATGATTCCAACATACAACGAAGACAAGGTCATTGAAAGAAAACTTCAAAATGTCTCTGCGTTGGATTATCCCAAGGCAAAATTGGAAATACTTGTAGTCGACAGTGCCTCCAACGATAAAACCGTGGAGATAGTCACCAATTTTGTCGAAAGAAAGGGAAAAGACCTAAATATACGGCTTGTTTCCCAGCAGGAAAGGCATGGAAAAGCAGACGCTATTAATTACGCTCTAGGAATGTGCAGTAACGAAATTGTGGTTTTCACTGACGCAGACGTTTTGCTAAATAATGATGCACTTCGACAGATTGTCTCTGGCTTCAGCGATGAAAGAACTGGTGCCGTCTCCGGGATTGAAGTTATCCAGAATCCGAATCGAACGACTAATACTAAAATTGAACAGGGCTACCGTAGTTTCTACAACAGCTTAAGGCTTGGTGAGTCAAATGTGGATTCAGTGTTAATGTGTGAAAGCGAGTTTTCTGCTTACAGACAAGAGCTAATCAAAGAGGGAATACCAAGCAACAGTGTCTGTGACGACATGGAGTTAACCTTTCTTGTTCGGAAAAAAGGGTTCAAGGCTGTTTACGATCCTAAAGCCAAGTTCTACGAGTACTCACCTATAAGGTTCATTTCAAGATCTGAACATAAAATGCGCAGAGGACAGGGCATCCAACAAACCCTACTTCGGTATTTCTCGACTTTCTTTGGTACAGGATATGGTAGGTTTTCGCTATGGATATTTCCCTTTGAGTTTTTCCTTCACCTGATCGCCCCTATTCTAACATTGACTTGGGTTGCTGGGCTTGCCTTGGCGTTGGTTCTTGGCTCCTGGCTTTCGATCCTCTTGTTTGTCACTACACTGACAATAATAACAGGCGCCTTGATTCTAGTAGCTGGTCGCTTTTCTCCTGGAAACATGATCACTCTGGAGCAGTCGAGCAAAAGGTCATCCTTACGACTCGTCTCCTTTCCAGTTGATTTCTTAACCTTGCAAATCGTTCTTTTTGCGGCGCTGATTAGCCTCGCCATACATGGCCCGAAATACAAGTGGGAAAAGATCGAGGAAATTAGAAGCGCAAAAGCAGAAGGCTAGTTCTTGCACTCCATCCTTGTTGATTTGCAACGTTATGGAGAGGAATTCTACAGGAAAAAGAAAACTAGAATTATATGCATATTGTTGGGTGGCTCATTGGGGCGAAACGAGGCTACCCCAGAAAATTTGGCGGCAATCGATGCCGACATTAACGTTATTACACGATTCTACTACGACCTATTAATTCAGAGGCAACTGCGACGTTTTCTGGAAGTCAAGATTCCCGGAATAGCGTTTGATGTTGGCGTTTATTCTCTTTCAAGGCTGAAGTCTGGAAAGGACAGGTCGCAGAATCTTTTCGACCTCAAATACAACAGCAAAATCTTAGCAGGTAAGGATGTTCGCTCGGAAATTCCGGGAATCTCAGTTCAAGATTTTTATCCGTTTGAAGCCTTTCGCCTCATTTTCAATAGAACCTTCGATCTGATTAAAGCTGTAAGACAGTGCAACGGAGGCGAAGTTGAAGTCGATACAGCGCTTTTCAGGATCGCTAAAAGAAGAGTGATCAGAGCGCACATCGATTCATATTTGATTTTCAACAAAAAATATTCCAGAGATTACGAAGAAAGAGAACGCATGTTCTTGGCCGAAAACAGAATTCCAGCAATAGAAAATTTCGACGATGCGAGGCAAACGTTGTTGAAAAGCATGAGCAAAGGATTAGAAACTACTAGAATACCCTCCTCAGATGCTCTCCTAGAAATCATGAGCCAGAGATACGCTTATCCAATTGCGTTCAGAATCTACACGGCATTCCAGACCAAGAAGCTCAGCGCCTTTTTTTCCAATCCCGTGTTTCGAGTTTACCATGAAGCTATGAAGTTTCTCGAAAGCGAAAAGGTAACCCCCACGACACCGCGAGAACTTGCTGAACTAGTTAGAATCTTTGAATCGTGCCCTCAGCCGGTAGTTTTAAGGGCAGCAGAAAGCTGATCTTCAAAATGGCCACTGAAAATTCTCTAATCTCAGTCATCGTATGTACAAAATATCGTAGTGCCGATGCTGTGCTTGTGAATCTAGCTCAGATCAAGAGAAACATCGAAAACGCCTCCACCGAACTCATCTTGGTTGACGGTAATGGGAATCCGAAGTTGAAGGAAATGGCAGACAGACAGGGTGCCAGATACGTTTACGAACCGCGCCCTGGGATACCAGCAGCTAGAAATGCGGGGATAGCCTCAAGCAAAGGAGATATCGTAGCTTTCACGGATGACGATTGTTTCGTTGAAACTGATTGGATAAAGAGAATTGCCGATAACTTCAGGAACGACCCGCAACTTGTAGGCCTTGGAGGTGTGGACTATAGTCCACCTGAGTCATCTGTGTTGCAGAAAGCAGTGGGCTTACTTGACGAGGTCAGAGGCAAGCCTCAGAGTCGATTGAGCATTGCACAAAGAATGCGCAACTGCAACAGTGCATATCGAAAACGTGAACTATTGAAATACGGTGCTTACAATTCTGATTTCTACATTGGCGAAGATTATGAACTAAACATTAGACTAGTTAAACACGGCTGTAAGCTTGCGTTTGACGAAACATTAATAGTATATCATGAACGCGTCTCTTCCATCAAAGCTTATTGGAAGAAATTTTTCAACTACGGCTTTTGGAGCTTCAAGATCATGCGCTATCATCCGAACCTCTTCTTGAGAACAAACGACATACTCCCACCCGCAACGCTAATGGCTGGTTTACTGTGTTTATTGTCCCTCCTGCTAGGCATAGTCTTTCCAATCTACATTCTGCTGACAGCGGTGCTTTTGTACGCTGCGTTCCGAACAGCTAGATGCATGATAACACGAAGGGAACTGTGGAGGTATACACCTATCGTCTTTGGCGCATTCATAATTCGCAACCTTGCCCTCGGTCTTGGCTTCTATGCAGCCTTCTCCAGAACATGTTGGAGGAAAATGGCACGTTCTTAATCTTCGCTGACGCTCTCGGCTATCATTATCTACGCGACAGAGACATCAGGCAAGCCTTCGATGACGTTTTTGAAACAATATGTCCTGCCGAAACATTGCTGTCATATAGTGCAGGCATTCATGCAACCATTTGGACGAGTACATATCCAAAAGAACACAAAGTTTGGCTAGAGTGGTTATTGACAGACTTTGATGGATCAGAGATTGAAATCGATCATTGGCAATGGCGCATAGCCAGTTTTCGAACCTTCCTTCTAAAAAGATTTAGACCCAAAGAGTTTGACTACAAATACATTCCAAACCACATGAAAAGGTTGTTCGAAAAAAGAGACTTCAACTTCTTCAAGCCGTATTTCCATCCTACAATTCCAAGCATATTCAATGTCTTCGAAAGCAGCAACATTAGATACAGGTTCTCGTACTGCCAAAGGCTTGAGGAAATCCCTCTAAGAGAAAAGGAACTTGTGGACGTGATTTCTCTACCTGAATTCGACGCTTTAGGACACAGGCAAGGACCCTATTCACCCGTAACCAAGAAACGGATTCTGAAACTGCTTGAAAGAGTGAATATCATAAGAAAGCAAACAGATAGCACAGTTGTGTTGTTCTCTGATCATGGGATGTACCAGATTCGAAAACGATTCAACATCCTCAAGAAACTACAGCAAGCAGACCTAATTCTTGGAAAGGATTATGTCGTGTTCCTCGACTCGACCATGGCGCGTTTCTGGACGAGAGAAGCCGATTCAAAAACTTCACTTGTGGAGTTTCTTGCAGAAACTGATGAGGGAAAAGTTCTTTTGGAACAAGACCTCGATCAAAACAAACTGCCCAAAGACGAGAAATTCGGCCAACTTATCTTCCTTGTAGAACCCAGTTGTGAGATTTTTCCCAACTTCTTCCACCCAGTATGGGCCGAATATGAAAAGGGTTCTCACGGGTACTCTGTAAATGGCTCCAACTCCAAGGGTATTTTTGCCGTGAATGCTTCGGTAAAGCTACCTGACGCTGTTTCCCTTCTGGACATCGCTCCAACTGTGACAGGATGTCTCGACTTGCCAAAGCCACCAGAATGGAGAGGTAAGAGCATTGGACTCTGAGCCGAAAAAATCAAGACTTGGCAAGAGACTAGTCCTCACAGTGGGTTTGCTGGCTGCAGGCAGCATATTTCTTAGCTATTCAATTTGCATCGGCTTGGACATGGCGATCCCACAGTTGCCATTTAGTGTTTTTCCAAATCTTCCTGTGGTCTTTTGGATTGGAATGGCATTGATAACAGGCGGCTTAGTTGTCTACGCTCTGTCTGACGAAAGCTTTGGTGATGCGGGCAATCTTTTGATAGGGATTCTGGTTTACATGTTGTTCTACGGGTATTTCCCCGTTGCAGAGAGAAACCTTCGCTATTATGACAGTTGGACTCACACGGCAATTGCAGACTTTCTGGTCAAGAATGGTCGCACTAGTCCAAGTGTATTCTACAATAACTGGCCAGGATTCCATTTATGGTATGCTCAATTGGAAACCATAATGGGCATAGACTTCTACACATTTGGCAAAATATCACCGATCATAATGAACTTGGCATTCTTTCTTTTTCTTTACTTGTTCTTTAAGAAAGCAGGTAGCCCCAAAATCGCCTTGATAGGCCTAATCATGTTTGTTTTCATGGATGACCGTTTTTATTACACAGTTCAGCCCACTGCGCTTTCGATAGTTTTGTATATGGCGACACTATATGTTGGATTTTTCGAAGCTAACAGCAGACGCTTCTGGTCTCTTACCACATTGATGTTATGTGCGTCAGTCTTTATTCATCCGGCGAACGTTCTTTGGAACCTTATAGCGCTTTCTCTGATGTTTCTGACATTGAGAATATTCCGAAGTAAACTTTACTCAACAGCACTAGCGCTTACACAGCTCACAGTTGTCTTGTCGGTCTGGATGATGTGGACTCTTGCATTCATTCGGCCGCCTCTTGGGTCGTCTCAGCTTTTTCTTTTAGAAAGGGTAACAAATTCTCTAGGCGGTGCACTGACACATGGTGCCATTATGGATTATTCTCCTAGCTACTGGTACAGAGGAACGCCGATTATGATTCGCAACCTCAATGCAGCAACTCTCGGCGTTGTCCTTTTCGCATGCGCAATAGGATTCCTAAAGTTTTTGCCAACCCTAGGCTTTGATTCTTTCAGGGAAGCTTTTCTCAAAGTGATTAAACACCCGCTCACAGTCCGCAGAATTAAGATTACAAGCAGAAATTGGGCATTGTTTGTGGGTGCCATTGTCTTGATCGCTGATGTGCTGATGGGCATTTTCCCCCTTGTTACTGGGCTTTCCTTCTCTGCCACGGCAATTCCTTGGGGTTGGACTGATCGTGCTTTGATGTTCATTTGGATACCTGCATGCCTATTCGCATGCCATTTCCTTCATAATATGACCAGAAAACGGGTCAAAAAGATTGCCTCTGTTGTGTTTGTTCTAATGATATTTCCTTCATTTCTTGTGAATCACTGGTTTGAATTCCTTTTCCTAGTACACGGGTGGGAGCCACCAGCTATTGGATTTTTATATGAAAACACGAGTTCTGGACTTACTGTCCTTACAGACACCAGCACTCAGCCTGGCCTGTGGTATCCACTAAAATACAATATCATTTCTGAGGCTGACGCTGCTCGGGTTGGTCAGACTGATGTCAAAATATGGGAAATCTTTAACGGTACACTTTCTCCTTTAAATGCTCAGTGGACCTACTTCTTCAGGTCTAGAAGAATTGAGATGTCCTTCCCGCTAAAATATGCAGCTCAGCCCAACTACACAATGGATTACGCGCTGTTGAATTCCCCCCAAGCTAACAGAATTTACGATAACAGCTACGTTACGATATACTACAGAAACAGCACACCATAGGCTGCAGAGTTTCATGAAAAGCAAGAAGCAAGCAGTCAACGTGTTAATTGTCGAGATGGGCAGCCTTCAGAATAAAGGCAATTGGGCGATTCTTGAAGGAACTCTGAAAGTGCTGAAGGAATATGTTCCAGACGCCAAATTCAAAGTAATGTCACATGGACCACCCGAGGAATTCCCACTATTTCCCGTTGAGGCACTCCCTGCAGTTGTCAACGCTCCTAGAGGATCCAAAGCCGCAAAGCTATTTCGCACTGGCTGGGAACTCGCCCAAGGTGTTCTTGCATCAATGATGGCCCTCTTTTGGAAAAGAAGCCACAGCAGGTTTTTCGTAAATCATTTCGGATTGAAAGAGTATGTGGACGCAGACGTAATAATTGTCCGTGGAAGCGATGCTGCGTTGAGCGATATCTACGGCTTGGACTCGCTTCTGATTTTTTGTTTCAGCGTGCTCCCTGGCATCATCTTGAGTAAAAAAATAGTCGTTTTTGGTCATTCAATCGGGCCTTTTAGATCGAAAGTGAGCAAATTGCTTGCACAGTTTGTTTTGAACCGTGTGCATATGATAACTCTACGGGAAAGAGTGTCAGGAATTGTCTTGAAAAGCCTGAACGTTGCCAATCCTAACATATCTATTACGGGCGATCTTGCATTTGCAATCGAACCCGCGTCAGAATCTGTTGTGAACGCCATCTTGGAAAAGGAATGTGTTTGTGAAAAGAGGCCTTTTGTAGGTCTTTCGGTGAGCCGTGTCATTTCTCGCTGGTTAACCCACAGACAGAGCCAGGAACCCTATCAGGACTATGTTCACATGATGGCGAAGGTTGTAGAATACATAAACAGAGAGCTTGGCGCTACGGTGTTAATTGTTCCGCATGTTGTGGGACCAGAAAGAAGCGATGATGATCGAATAGTAGCGGAAGATATTATTTCCTGCTTAACGGACAAGAAAAACACGTATGCGATACGAGGAGATTACACCCCCTCAGAACTGCGAGGCATAATCAGTCGATGTGACATTTTCATTGGAACGCGGATGCATGCAGTTATTTCTGCGCTTTCGGTTCATGTGCCTAGTCTGGCTATTTCGTACGTTCACAAGACTAAAGGGATACTTGAAGCTGCGAATCAAAGCAGATGGGTGTGCAAGATACAAAATATCACTTATGAAGGTTTGGTGGAGAAAGTCGCAGAGTTATGGAGAGAGAAAGAACAAATAAGGCTTCACTTGTCCAGACAAATGCCTAAAGTGCGCAATCAGGCGCTCGCAAATGGTTTACTGGTTCAAAAGCTAATTGAAGAACAGAAGTGTTTATGATTGCGAGGCTCTGTAGCAAGCAAAATAGGAAGAGAGATAATCTGTAACGGTTGTGGCACGTGTGAAGCTCTGTGTCCACAAGAAGCAATAGAAATGAAAATCAATCATGCAGGAAATTATGAACCTGTTGTAAACGTGGCAAAATGCAACGATTGCTCAGTTTGCCTCCAGGTGTGCTCAAGCTGTGTAGACTTTATCGAACTAAACAAAGACATTTTCGACAGGATCCCGACTGATATCTGGTTTGGCAATGCTTCCAGCTTCTACATTGGCTATACAAAAGATGAGGCTATAGCTAAGAATTGCTCCTCAGGTGGCCTTGTAAAAACCCTCCTATGTCACTGTCTTGAGAACAAGCTGATAGATGGGGCATTGGTCTTGAAGAAGGGAAAAGATAGCTTTTTGCAGCCCGAGGCTCACATTGTCAACAGCAGAGAAGAAGTGATTGAAGCTGCCAAATCAACATATCTGCCAGCTGCGGTGAATAGAGCTCTGCGACATGTAATAAACCAGAGTGGAAAGTACGCAGTCGTAGGGCTTCCGTGCCATATTCACGGACTGAGAAAGGCAGAATCACTAAGCGTGAAACTTCATGAAAGAACCGAATTCTGTTTCGGGCTTTTCTGTTCACACACATGCACTGCTTTGGGAATTAAGACTCTTCTGAGGAGACTAGATATTCCAGCCGAAGAAGTTGCCCGCATATCTTTCAGAAAAGGGGGGTGGCCAGGCAACTTCCTAGTTATTTTGAAGGATGGCACCACGCAAGAGATACCTTTTGCTAGAACTTGGAGTATTTTTGGATCCTTCTTCTTCACTCCTCCAGCCTGTTTACTGTGTTGCGATTTGACAAATGAATTGGCTGACATTTCTTTTGGTGATGCTTGGCTTCCGGAATTGAAAGCAAGTACGAAAGGCATCTCCTTGATAATCTGTAGAAGCGAGAAGGCAGAGACGTTGCTCCATGAAGCAATGAATGAAAGCAAAGTGGAGTTGCTAAGAATAAGCAAGGAAGACGCAATAAGAGCTCAACGACTGGGACTGTATTTTAAGAAAAAAAACTACGTTGCTCGACGCAGAATATGGGACAGATACAATTCCGCCTCATACGCTCACAATGCCATTCTTGGCACACCCACCGTAAGAGATTTTCCGCTAGCGATTCTAGTCTTATATGATGCATGGGTCTCGAACGCAAGGCCCTTCTTGTCTGTTGCAGAAAAGCTCCCACTGAGCTTTTTCCGAGCCTACAATCATTTCATGTATGTATGTCGAAGATTTGCTGCGTTCAGAGGAAAACCCTGACTTTCTTTTCCTGAGAACCCATGGGCACAATGCTTGCAAGGTAAGTCGTTGAAAAACGGGTCGAATAGTATAAGATGCCCGGTGTACCAGTCCGGTGGGCTTGGACTGAGGGTGCTTCTGTTATGCTTAAATGAGCCATCGTCTGTGGGCCAAGGATCACATCGACACCGTTTTGAAGTTGTGCTCCCGAGTAAGTCCCAAGCAAGGTGCCATTGTGTTGCCAAGTAAGTTCGTAGCTTGCAGACGGTGACATGCCATAGTCGGTCAGGTTCGACAAGTAGAAAGTGGCACTCTTTGCTGTGGAAAATTCGTTCGAAAGCAGAGCTTCGGCGCCTTCTTGTGAGTCAAAAACTTGAGCGATTATCTGCCCGCCAGTAATACTGAAATGTGGACTATATCCAAACCATGCGAATCCAGTCTTGATGGTCTTATAGTCTTCCTGTTCATAGTATGCTTGGAAATTGTCAAAAGGAGACCAAATACGAGAAAGCGTCGGGTTCTGTGGACCTATAAGGCAGTATATGTCGTTGTTGGCGACGATCCATTTTGTTCCAGAAGAGGCGCCTGTACCTGTCAAATTGCCAATGAGCTGCGCGCCTGGAGCAAGAGTTAGTTTGGTTATGAACTTTGAACCGTCTGAACCGCTCCACCATGTAAAACTCTCACCCTTGTATGGTCCCCATTGAAATTCTCCAGTGCTGTGAAGCCCTGAACCCTGAAATACGCTAGCGTACTCGTATGCCCCTACAAATGGAAATCGTGACAGATCTCTCTGCAGATAGGCACCATATTCATCAGATCCTGTGGAACCGCCTTCCGAAGCTGGCCATCCCTCGGCGATAATCTTTGCCGTGGAGCTCATCAGCGTTTGCCACCATGTCGCATTGCAGTTAAAGAACCCCTCATAATCGTAAAGTATGATATCATACTTGTTTAGAGTGGTCAAATCGTCGGTCTTCCATATGATGCGGTCCCACTCTGTGCGACTTGAGCCCTCGTAAACAGCATACGGGTATATACTTATACGCTGTAGTTCAACTGGTAAGATTCCGAAGTAGCCAAACATGTTGTAAATGTATCCTACAGTGTGACTTGTGCCACTGAATATCACGGCTAACTTGGGGTCGTACAATGCTCTGTCCATGTAAGGTTCAAACCTAATCAAGCGCTGATTTAATTCCCTCATGAAGGAAAGAATTAGTTTACTGTTACCGTCTTTATCATTAAGCCCATAACCATAAGAGTTTGAACTTGGATCCCTTTCATCCTGCCAAGCCCAAATGCATGATGCCGTTATACCTTGAGCGAGCATTTCTCCATAAGCCGTTACCCAAAAAGTCTTTTGTTCACTGAGCGTAGCACTTGTTTTGATGCCGTATTCCATTCCACATATTGGCTTGTTGAAACGTCGGTTGTAGGTACCTAAAGAAGCAAAATCACCAAATTCCGGACCATAGGTGTCTGCCATTATCACGTCGGTTAAGTCGGCAATATATTCAACGCTGATGAAATCAGCCGTTTTATCGCTGCCACCACTGCCTTGGTGTGTGTAGTAAACGAAGGCGCTAACGCTGCCCCCGCACGGAAAGTTGTAATATCTTTTCGCCCCGTCGATTCTAACTTTAGTGACGTTATACCATGCTTCTGTCATGAATTTCACGTAGTCGCAACGCCTTGAGTTGTATCGCCTTCCTGTTTCCGTCAATGTCGGAAGTCGGATCTTCAGGAAGTCTGTTTCTGCTGGCTCAAGGGATCCACCATCACGCCCAAGGCTCCATGTGTTTCTCAGAGCATCCAAAGTTACATATCTGTTTCTTAACCACTGATGCCAGCTAGCATTCGCCATTTCAATGGCTGTTGAAGTAAGTCCAGAGTCGTAAATGCCAACAAAATTGTGTTTTGTATATTGATTCGCCTCTGCTTCGCTCCAGACGTCAAGGAACGCAATAGCGTCTATTAAGCCGTTGTCACAAATCCGTTTAGTTAAGTTTGCCATAAACCAGTATTGTTGTCTCAAAAAAGTTTGGTTAAATGCCCAGTCGCTGTTTTTCCATCGTTCTCCAACCCAGCCCGCACCGGTATAAGAGGCATAATCGGGGGTACGTAAAGCAGCATAAACGCCCTTGTCCTTGCAGAGCTGCAAGAACTCTGTAAGCTTGTTCCAGTAGGATCCAGAGTAGCTGTTTTCTCCCGCGTACATGAGGCTTGCCATTGGAACTTGCAAAACAACCAGATTGAAATTATTTTCCCGCATCTTAGTCAGATTGCCTTCCATTTCATGAGTGTCGTATTGATCCCAGAAGTTTCCACCTCCGTGGAATGGATAGCATACTCCTCGTAAGAAGACAGGTCGGTTTTGAGAATCGTACCAGAACCGCCCTTTTATGGTTAAATGTGAAAAGGAAGGGTAGTATATTTCTCCGCTGGAAGGCGTTGTAACACTGGTGGAGACGGAGGCGAAGGTGTTTAGCATTAAAAGTAAAAGGACGAAGCTAGCTAGAACCGTGCTAATAAAATGTCTAACGTCCATCATAAACAGCCTACCTATATTCTAGGATTCGCTTCATATGAATATCGTAATCGTGAGTAGTAAATCGTAGGACACAATAATAAAGCTTCTCGCATTTACGTTGAACAGAAAAACACATGTGCTCATGGAACCGAAAGTGATACGTGATACTAATTCTCGATTCTGTATTAACGGAAGCAAAATAGTTATAGCAATATAGTGAATTCTTAATAGAGCATATAGTTTATGACAGTCGAAAACGAAGCTACATCTAGGCAAGAGCCCTGCGAATTGAATGCACAGGAAGAAGAATACAACATGACTGAAGGGCAGACCCCTGATGTACAGTATTGGAAAGTAGCTGCTTTCATACTCGTTTCCGGCATGATAGTGCTGCTTCTAGCCACGAGTCTTAACTCTTCTGTCCTAGCTCTCATAGGTCTAGGTCTAACCTTTTGGGGTGCATTATTCTTCTTCGTAAAGCCACCAAGATATGTCAGGAAATATCTCTTGAACGCGTCCCTCAAGTCTTCTCTTGAAACAATCGACAACATACTTACTAACGCAAATTACCAAGGAAAAGGCGTGTACCTTCCTCCATACCCAAAGAATGTTTACTTGCCCAGATACCTCGAGAAGCTAAGAGGCGGAACAATAATCATCTCAAGGGAGAAGCAGGCACCACTTATAGTCAGAGAAGTGTTTCTGAAAAACCCTGATCCATCAGCTCTTTGCATTGCCCCACCAGGTTCAGCTTTGGAGAAAATCTTAGAGAAAAGGGCAAAGCAAGATTTCTCGAAAATCGCACTACCGGATCTTTGTGAAACAATTACGGAGCTTCTGGTGGAAGAATTCGAACTGGTCAAGGAGTGCAGATTTACGATAGAGAAAAATGAGGTGCACGTCAGCTTCAGTCACCGGATCTACAATGATATTTGCAGTCAAGTTCAAAAAATGAAAAATATTCATCAAAGCATTGGCTGCCCACTGTGCAGCGCGATTGCATGTGCTCTAGCCAAATGCAGCGGAAAACCTGTTGTTTTTGAGAGCGAGATCATGAAAGGGAAAACCGTGGAGCTTCGTTACACAATTCTTAAAGAGTGAGAGAAAACGTGTTTGTTTTATCACTTTTTGACCTTGCAATCTGGCTAGGCTCGACTTTTACTATTCTTCTAGTCACCTCTGAGTTTGTGCGCTCCTACACTGGGGAGAGCCCAATTAGCATAGACAAAGACCATCTCTACATAGCCACAGTGGTTGTTGGAATTTGCTTCTTTATCGTCGTCTTAATCCATGTTGTCAACATACTAAGCACAATTTGAAGAGAATTAGCGAGCGTCGTAGATCTTTGAAAATTCCATTCTTGACAATGGCAGAGAACACATTGTTAGAAAAGAGTGGCAGGAAACAAGCCGTCTATTCACTGGTTGAGAAACTAACTGCCCTCAAAGGCAAAGCAATTGGCAGTATCTTGCAGGCTGACGTTTTCTACTTGAAAGGGCGACTAAGAAAAAGTGGATCAGGCCTTGCTTCTATTTTCATCGGAGAGGAATCTGCCGCTTACTATTTTGCATATCTTATCTACGAGCAAAAGTCCGTGAAGAAGATTGGCAAAATTTTTCTTCGGCAAATACCTCTTTTGAAAGTTGTTGCTTGGGATGTTGACTTGATATTTCTGCAGACAGAAAGAGAATTCCTGAAGCAACTGCAGAACAAAGGGTTCACAGTGATGCCCAAAATCAACTTCATAATGGACCTTACGCCTCAATTAAATGACATTTTTGAAAGGTTGAATCGGCGACGAAAAAGAGACATAAAAACAGTCTTACAGCAAGGATACTCCTTTGAAATTGCTACAACTGATGAAAAGCTTGACCTTTTTTATCACAAGATGTATCTGCCTTTCATAAAGGGAAGATACAGAGAAGCTGCTACATGCGATCCTATTACTATGTTGAGAAGACTCTACCACAAAGGTGGAATCTTATTCGTGAAAAAGGAGAACGTATACGTTGCGGGCATTCTTTTCTACCATAACAATAGAACAGTCTACTGTCATTGCATTGGAATCTACGAAGGAAACCCTTTATACGTGCAGAACGCGGCAGGTGTTGCAGCACTCTATTTCCTTATTGGATGGGCCAAAGAAAGAGGCTTCGCTGAGCTTGACTATGGACCTAATCGTCCATTCTTGAAAGAAGGGATATTTACTTACAAGAAGGAATGGGGAATGTTTGCAAGAGAGCAGAAGAACCAATCAATTTATGCGTTAAAGGTTTGCAAGTGTAACAATGGAGTTTTTGATTTTCTTAGAGCTAATCCATTCATTTTTGTTGAGGATTGCATGAAGGGAGCCATTTTTGAAGATAGAGAACTCACCGAACAGGACTTGACAAGCGTTTACTTGACTCACTTTGTTCCAGAGATGAAAAACATCATAGTTGTTTCTTTTTTGGCAAAACCCGCCTCCAGGGATGTTTATGGAAGCCCCGCAGAGCTACCAAAAAGCCTTCAGTGTATAGCAGACATTTTTTCTGATGGAGGATACCTTGCTAGAGTCAGAGTATGCAAGGACGACTTCTCTGCCTGAACGCAGCTGAACTGGTTGCTTAGGGAGTGACACGATTGGCTAGCCTCAGCGTCGGATTGATCACTTGTTGGTACAAGAACATATCCGTGGCAAACTATAGTCACCATCTCAAGAGCGAGCTAGAGAAGTTGAAAGTGGATGTAAAGATAATAACATCGCGCTGCTTGTGCGAAGAGAGATATGTTGGCGATTCGGATGCGTTCCAAAGCGAATGCAGATACGTTTCTTGGCCCATCGTTCCTTTCTTAAAGCCGAGTAGTAGAGAACTCCAAGGGTTGATGTGGTTTCCACATAACTTCTTTCAATTGCTCCGGGGCATAAAATACCTTCGTCAATGTAGAGATTGCGATGTCATTCACTATCAGCAAAGCGCTCCTTTTTCGTTCGGGACGCTCCCGCTTTTGGGCCTGCTCCTAATCCCTACGCGGAAAGCCAAGATAGTCACTATTCACTCATTTGACCGATTTATGGTTAGGCGACTCTATCGTTTTCTCAATAAATTCTATTTGCTTGCAGATTGCATCATTGTTCATTCGAATGAACAGAAGATGGAAGCGATCAGGCTGGGGCTTCCAGAAGATCGGTTAGAGGTTGTCTATCATGGGGCTCCAAATGTGAAGCGTTTAAGCGTGAAAAGAAAAGAAATCACTTTTTTCGGGGCCCCTCAAGAACGAAAGGGTTTCTTCACAATTCTGCAAGCCCTTAAAGTACTAAAAGACCTAAGACGCTCGATTTGCCTTAGCATTTATGGGATCTACAGTGAAAAGGAAAAGGAGATAGCAATGGTTGCTGCGCGAAGGTTGGATGTTGCAGATATGCTTCATTGGGGAGGAAGGCTTAGTGAGGATGACTTTGACAAGAAAATGCAAGAAAGCCTATTCACTCTTGCAGTGTATTCGATGGCGATTCCTGGCAGCAGCATAATAACAAGAGCGATGGTAAACGCAGCTCCCGTAATCGCCTCCAATGTTGGAGGAAGCAAGGAATATCTCGGAAAAGGGGGAATAACTATCCCTCCCAATGACCCCGCCACATTGGCAAAGACCATGGCGACACTCTTAGATGACGATAAGCTTCGAAGACAGCTCAGTGAGCATTCCATGACAAGGGGGACTTACCTCCTTTCCTGGAGAAAAATAGCTAGAAAAACCCTTGGAATCTATCTGGAAGCTATGCAGAGGGGAAAAGACTCTAGAACGCGAAATACGCACGTCTCAGGAAATATCTAGCATCTTTGTGCAGAACGCAGAAAAATTCACTGATGCATGAGTTCTCCTTCGCGATTTGCAGATCAATCAGGGAGCCTTACCTCGTTCAAGCATTTCAACTTGGGGTCAGAACACATAGAGGAATTATCTAGTCATAGAATCGCTTGCTCTTTCTGCTTCGAGTCACCATCGCAACAGTGAACGCCATTGTCTGCTGAAAGTATTCGCTCGACTTCTGATTCTCACCGTGAGCATCTCTCAAGACTGGAAATAAAGTCAAGAAGAAATGAAATTTCCTTTAGAGATGCCTTTTGGTACAACTTCAAAGGCAATTCATATAGAAACAAGGGTGAGTTTGAGCTGGCATTGCGAAACTTCGAACTAAGCCGTGATCACTTTGTACTAGAGCTGGGTGCTGGTTCCGGGAGAATTACAGGACAATTTTCGAAGCGAGGAGCTGACATAGTAGCTCTCGATCTTTCTAAGCAGTCACTAAAGTACAATAAGAAACATTCCCGATGTCAGTGCGTACAAGCAGATTTGTGTTATCTTCCCTTCAAGGATTCGTCATTTGATCGCGTTGCAGCTATGTCTGTTTTTCAAAGCGTGCCCAAGGCAGAAAGAAGGGCAGTCGGACTGTGCGAGGTCCGAAGAGTGCTCAAACATAAGGGGGAGTTCCTAATTGAAGTTTTCAATTACAGGTTTTTCGACAGACTCAGGGGGACTAAGGAAGGATATTTCGCAACAAGCCCTGTGCTGTACTATTACCGATTCGGCAAAGACGAACTTAAGAAAGCTCTAAGCTGCTCATTTGCACTCAAAGATCTCAGTGCAATCCTATTGTTTCATCCGCTGATGCGGAGATATAGGATTGGAAACTCGCAAAACATAGTGAAACTATTGTTTGCTCTGGAAAGCAAAATCGTCAAAACTAGTCTAGCTTTCTGGCTATCTGATTTTCTTGTTGCTTTCTGCCAAAAAACATGACTGCAAGTCTGAAGAGGCTGCAAAATGGAAATTGATGAATCAGTTGGCGCGTTTGGGAAATTGAGTAACGAGCACTCATCATGTAGTGTATTCCAAACTGCGCTGTTTTTTGATGTGTTGCAACGGGCTATGTATAATCCGTTTACTCTGACGGTAGTTGACAATGGAGAAGCAGTGGCAGGTCTATTGGGCTATGTTCAGAAGTCATCTTTTTTCTCATCCAGAATATTCTTCCGCGTTATTGGATTCGAAGGGCCAATCATGAAGAAAGGAGCAAGATCTGACGCACTGGGATTTCTGCTCGAAAGCCTAAGTCTAAAAGCGAGGCAACTCCAAGCAATGACAGCCGAAATCGCGTTTGCGGGCGGCACAAATCCTGCTTTTAACAGAGAGAGATATTTCCAGTATGAGGCTGGAGGAGAGTACTCGGCAGTCATTGATCTCTCGAAGGAACAGCAAGTATTATGGAACGATCTGAGGCGAGATTGCCAAAAAAACATCCTGCAGGCTTCTCGCCGAGGGATTGAGGCGAGAGAGGTTCAAGAATTCGAAGAACTGCGCGAGCTCTATGATGTCTACCTACACACTGCATTGAGAAGGAAGTTCGTTCCCCATCCGTTTTCATTTTTCAAAGCAGTATGGGATACACTTTGTCCAAGGGGAAAAGCGGCTTTCTCTATTGCCTTGTTTAAAAACCGGATTATAGCTGGAAGACTCAACTTTACTCATGACTCGAAAACCACTACCTTCGCAAGTTGCTCCCTGAATTATTACTGGAGGCTTCGACCAAATCATCTTTTAATGTGGCATACTGCGCTTCAAGCGAAGGAGAAAAGCCGGTCACGGCACTTTATAATTGCCAATTTACCCAGAAGCAGAATGACACCGTGTAACATTGATTACTACACTTTCAAGACAAGCTTTGGCGGTCAACTTGTCAAAGAAAGAACTTATTATCGAAGAGTTGTTTCAAGATATCAGTATGAACTACTTCGAGTTTGTGATAGATTTGCGTCTGGGAGAAGGCATAGGCTTTTGGCGCCTGTTCATCTATGCTTAAGAACAGCTCAAGCTAGCCGCTGCTCGGATTTTCATTAAACCATATCAGACCGCTGGTAACAGAAACATGTTTGCAAAGAAACACGCAAGTCATTCCTGTGATTGCCTTGTGATAGGAGACGTACTCTGGGACATAATAATAGAAGATGTCCCTAAGAAACTGATGCTTGGAGGGACGGCATACACAAATAACGCTTTATTGTCTGCTGGTGGATCAGGAAACGTAGCTGTTGGAATCGCCACTCTTGGAGGAAAAGCTGCATTCATCGGAAAGGCAGGAAAGGATTTTCTCGGCAAACAATATAAAAAGGACTTGTTGGCCAACAATGTCAAAGAAAGAGTTTCTTACGACAAGAGAGTAGGAACAGGATTCACTGTCACATTCCTCAATGGTGACAAACAGAGATCATTCATCATCTTTAGAGGTGCAAATGACAATTTGACCCCAAGCGAGATAGAAAGTCAAACTGAGCTTTTGGAAAATGCAACTTTCCTGTACATTTCTGGCTACTCTTTAGTTAGAGAGCCTCAATTGAAGGCTGTTTTGTGGGCTGTTGACGCCGCAGAAGAACTTGGCAAGAAGATTATATTTGACCCAGGGGCACATAACTTGATAAATTCGAAACGCAAGCTTTTCGTCAGTTTAATGGAACGTTGTCATGTGTTTTCACCCAATCTGGAAGAAGCTAAAGCCATAACCAATTCTGAACGGATTACCGACATAATCACGGAGTTGAAGAAGCTCCATATAGACATGATTGCCCTAAAACTTGGAAGCAAGGGTTCTGTCTTAATCTCGCCAGAAGCGACACAAAGGACGCCTGCGGTCGCTAGCAAGTGCATCGATTCTACTGGTGCTGGGGATGCTTTTGTCGCGGCAACGATTTACGGTTTGACGCATAAGCTCTCTCTGAAAAGTATTGGAGAATTGGCCAATTCGTATGCAGGCGAAGTCGTTTCTTCGTTTGGCGCAAGGATTGCTGTTTCTAGGTCGAAAATTCACCAATTTCTAAGTATGCAGAGCCTTGAAATGGAAGAAGAGTGAGCTATCAACGCCGGACTAGCAAAAAGGGTTCAATTCCTACAAGTTTTGGCGATCAGCCCGTCGAGTCTGGAACAACTCTTTAAGTGTTCTAGAGAAATTATCCAGCTGTGTTTATTTAGGCAAAGTTCATTCGTAATTTGAGAGGTTTAGACAAATGGAAAAGTTGAGAATTACCTTTGTGATAGCTCTGATTTGCGCGTTTTCCACTGTACTATTTCGAGCACATCCTGTAGAAGCCGAAGAGACCTTCCTATGGGGAGCCAACGTCTTTAGCACTGGTGCACCGATCTCTTCTCCACTGTTGGAAGCGGGAAGACAATATCGCATTGTAGCAAAAGAGATCTTCTGGTATAACTATCCCGAGAATCTGGCAGCAGATGCTAAATACTACACCACAGACCCTACACATGCATGGCATTGGGGAAATTATTTTCCAGCGCCGGGAGGCCACTCCTTTCTGCAAATCAACGACATGGATATTGATTGGGGGCCATTCAACAACGGAGATACCTATCCAAATGGACACACATATTCAATATACTACATTGGGACAGGAGCAGCGATTGCGTTCAAACTGAAAGACTGGATAGACGGAGACTACAACAACAATATGTGCCACCTTCCTGTTGAAATATACGAGTTGCCACCATGCCCTGGATTTACGCCGGGTTTCTGGAAGCACAACATTGGTGTCGCCCTCGGCTATAATAAGGGAGACTACAGTGCTTTCAGAGATGGAACAAAACTAACCTTGGCTATGCTGCAAGGTTATGCAGTCACGGTTGGAGTAACACTGGAAGAAGCATATGCCGCTGTAAGCGCAAAAGGCAACACGGCAGGTGAGGCTCAAATTCGCGCCGATATGGCTAACGCCTTCAACGCAGCAGCAGGCTACGGTCCGTTCGTCGATGACTAGACCCAGAAGCAAAGAAGAGTTAGACCATCAACTCCTTTTTTCCTTTTTTCTTGAGATAGCTACTTCCTCGGAAATGAAGTGACAGATCTGCAACGTTAACCTCCAGAAGCTCTCACCGAATAGATTCTCGAATCGATCGGTTGTCCAGCTGACGCATTTCTGATCAGCGACCTGTCGATTCCTAGTGCTTAAAAGAGTCAGTTGAATGAGCGTCACATAGGTATGCCGATGGCTATGTCTAGGTTGAAATACCGGATGGCTCCAATGCACAGTTAAGAACAACTACCTCAACTCAGCTACTCAGGAGGGAGCTTATAAGCACAAAACCTAAACCAGTTTCGATGATAGGGCACAGCGAATCTGATGATATTCACAAAGAGAAGAATGCAGATTTTGGGTCTTCTTATGATGGCGCCAATGCCATTACAAGAGCGTCTACCTTAGGGTCTGTCTCTTATTCATTTGCGGCTATCGTTATGTCGAAGCTGAAGTCGGTTATTCCTGTTGTGCTAGGTGAGACAGCAAGAGTGAGTTTCACTTGTCTTACCTCATTTACTGTAAGCGTTTGCCCTTCGTAGTCCCAGCTTAGAGTCATATAGCTTGAAGAGTTGGATGGATTCCAGTTTGATGTGGTCAAACTGAGAATAGCCGCGGTGTTACCTTCATTTCGAATATGGACTGTCCTATTCACATTCGAACCAGGTTCACTGATTCCCCAGTTAATCGAAGAGATCGTATTCGTGCAACCTTGATCCCCATAGACCCCAACTCCAATACCTTTCACAGACCCAGTATTAGAAATTGTTCGGTTGCCTAAGGCTACAGACACCATGGGTCCGAGCACATTCAGACTCAGAGTATACAAAATAAGCGCTAGAGTAGCACCTGCCACTATGCCTTCTTTTCTCTGCATAAAGGCTACACCAGTACGTATCACATGTATGAAGACTTAATAAACGTTGTTGTACAGTTGTTCTGCGCATGTACAATTTTCGTTTCAAGAACGAGATAGCCGTATTAACTGAAAGCGCTAATAATGATGTCGAAGCTGAACTCCTTAACATCATGGGCAACAAGGTATTCCGTGAAGTCTGGAGAGGAACTCGAAGACAAAGTTAAGGTCACTTTGACGGTTTCGCTTGGGAATACTGCTTCGCCTTTGTAGTTCCATGTTAGATTCATGTAATTTGAGATGTTCGCGGGTCGCCAGTTCATCGCATCTACTTGTAGTTCGACTTTTTCGCTTCCCTCGTTGCGAATGTACATCGTTGAATTTCTTGCCATACCCGGCTCTAAGCTTCCCCAGTTGATGTAGGAAACCGGGCTTGTGCAACTGTTGTCTTCATAGATCGCGATGTTTGGAGGGTGCTGCAGGTTTCCTTTAGTGCTTATGAGCCGTGTGAATGAAAGCCATCCAACTATCAGCTGGGACGCACATAGAATGAGAGTAATGAAGATCACTATGACGATTAGGGGCTTGAGCATATCATGGAATAGCGATGGCGTAGAATCCGAGATAAACTGCCACCTTATCCATAATATTCCCGAGGTTTCTCTATTTCAGTCTTTTGGGAATTGCGTAGGTGTACTATTCTTCATTCCGCCTTTGCGTCGTTAGTGTTCTGCTGATTGGGAAGTGTTCAGCAACTAGCGATGGCGTAGCGTAAGCGGGGATTCCTCAGCCATCGTAGATAACTTGATCTTTCTGACCCCTTGATGCCCACTTGCCTCTCATATTCCATAGGCCAGCATGCCTACGACTGCAAACAATGTTACTATCATGAGCAAGGTTGCGACCAGCGCTTTTTCTTTCATGGGATGGATTCTGAGGATGATGTTCCTTAGACTCCATATACTTGGGGCTGGAAGCGTTCCGTCTGGATTCATCTGTGCCTCTCTGGGCGGTGGCACTCTTTTGAGTTTTCCGATAAAGAATAACGCGGCATTGGCGAAGTATGGGATGAACATGATGACGGCGGCTCGTTCCAAATCTGCAAGGATAGCGACACATGCTAATACAGCGCCCATGCCGAATGTGCCTACGTCTCCAGGAAAGACGCGGGACGGATATCTGTTGAAGTAAAGGAACGCCAAGAGTGCTCCAATAAATGGAGTCAGAATGATGAAGCCTATAGGTTTATCCGATCGAAAGGCAAGGAAGAGCAGTGCAAGAGCCATTATAGTGGACGAGCCGGCTTCCAGTCCATTCAAACCTGCAAACATGTTTATGGCGTTGGCTGATGCTGTTACTGCGAATGGTATGATAATCGCATAGAACATGATTAATCCGAAGAGTCCAAGCGCTGCGAAGTCAAGCACTCTGAAAGGTGTCATAATCGTTGTCCTGCCCAAGCGCATCACAGCGAGCGGAACGCCGCCGAGCAAGGGCGTGAGGACTTTTATGCGCCATCTTGTCTCAAAGATGTCGTCTACGAATCCTATGAATGATGTTAACAACACCGCTGCAGCAGTGCCGATGACTTCGAGGTTCAGAACTTCGTCATTAAAGGGTATGAAGAAGAAGAGTCCGACTAGGTATGCAAGTATGAGTATGACCCCGCCGCATTCGGCAACAACTGGTGAACCCGGCTTGTGGATGTCTTGTCCTGTGATGCCGGCTTGTTGGGCTTTTCTTATGTAGTAGGGAAGGATGAGCAGGCAAGCCAGCAGCGAGATGACGAAGCTGTCTATCAGGACCAGCGAGGTTCCCAGTTCAACCATTGGTCTCCATCCAAGCCTCGAAGGCTTATCATCTATTCGTAAGTGGTTTAAGTGTTTTCTTTTATGTCATCTTTTTCGGTGGTGATCTGCTTCTTTTGAGGGTGTAGCATTTTGCAAGTTGTCTTAGGCCTTGGTTAATGTTGAACTTGGGTTTGTAGCCTAAGATTCTCTTAGCCTTCACGATGCTGGCACAGCTGTGTTTGATCTCGCCTAGTCGAGACTTCTTGTGCAAAGGTGTTAAGCTTGTTTTAGCCATGGTTTTCATGAGCGCTTGGACTATTGTATTTACGCTGGTTGCTGTGCCCGTAGCTATGTTGAAAACTTCTCCAGCCGTTTCTTTCTTTGACAGTGCAAGTATGTTCGCGGCGGCTACATCTTCGACATAAACTAGGTCTCTAGTCTGTTCACCATCGCCGAAAATGGTTGGCGGCTGATTATGAAGCAGTTGGTTCATGAATATTGTTATCGCGCCACTGTACTCGCCGTATAATTGTCTGGGTCCATAAACGTTGAAGTAACGAAGACACACGGTCTCTAATCCGTAAACACCGTAAAATACTTTGGCATAATTCTCAGCTGCAAGTTCAGAGACAGCATAAGGCGAAATAGGTCTAGGCTGCATGTCCTCCCTAACTGGCAGTGTTTTCGTGTCACCATAAATCGAAGCTGAGGATGCTTGAATAAAGCGTTTCACGCCGCTGTCCACGCTGGCTTTCAGCAAGTTTAGTGCGCCATTCACGTTGACTTCATTAACCAACATTGGATTCTCGACTGACAAGCGCACGCTTACAACAGCGGCATCGTTGAACACAGCGTCAGAATTTTTAACCGCAGCTTTTACTTGACTAATGTTGCGGACGTCTCCTTTGACAAAGTGAAAATTAGTATTATGCTTGTGCCGTCTCAGGTTTTCCATTCGACCAGTCGACAAATCGTCCAAGACTGTTACGTCAACATCGGCTTCAAGCAGTTTGTCAACTATGTGGCTGCCTATGAAGCCGGCGCCGCCTGCCACTAGAACTCTTTGGTATTGCCTTAGCATTGATTCACCGCTTTTGGCTCTGTTATTGGAGCGTTGCGGTAAAATGCTTATTGCTTCTAGGAGTGTTGTTTAGTGAATATGTTGTCGACAGTGGTCATTGCTGGTCGAGGATAACTTGGTCGAGGATAACTTGGTCGAGCAAGCAGTGACCTTCTTGCCAGCATCACTTCTTAAGCAGTCGATTTTCATTCTTTGGCAAGTAGTAGCAGCCCGCAGACCAGATTGACTGCGCCGATGAAACCTAGCACCGTCAAGAAAAGCGTCTTCAGTTCAAATGTAAGCAGAAGTCTGGCTCCCATGAAGTATTCTGCAGACAGAAGGAGTGATATCGCTCCGGTTGCAAATAGCAGTCCGCTCAAATACTTGCTTATTCTCTGGGACACTTTGAAAACTTGGACCTTTTCTTTTGAAGTTGTGTCTTTGACTAGGCTGTCTTCTCTAGGATCGAGAATCACGTAGTCGGCTTTTGTGTTGTTCTCCTTTTTGGGCATATTTTCTCCCATGAATATCTGAAGTCAGCCCATAGGCTATAGGTGATTGTGTGATGTTAAGTCTTCGGTGCTAGGGTTTTGCTGTAACATTTAGAACGCCTGCCATTACTTGGATTGTGCTTGCGAAAAGCAGAATAAAGAATATGATTGAGACCGCAGTCGGTGATAACCCGTTAAATGCGAACCTGCTTGTCGCAACCAAGTATGCAAGCGTGGCTGTGAATCCTCCTAGGCCTAGGCTTATTCCCCCAAAAGCTATGCGGATGCGCAGGTGTCCCACCATTCTGATATAGTATGCGAGGACTGCTAGGACTGATAGCACCAAGCCCAGTGAAAGCACTCCAAGGTCTATGAACGCAAGAAGGAATAGTGAGGTTGCGACTCCGGCGATTGGAGTGAAAGGGTAGAGTGGTGCCTTGAATGGCCTGTCGAGCAAGGGTTTTTCTTTGCGCAGTTTGATGAGTGACAGGTTTACAAGTGCGAAGCCGACTATGAAGCCGAAGTCTGTAGCGTAGCCAACGAAGTTTATGACTCCTGTTGCTGCAAGTATGGCTGTCAGAATGGCTCCGGCGATTATCGCTATGTGTGGCGTGTTGAACTTGTGGTGAATGCGGAACAGTGCTTTTGGGAAGTATCCGTCTCGGCTTAGCGCATATGCAACTCGGGACTGAGCCATTATAGACGTGTTGACGGATGATAGAGCTGCAATTATGCCGGCTATCGATAAGGCGATTTTGCCGATGTCACCCAGGGATAGTTGTGCTGCATATATTATTGGAGATGATTGCCCACTGATAGCCTCAGGAGGAACGATTCGGAACATGGCATAAGCTATCGCTGGGTATAGAACGAGTAGGGCAGCGGCAGTCAATAGTATGGCTCTGGGGATTGTCTTTGCCGGGTTTTTTATCTCTGCCTGTGCTACTGCTATCGCTTCTGCGCCCAGATACACTACGAAGATGTAGGCAGTTGCTTGGATGACTCCCAATGGTCCAGCTGGTGCCGAAAGCTGAAACTGCTGCAGTGTGGGCGCCAGTAGTCCGTTTATGGTGAACGCGACCAAGATCGCTAATAGACTGCCGACCATTAGTGTTTGGCTTTTGCCAACTTCTTCCACGCCTCGAACGTTGATCAGCGTGAAGACAGCTACCGTTATAATAGCGGTTATTGGAACATTCACGGGAACCAGATAGGATATTATGTAGCCAAAGCCTACTGCTGATAATGCTGCAAAGAACATGTTACTGATCCATTCAAACCATCCTGTCAAGAAGGAGACAAACCCGCCGTAAGCCACCTTTGCAAAGGTGTACTCACCCCCTGCTTTGGGTATAGCAGAGCCCAGTTCGGCGTAACTCATCATCGTGAAGAGGTTTATAACTCCGCATAGAATGAGAGCCATCACAAGTGCGCTTCCAGCCAGTCCGGCGGCATAGCCAAACATGACGAAAACGCTGACCTCGATGGCGCCTCCGATACCCATCATTGTTGCGTGGAGTAACCCAAGTTCTCTTTTTAAACCAGGCTTTTCTCTCAGGTTTTCTCAGATCTCCTGTCTATTGCTCGTTTGCAAGAAACAGTCCGCTGATAACGGACAGCACGCCGAAGACGATTAGCACCATCATG
>Ga0315310_10000267_pt1 | contig 33675 bp, 40 predicted proteins | sample TDP5_MG_FD_203630 | JGI IMG/M metagenome (GOLD analysis project Ga0315310, IMG submission 203630) | Freshwater sediment microbial communities from Lake Towuti, South Sulawesi, Indonesia - TDP5 | ecosystem: Environmental > Aquatic > Freshwater > Lake > Sediment | place: Indonesia: South Sulawesi...
AGCTCCTCGCTACTCTACGTCCCACTGATGGGATGCTTGCGTTGTCGCTTGAGGGTGCCAAACTACTGATGAGAAGCGGCTGCTTCAAGAACATTGTGACCGTTCAAACCGATGTCTCAGATTTCATCAGACATGGGAGAAACGTGTTTGCCAAACACGTCAGGAAAGCGAGCCCGACTATCCGCCCAGAGGACGAGGTAATTGTGGTCAACGAAAGGAACGAATTGCTAGCGACCGGAAGAGCGTTCCTCAGTGGAGGCGAAATGCTATCTTTTAAGCGTGGCGTGGCAGTGAAGGTTAGACATGGCAGTTCTGAATCCTAGTAAGTTCGCTTATCGAAATCGTCAAATCATAACTTGATCGCTATAGTTGCTTTCGGAAGTTGATGGTGATGAAGATACGCACGAATGTAGACAAGTTAGTCAAAATATCCGTCATGGGTGAGGTCGTTAGCCCAATAGTATCGAAGAGCGCATACAAGATCTCGTCTGATGGGAAACCAGTGGTTCTGCCCGGGGTAGGTGGAATAACATATAACGTTAGGGTTGGTGATCCTGCTTCAGGGTGGGAAGCGGATCACGTCGAGCCCGGAGTGAGCATCGAGAATAAGGAAAAGGACGAACGCTTCCCTGAAGGACCAAACGCCGCATTGAACATATTGACGTGCGTAGGGAACGAAGCGATAGTTGCAACTGGAGATGCCAAAGGAGCAAAGGGAACGGTGACGGGGAAACATGGAGGAATCGAGCACATTCTGGCCGACTTCCAACCAGAGACCTTGGAGAGGCTGATGCTCCAAGATAAGATACTGATTAGGGCATTTGGAGTGGGCTTCAAGCTACTCGACCTTCCCGAAGTGAAGGTTATGAACATGGATCCAAGATTCTTCGAGTTGATGAGCCCGAAGATTGTGGATGGCAAGCTTGAGGTTCCGGTGACACATAAGGTGCCGGCCCATGTCATGGGGTCTGGCCTAGGAGCGAGTCAGGTGTACTCAGGGGACTATGACATTCAGCTGTTCGATGATGCGTCGAAGAAGAAATATGGTCTAGAGGATCTGAGACTCGGAGACCTTGTGGCAATAATGGATGCAGATCACACCTTCGGTAGAATATACAAGGAGGGCGCTGTCTCAATAGGCATAGTTGCCCATAGCGACTGCATAGTCGCAGGCCACGGACCAGGGGTCACAACTCTCCTTACATCAAGTTCTGGTAGCATAACCACCAGGATTGACCCGAAAGCCAACATAGCCGACATTTTGCAATTGAGAAAACCCTAGCTTCAATTCGCAGCGAAATCACCCCCTTACTAAGTAGGTCTTGAGCAGGCGAAGCCATCAAGACCAAATAGACCTCCTCCATTACTAAACGCAGGTGAAGGGATTGAGCTGCGATGTATGTGGACAACAAATACTCGGGAGGCCCCTGAAGGTCGTTATAGAAGGAGCGATAGTTATCACATGCCTGCAATGTGCGAAGCTTGGGAGAACCTATGTTGAGCCTCCTTCGCGTCGCGTGGGGCGACACGTTCCAGTAGCTCAGTATTCTTCCCGGTCAGTCCGTTCTGTTTCACGAGAAACCTTAGATGAGTTGGAGGTAGTTGAGGATTTTCCAATCAAGATACGTAAAGCAAGAGAAAAAATTGGGCTTACTCAGGAGGATCTTGCAAGGAAAGTGAAAGAGAAACTTTCGATCATTCAGAAAGTAGAGTCTGGAAAGATAATTCCAGACCTGAGGCTTTGCCGCGAACTCGAACATTCGCTCAGAATTGTCCTTCTTACTCCTAGAGCTGAGATTCCTTCGTCAACGGGCTTGACTGCAGCCCCAAGTCTCACCCTTGGGGACGTAGCCAAAGTGAAGCGCAGAGATAAGAACCAATGAAGATACTTGAAGCAGATACTTGAAGCGGTCTGAGATTTGAGGGTAGTTGTACTAAGGTGGGGGCATCGGCCCAGAGATCTACGATTAACGACGCATGTCGCCTTGACGGCACGTGCTTTTGGGGCTTCAGGCTTCATCCTTGCAGATGTTGAAGAGAAAAATATCAAGGCGAAGATCGAGAAGGTGGTTGCCGATTGGGGCGGCCATTTCTCTTTCGAAATGGGCGTTCCGTGGAGGACAGCCGTAGATAAATGGAAAGAGAATGGCGGCATCGTGGTTCACCTGACTATGTACGGTCAGAACCTTGGTGAGACAGACGTGATGCGAGAGATCCGATCTTCGCGACGCGATGTCATGGTTGTCGTTGGAAGCCGGAAAGTTCCGGCTGAGTTCTTTTCTAAGGAGTTCTCTGACTACAACATCGCGATTGGAGGACAACCCCACTCAGAGGTGGCGGCTCTCGCAGTCTTTCTTGATCGACTGTTTGAGGGGAATGAATTATCAAAGAAGTTTGAACAAGCAAAAATCGAAGTGCTCCCTTCGCCTAGAGGAAAGCACCTAGTCAGAACCGATCTCGACCCATCGCTCCGCTAATGATGTCGATTGATCATTTCTGAAAAGGCATTAATGTCCAGATCGCCATATATTGTTAAAGAGCGCCTCTATCTGGGAGACCTAGATCCATTGGCTTTCATGGATGAGGAACTCGTTAAGGTGGCAAGGTTCTTTGGAGGTGAAGACGCGGTAAAGGTTGTCGAGGTTCTAGGCAAACTGAAAGAGGCCTCGGATGATACGATCGCAGCAGAGACTGGTATCCGACTGAACACTGTGAGAAAAATCCTGTACAAGCTCTATGATCATGCCTTGGTTTCTTCGACGAGGGTTCGAAATGAGCAGACTGGTTGGTACACTTTCTTCTGGCGGTTACAGCCAGATCAAGTCGACGCCTTCATAAGAAGTCGCAAGAGAAGAACGCTTGAGAAACTGAAGTCACGACTGGAGCATGAGCGCTCCCATAGCTTCTTCATATGTGAAAAATGCCCGGATGTCCGGCTTACGTTTGAGGAGGCGATGGAGACAGCGTTCCGATGCTCAAAGTGCGGAGGCCACCTTACAGGCGTCGACAACTCGAAGATCATTGAGAAGCTCTCTGGTCTGATCAAGAAGCTCGAGGATGAGCTGAGTGAGTAGTCTCCCTTCGCGAGCCGAGGCATTGGACACACTTAGGAAGGCGGGTTGTTCTAGGGATCTCATTAAACATAGCGTCTTGGTAGCGGACATAGCGAGAGAGATCTTTTCTTCTATTAACCCTAAGGTCAATGTAGATGTTCACCTAGTCGAGATCGGGGCTCTCCTTCACGACATTGGTAGGTCAGTAACTCACGGAGTTGAACACGGATCAGTTGGCGCCAAGATCCTAGAGAAGTTGGGTTATCCCAGTAGTTTGGTCAGCCTCGTTCGAAACCATGTGGGAGCTGGCATACCTCGCGAAGAGGCGATCGCTCTTGGCCTTCCGCCGATTGATCATCTCCCGACAACTATCGAAGAGAAGCTTGTGTGCTATGCTGACAAGCTGGCGAGCGGAAGTGTCCGCATTTCATTCGAGAAAGCTCTAGAAGCTTTGGCAAGAGATCTCGGCTCGGGACACCCGAGTCTAGCGCGCCTTAGACGTCTTCATCAGGAAATTATAGAACTCGCCGGAGGCGTTGGTGGTGGAACTTATCCTTCTGGAAAAGGTTCCGCGGGGAAGAAATAGGAAGTTCCTAAGCGAACTGGAGATGAGCCTCCACAAGATTTCGTCTGGACTAGCTGTAGATATTAGGATGATGGGTCTAACGAAGAGTCGCCTGCCGAGGCTCCAAGTCTCAGGAGATGATGAGGAGGCGTTCGTAGAGGTTTTGCGAAAGTCATTTGGCCTCGGCCCAGAGGGACCCATCGATTTGCTAGATCAGCCAATACGCAAAGGATTCGTTGAGAGACTTTCAGAGCGAGAGAATACTCTTTTGATCGATATTGGATTGGAATCTCCCTTATCCTATCATGTGACGCTTGGAGCCGATAGACTCAGAACTCAACTTTTCGACGGCCGCAACGTTTCCTTGCACAGTATGGTTGCAAGGTACGGTTTTCTAGAAGACTTTCCACTGGAGCTAAGAGTAATCTCATACGACGAAGACAATCGACACATACAGGTTGAGCTATCTGATAGACAATGGAACCTATTCGAGGAGTGGCGCCAACTTCCTCTCGACCGAATTACTGCCCAAGATGTCCTCGACTCAGAAGTTCGAAATGCTGTGAGAAGGGCGAGACTCGAGAGAGATCTTGCAGCCATCGAGAATATCTCTTTCGGTACACACAGTTTGATCTGTAAGCTCGGAACTGATGGCCAGGGCCTTCTGCCGAAACTAGGTCCTCACCTTAAGGCGGCTAGACTATTCGTCTTTCATCCGAACTCCAGCAGTGACACCGGAGCAAGAATAAGGAAGAGGAGGCATGAACCATGAGATTTGTAAACAGTGGGCATTATGCAACTCGTTCGCATAGTGAAGTGATGTTGGAGATAGGTAAGGTGTCAGAGTCATTCGACGATTATGATCTAGACCGTATACGCGAAGATCGATGGCTGTTTTTCAGAAATGAATCATCTACCGAGCTACTCAAAAGTAAGCTGGGCGGTAGTTGTCTTCAAAGCGATAGGCAGCGGCCTTGGAGAAGCGGAACTGCTTGAGCGTAGTGAAGATCGGCGATCTCGCCCAATGGTTGGAATCCCAAGTTGGCAAGGACATAAAGCCGACGAGAGAAAAGGCGACATATCTAGTTTCAAAGGTAACAGAAGCCCTTGCCAACATTCGGAAAATTGCAGTTGCACTCTCCGAACAAGGCCCTTCAGAGGCTTTCAGCTCCATCGAAACCTCAAAGGTTGAGATTGCAAAGAAGTTCGGTGCGAGGATAGTCGGCCTTGTGGATGAAGTTAGGCCTCCTGAACCAATCTCCTATGAGACCTTGTTGGAGTTTCTTAGTAGCCTTAGAAGGTTCCATGCAGAGTTGATCTATGCCGGGTCGATCTGGATAAGGAAACTGGATCAGCGATATAGGGAGAGCGTAAGGAAGATGGAGTTCAATCTGTCTGACATGCGTACACACGGAAGGATTCTTGAGGAACACGTAGATCGAAAGTACAGAGCAGTCAGAAAATATGAGACCCTTCTAAGAGAGATTGAGACACTTAAGATAATTTCCGATGAAGTTGTTCGACTTGAAGACGAGGTCTCGCGAACCAGAAGCCAAGGAGAAAATCTCCGAGCTACCTGTGAAGGGCTGGCCGAGGAGAGAAAGCAACTAGAGAGATCGGAGAAATTCCTAGAGTTCTCAGAGCTTGAGTTCATGGTGCATAAGGCCCGTGGAGAGATTGTGAGCTTGTTCCATCCTCTAGAAAAACCGGTGGAGAAGCTTCTGAAACTCTCAGAACGAGAGAAGCAGAAACTCGATCCAACGGCTGCCGCGGCTCTGGCAGAGTACGTCAGAGATCCTACGGAGAGGCTATGTAGCTCCAAGGGGAACTATTCGGAATTGAAGTCGTCACTCGACGGACTCCAATCAATGTTGGAAAGGAATCTTCTCGACTTAAAGGATTCAAGGGTGCGGGCGGCCCTGAAAAGCATATCCCGAATCAGAGATGAAGCCAATCTCGAAGTCCTTCGCACGAAGTATGTGGAAGCTGCGCGCGCATATGAGGCAGCATCTCAATCTGGAGAGTTAAGGGCTCTCTACCTCAAACGTGAAGAAATAGAATCGAAACTCAGGGAAGCAGAGGAAGCCGTCGAAAGGCTTGATCGTGCCCTATCCTCTCTTCAAGCGAGAAAGGATGAGCAAACAAAGAGGCTTGCACATCTTAAAGCTGCGATTGAGGAATCCATACAAGAAGTTACAGGACAATCAGTTCAGATCGCCATTCCATGACCAAGCTGATCAGAGTACAATTCAATATGTATGGTGTAAATCAGAGTCAACAAACATAATCGTTATGGCTTGGTTTGGGCATGTTTAGGTCGCTTCGTCGGGCCGGTAGTTCAGCTGGCTAGAAAGCTGTGACTTGGCAAGAACGTCGGCCTTACACGCCGAAGGTCATCGGTTCGAATCCGATCCGGCCCACCTATCAAAAATCAGTTGTGGCCTCGCTCTTCACTGCTGCATGCTTTCCGACTGTTTGGAGTCCACTCTAAAGCCCTGGATCGATCTACACTTCGCTAGTTCATGCTTCTCTGAGTAGTATGGATCGAATGCCTGTTACATGGGTCGTTTTCCTGTGATCAGGGCCCAAGCCTATTTCTCACGAACCATTTCTCCTATGATTCTCATGATCTTCCGCTTGGAGGCACCGCTTATGGTCATCATCACCTCAACTTACTCGCCGAGTGAGAACCATGTGGATCCTACGTAAAACCGAATGGTCAAGCACGAAAGCCAGAATTCCCCCACAAGCTCTAATGTATGGTCAAACCTTGCTAATCCCGTTTCCTAAAGATCGATGAACCTGTGCTGTCTTGATTTGGACACTTTGCAATTGCCCTTCTACAACTTCTCTTGAACGAGTGAGAGCCAAGAACGAATGAGTTGAATCTCACCGAAGAGAGCAAAAGTGCGTTATGTGGTTTTCACGGCTCTCGGTCTATCCCAAAAGAACAGATTCATCCAGCTTGGTGTAAGTGATTCTCATTGAACAGTCGCCTCTGAGCTACTTGCTCATACTAACAACAAGCCTACTAGGAAGCTCCTTGTTTGATCTTGGTTCTCTAGACGGTTGTTACCAGGTAGGACCTATTTCGGCTAGTGTCACGAGACTTGTGGTTTTGGACATTTTCTTGACAGTCTTGACATCGCCGTGGAAGGGCATGGGGAGGCACTTGTTTCACTCTTAGTGAAAGTATATATAGTAAGGTGAAACTTTTCACTTCAAGTGAAACTATACAAAGAACAGTGAAAGCCGTTGACAAAGAGAACCAAAGATATCTTTCAGCCGAGATCCAGCCGCGTAATCAGAGTTCTCCTGACACACCCGGGAAGGCGCTGGCGAATCCTTGCACTGGCCAAAGACGCCCAAGTATCTTTGGGTTGGACTCACGCCGTGATAACCACATTGCAGGCGCAAGGCTATATTGCAAGGGACGAAAACTATCGAGTCAGCCTCGTGGACCCAGCAAGACTGCTGAAGCGGTGGGCGGCTTCTCATGATTTCTTGACCGAAAATAGATTTGAGGAGTTTCAAACATTTGAACGAGACTTGGATAGTCTTCTGAAACGGGTGAGGGGTCTAAGCGTTTCATACGCACTTACTGGCCTTGTTGGGGCTTGGCTTGTGGCCCCTCATGTGCGTCCTACGACACTTGACATGTATGTTGTCAACAAGGAGCTGGTGAAGGACGTTGCGAAGGTGTTGGATCTTCGCCTGGTCGAGAAGGGGGGCAATGTGCGCTTGTTTTCTCCTTATGACGCGGGAGTGTTCTATGGTTCGAGGGCCGTGGATGGGGTCATGGTGGTCTCCAATGTTCAACTATACATAGATCTAGTTAACTATCCTGCCCGTGGAGAAGAGGCCTCAACAACGTTGCTTCGATTGATCGAAGATGAATGGAGCAAGGCTTTGGGTTCGTGACCGCGTTGTATAATCAAACAAGGACGGAGATTTCGAAAGGGGCCCTAGTTCAGCTAGCTTTGGCTCTCGAGGCGTATCGGGACGACATGGTTGTGGTTGGGGGTTGGGCTCCATACTTCTTGACCCTTGGATATTTTGAGCACTGCGGTTCAATTGACATAGACATAGTTCTGAGGCCCACCATAGTCGTGAAATACGATAGAATCCGAGAAATCGTTGTGAATGAGCTTGGATACTCGCCGGCAGACAGAGAATTCAGGTTTGAGAAGCAACTTAAAGATCCAAAAGGAGCTCTGTTTCGTCTCGAGTTGGACTTCTTGACTGAACCGGAATCCGCTCAGAAGGCTGGCTTGGTAAAGGTTCAGAACGGCTTAGATGCCGCTTTGATTCCTGGATGCAGCATAGTCTTCAACTTCAACTACGAGCAGGAGGTGCGAGGAACAATACCTGATAACGGTCAAGGAAGCGAACTGATCCACGTGGCCGACATTGTGGGTTGCTTGACCATGAAGGGGCTGGCCATCGGGAGACGGATGAAACTGGAGAAGGATAGCTATGACATCTACGCTGTAGCGGGATTTCACAAGGGTTCACCTATGAACGCAGCAAGAGAGTTCAATCGCCTCATCTCAATCAAGGCAGGGGGTCGATTAGCCGAGACGACTGCCCGTGCGCTTGACAGGATCTATCGAGGGTTCGAGAGCCGAAGCGCCTACGCATCTCAAGCGGCATCAAGATTCATAGGATCTGATGTTTCGACAGATGCTGCCGAACGAGTCAAAGCATTTCGCGACGGGATTCAGCAGCAAGAAAGCTGAAGGCCACGGACACTCAGTCCCCATCCTTCCAGACTCTGGTCCTAGGCATCTGCGATTCTTGGGTGAGGTCGTCGAAGAACAGCCTCATCAAAGCCAACATTTTCTCCTTTCGCCTCAGGAGGACTTCAGCGTGCCAGCGTAATCAATTCCGTAGAATGTGACGGCTTCGCCGTGGCTCAAATGTCCGAAGCAATTGTCCCCTTAGCCTCTTCCTGTATTTTCAAGAACCGTGAAACTCCAGAAATTCTCTTGCAAACCTTTCCGCATGTTTCTCTGATCTGCTGAACTTTCCCTCCAATGACCGCAAGTGATGATAGAACTCATGCAGCACAACGTATGGATTGAACATCATCTCTGCGTTTGACAAGTAGATCGCCCCTTCCTTTGGGACGTAGCATCCCATGGCTCCACGACGACCCTTTACGGTGCCGACCCTTAGCTTCGGCGGCCTCACTCCATACTTTTCAGCCAAGAGCGCTAGCGCCTCCTCTGGCCTTCCTTCACGAATCAATCGGACGACCTTCACTTCCCAATATCTGTTGCCCGTCATGCTGGCCTCCGACATAGGTAAACGTTCATGACGCGACGCTCGCGCTTACGATCGATCGTCAATCCAATAATGGCATCTCGAAGTTCAGCGTTCCCTCGATCTGAGTCGTCTATTCCTTTCCACTTCCAATTTTCGAACAAGTTTGATGACTTCGCGTGAGATGCTTGGTGTAACTTGAAACTTTCCGCGATGTGGACAGTCACCATCGAGAACCGCTTTGCCCTTGTATACATCGAAAGTGACTGGGTAGATCCGACAGCCCTCAGGCCGATCATTGTAGATGGTGCATACCTGACCGTTGTGGAAAACGCATCTCCCCATCAAATTCTTGAGTTGTCGCTCCCCGTTCCTCTTGGCGACGAAGAAATTCTCAGAAAAGCCAAGGCCTCTCATCCGTACAATATCTGAACTGCTCAGTGGCATCTCGGTATTCAAGCAGCATTTGACGCATCTGTAGTGCAGACACCTGCGTTTCATCTATCTCATCACGGGCCTATCCCAAGCGATCTTAACAGTGAACTCGACCCTGAGAATGAGAGTCCCTCAACCACGGCTAGCGCATTCTAGTTGTAATGATCCCTCTCTTTGTCTTCTTCTTTCTCTTTCTTTCTTCTCTGCTTCCAGGCCTTTCGACTAAACCGTCCCAAACTAACTCGACATCATTCTCCGTTCCTATGAACATATGGTTTGCGTATTCCAACGACCCGTCCAGTGCTTGGGAGACTTGATTCTCAGGGTATTCGGCGAGATAGGCCAGCCTCTAACAGAAGGGTTTACATGTCAACAACGTTCAATGCTAGCGATGGAGGAGGACGCACAATCGCGGGTTTTGGGAGATCAGGCATGAATGAACAAGAGATCAGAGCGAGAGTTCTCAAAATGACCCAAAAGATTTGTCCCAAGAGATATGCAGTTGAATTTCGAAGAATTCGCCAACTAGGGGACCTGTGGGAAGCAGATGGGACTTATCGTTCACCTGACAACGAAACCCCTCGTAGATTCACAATCAGATTCAGCTCACAGGGAACTGTCAAGTTCAAGGACATAGAGCCCCCCTGAGCGTCATCTACCTGCGACGAAACCCGCAAGAGAGGTCGTCATGATTGAAAGAGTACAGGCCGGGAACCTTCGATAGACACGTTGCCTACGGCCAGTTGTTACGTCGATAGCTTGATCTCATCAATTTCTGACTCAACCCTTTCGCACGTTTTCTACCCTTATATAGAACAGTGACGAACATGCTGCAAGGTAGTTCACGAGAACGAGAGCCGAGAGTCGTTCCTATCGAACGATTACCCGCATGTTCTTCTTCTTGTTGCAACTGACCGAAATCGAGAGAGAGGTGAAAATCAAATGGGTTATCGAGCATACGATGCGCCCGTGGAGGAAGGAAAGCGATACGAAGTCGACATCAAGGAACTAAGTCGACGCGGTGACGGTCTGGCGCGTATCGAGGGATTCGTGGTTTTCGTGCCGAATGCGAAGCCCGGAGACCACATCAAGATCCAGATCACACAAGTTCGCGACCGTTTCGCTATTGGCGAACGAACCGAATAGGCCAACAACCAAAACCGTCAGGGTCGCACCACTCTTTTTTCTTGTTGATAGTATGTAGCAGGAGAGAACATAGCAATCAGGATTAGCGATACTCAGAATGGAATGAGACATTAACGACAAGATCGTTGACATTAATGGCTACATGCTTGTGGTAGACGACGAGACTAGATATTTATTGTTGGAATCGGTAATCGCGGAGAAATCCTGCGAATCAGGTTGCCATTCATTGAATCTTGGTCGCTCCTGAATAGGTCACAAGTATTTCGCCCTGTCTTCCGTCGAGGCTTTTGTCGTGGTTTATCGTAATGTTCTTATCCCTCTCAGCAAACGAAGATTCAATCTACTGCCTCATAACTGTCTCAATCGAATCGGAAGGTATTCCCTTATGTTCATGCCCAAGCTGCGGGGTCAGAGCCTTTCGCCGCTCCCTAGTCAGAGTGATTAGGTAAACGAACGCCTTCTTTAAGAGTTCACGGCCGGATAATATGTCCGTCAGACAGGCGCCCCCTTCCTTCATGAATAGAGGCGCACATATGTTTCTCCGTTAGTAATGCCTTTCACGCCAGCTGAATAGGGCTGCGCGCGGTCTGTGATGACCTTAGTCACGGCTGTTGTTCTTCTATTTCCAAATAGTCGTTTCTGAAGTTGAGGCATACGTCATCGTTAGGATAGTTTCTGCAATGCTCAGGCTTGGTGTCGTGTATCATACATATGTACCTATTCTGCGCCGTATTCTTGAGCAGGAACGGACAACTCTTCGACGTAAAGATGCCTGAAACATTGCCGTGGTCATTTACAATCTCGATATGTCCTAATATGTCGCCTCTCCTCTCTCTCCTCCAACGGATTATATCGTCACGTGTCGCTTCAAATGAGCCCCATAGAATTATGCAACATTCGCCGCATTGTTGGCATTTGAAGACACCCATTCTCCATCGCCATGAGTACGCGTATGTAAGTCATGATACGTTACTAGTTGAGACCGGTATGCAGGTACCTATTCGTTTTTGATCACTCGAAGATCAGTGAATTTGCTAATTTTGACTTGCAGTTCTCCTCGGTATCTCTTCAGTTGTGCATTCTCGATATGCAGTAAGTCCCCGACCGAGACCGTGTCGATTTGGTCATTCCAAAGGGATAATCTAATTTTGCCACTCCCGTCGCTGATCGTGGCTGTCGAAAGAAGAAGAGTCTCCCCGAACTTCGAGAAAACTGTCTTAGGTATTGACTTCTCAGTAACCTTCGCTCTGAGGTTGAAGCTTTTCACATTAGAACTTAGATCCTTGATCTTTAGATCACCTGATCTCGACTTAGCTTGTTTGGCCACACGGGGATTTTCAACCAGAAAACTGGTGATATCGGCTTTAGGCAGATATTCCAGCACCTTCCGAGTGAGCTTCAGTTGCGCAACAATTCTCTGATTCTTCGTTATTAAGAAAACATAACCATCTTGTACGATCAGACGTCGTTTGATCGACACGTCGTCGAATGAGGATTCCCCTCGCATCCGCGCATTGCCAATGCACTCGAAAAACTTGGTCACGTCTAATCCGTATTTTCCGGAAATTCTGGCGAGATAGGCGAATGAGACCATATCCGCCATGGAGTGCCAAGGAGAGCTAGGCCTACCCCGATTTCGACGAAGACTCTCAACCGTAGCTGCTCTCAAGGAAACCGGCATACTTACTCAAGATCTTGCTCTTAACCTTAGACCCGCGCCCTACGGAGACGATCAACTCAGAGACAGTGCCTAGGCTAATGATCTTCCAACCTTGCCAAAAGATCCTCCGACCATTCGTCGGCGCGCCTAGAATCGGCAGCCTTTTCGACGATAGAGTCGTTTGATTTCTCAATAGGATGAGATCCTCTTCGCCACTAAGCTTTTCTCAATTGAAGATAGAGGAATTGTCCCGTTTGTCTGGGAGGGTGTGGCGTCGAGGAAGATGAATGTGGAGTTGAAGGCGAAGGTTCGAAGCCTCGAGGTCTTGAAGGTTCGATTGCTTGGCATAGGTGGAAGGCGGATTGGGTCGTTTCGTCAGGTCGATACTTACTTTGCTATTCCAAGAGGGAGGTTGAAGATCAGGGAAACAGACCGTGGCAAGTCGCAATTAGTGTACTACTTCAGGAGGAGCAGTCGAGGGCCGAAGATAAGCGATGTTCATCTCACGCCATTACCTGATCCCAAGACTATGAAGACTATACTCTCAGATGTCTTGGGCGTCAAATCCGTAGTTAGGAAGGAACGGGAAGTATTTAGGATCAGAGGCGTTCAGGTGCATCTCGACCATGTCGATCGTCTCGGTAACTTCATTGAATTTGAGAAGGTTGTCGAGGCCGAAGCCTTGAAGATTGCAAGAGCGCGAAAGCAACTTGCAACACTCCTCAGGGAGCTAGGTGTACCAGCAGGAAATCTGCAGAGAGCCTCCTACGGCGAGCTTCTGAGTAGAAGCAGATATCGTTAACTATCTGCACATAGGACTTCTTACGTTTACGGGTCTGTGCCTATCAACTTCATACTCTAGACGGATACCTCTTTTAGTTGGATTTGCCTAGTCATCTAGAAGGGATGTGAAATGAGTGATGTTCTCGCCAAAGACGTGATGATCAAAGATGTTCACACGGTTTCCGAGGATAGGAAGGTTGCTTTCGCTCGTTTGATGATGCTTAGGCATAACATCGGAGCACTTCCAGTTGTAGATGACAAGCGTGTTCTGGTTGGAATAATCACCCAGAGGGACATAGACCTTGCAGGTTCAGACATCTCAGATCTTCTAGTGTCTGATCTGATGACTCGGTCTCTGGTCAAGGCGAACGAGACGACTCCGCTGCGTTGGATAGTGGAGCAGATGATCAAGACGGGAATTCAGAGAATTCCCGTGGTGGATGAGAACTCAAGGTTGCTTGGACTCGTCACTCAAACCTCTGTCATTAAAGCTGCTTTGATGTACAACCTTCTCAAATGAATGACTTGAGAAGTCGAAGCTGGATGCCAACTGAGCCGGAGCCGCTCGTACCAACGCCCTCTTTGAGTTCCTAGTGAGTGGAGGTAATCGCATGATTGATCTGCTGATTGAGAATGGCCACGTCTTGACGATGACTGGAGGAGGCGTTGGACTAATTGAAGGTGGATCTGTTGCTGTTGAGGCTGGAAGGATCGTCAAGGTTGGTAAACCGCATGAACTTTCAGGCATACGCGAGAGTGCCGAGGAGAAGATAGATGCGACAGGCAAGGTTGTGATGCCTGGGCTGATTGACGCACACATTCATTCATATCTCACGCTTCTGAGGGGGGAGGCTCAGGATGTTCCTGAAACTGAGTGGATGATTAAGGCGGTGGCCCCCTTCACGAAGTATCTCGATGAGGATTCTATGGTTAAAGGCTCTGCACTAGGAGTTTTGGAGGGAGTCAAATTTGGAACAACTCTTTTCGGGGACTACGGTTCAAGCATGGATAGGATTCTAAGAGAGGTATACTCGAAGATAGGCGTGAGAGCCAATGTGTGCACTCCAATAAATGAGATCAGCTCTCTTGCTGGTCAGGATGTGAATGAGCCCTACGAGTTCGATGCAAACGTCGGGGAGCAGAAGCTCAAAGAGAACTTGAGGCTCATTCAAACTTGGCACAATGCTCTCGACGGAAGAGTAACTTGCTGTATGGGTCCTCACGCAGCGGACATGATGAGTACAGAACTGCTGCTTAGGGTGAGAGACATCGCAGAGCAGAAGAAGTTGATGATGCACTTCCATCTAGCACAGGGAGGTCGAGAAAGCATTCAGATCCGGTTAAAGTATGGGAAGTCGACGGTTCGCTACTTAGATGAGATAGGCTTCCTTGGGCCGAGGCTCATGGGCGTGCACTGCCACGGAGCAAGTGACGAGGAGATTCGCTTAATTGCGGAGAGAGGTGTTCGGATGATAAGCTGTCCAAGTTCAATAGCGCTGATAGACGGACTCGTTTCTCCTCTTCACGCATATTTGGAGGCAGGAGGCAAGTACGCGGCTTTGGGAAGCGATCAGGCTTGCGGAAATAACTGCCACAATCTATTCTCTGAGATGAAGATTGCCGCTTTGCTCAACAAGGTTCGGCAGGGCGATCCTACCGTTCTTCCTGCATGGAAGATGCTGCGTCTGGCGACTGTGGAAGGAGCCCGAACCTTGGGCCTTGGCGCGAGAGTTGGAACGCTCGAGGCGAAGAAGGAGGCGGACATGATCCTTGTCGACCTGAAGAAGCCTCATCTCACCCCGTTGCTATCTGGGCCGGTTCGCAATGTGGCGCCAAATCTTGTATACAGCGCAAGGGGTAGCGAAGTCGCTACTGTAATTGTTGGCGGCCGGATCATTGTAGATCAGGGAAAGGTCTTGACTGTAGATGAGGATCGAGTTTTGGAGGATGCTCAAAGGGCGGCGGAACGAGTGGCATCAGAAGCGGAGGAAGATTTTTTCGCTGCAGGCTCGAAACTTGTCCAAGACATGAAAGAAGGGCTCCTGTAATCTTGTCTCTTCATGTCTAGTCTTCGTTGACTCAAGGTTGTTCAGCGACATACTTCTCTACCATATGGTGTGGGTGATAGCCTTCTTTTGCTCGGCGGATTCCCGGCTCTCCGAGATCCTGCTCTCTGTTGACGTAGGTGTAGCCGGCAAGAGTGTTCTTGCAGAACCACTGGTTGATCAGCTGGTATAGGCCTCGTATCTTGGGGTTTGCCTTCTCGAAGTGTATCACAGCCGTATCGTTGTTTAGTTTTTCTCCTATTGTGAACGCCTGTATCTTACCGTCTACGGCCACAGCTGCCCCGGAAACGTTCAAGTGTTCGTAGTGAAGAAAGGTCTCTTTGATCGCCTGATCTTCTTCTCTCAGCCCTTGAGACTCATTACAATTGACGAGGTTGCACCATTCCTCTTGTAATTGGAGGCAAAGTTCAGCTATGTCTGGCGTGATCGGAACGTACTCGCACCGATGCTCTGATAAGCATCGTTTTATCGCTTGGCGCTTTGAATGAAATCTCGTACCTCGGAGTTCGATTAGATCTTTGACCAGATAGACATAGTCTGAGTTGTCCCTGTCGAACCTCACTGAGAAACCGATTTTGGCTAACGCTTCAGCCTGATCTTTCAATACTCCATAGAGTGGCGGAAGCTTTCCTCCCTTTTCCACGTCTCCAATAAGCTCTGAGACGGTTTGGGCGAGCTCCTTAGACCCAAGAGGCGGTAGTAGCACCTCACGACTGTCGGGGCATTTGAGCGCCTTGATTAACAGAACGTCTCGTCGTCTCGACAAGAGGGGTCGATCGGATTTTCTCCAGACATAAAGGTTCATGAACGTATACTCAGAGATCTGTGGTTGGACGGCCTCCAAGTAATCTGGCAGGATCGCTCTATCTTCCAGTTCAATGGGTCTGAATTCGGGAAAGGTTGGAATCTGAGGCATATACCACTGAATCTCCTAGTGCCACCGGGTGGCGGGATCTCCACCAACCAGGCGATGCCCCGTCTGCGTCTTCAAGCTTGCCGTGGTTGCTAATCTCTGGTTTAAACCTACGCCCAGCATGTGTGCCTGCTTTTATTACAGAGGTAATACAGCTTAGCCCAAATCCTAGTATACCCAGAGAAGATACTGTCGGGACGAGCCAGATAGGCAAGATAGTGAAAAGGTGAGAAAGATATGGAAGAGCTGAAGATCCATGGGTATACGAAAAAAGATCTAATGAAGATAGATCCGGCACCGTTGAGAGCTATTCTACATGAGCGGACCCACCATACGATTGAAGTTCTGATCTATAGGATTCTGAATGGGAAACTGAAGAAGCCGCCGAGCTTCGGCAACCAAGCGAAGTTCTTACTCGATATATGGAAGGAACGGGGGCTGCCAACGAGTACACCTGACATTCAATGGTGTATGAGGTACGTTCAAATGGCGGACAAGCTCAACGCGGGCGAGAAAGTTGATCTTGACACAAAACTGCCTGAATCTTTCTCCACTGCAGAGATGAACACGGTCAAGAAGCTACTGTACGATCGGAGGTCAATAAGACAGTTCAAAGACAAACCAATTCCAGACGTTATGATAAAGGAAGTTCTTCAAGCCGGACTGATGGCGCCCCAAGGATGCAATGTCGGTTCGACACGATTCATAGTTCTCCGCGATCCTGAGGAGTGGAAACTGGTTCAGAGCGACATACCGATAGAGAACGGCGTCATGATCGTCATCTGCCAAGACATGCGCGTCTACAAGGCACTGAAGTTTGATGAACGCTTTCCGCAGAATATCTATTATGATGCCGCAGCCGCGGCTGACCATATGTCTTTGATGGCACATGCCCTAGGCCTCGGAGCATGCTGGTTGACACATGGAGAAGAAACCCAAAAGAAGATACGAGAGTACTTTGGGCTACCTGAAACGTTCGTGAGCCGTTGTCACCTCATTATCGGATGGCCTGACGAAGCTCCGATTAAGTCCGAAAGAATGAATCTGGACGAGGTAATAATAAGGAAGAAGTAACTTTCGGACTCGAAGCTGAAGGGGACTCATGTCATGGCTGCGAAGGAAGAAGTTGTATCCCTAAGAGAAGCAATACGCGAGGTTGAAACTGCCATTACTAGAGTGGCGCTTCTCCACTTGTCGTTCTCCAAGATCTTGGTCGAGGAGTTTGGTGAGGAAAAAGGAAAGGCGTTGATTGTGAGATCTATCTTGGAATACGGGAGGCGGGTCGGAGAACGAACGAAGCAGGGTCTACCTGACCTCCCAAAATATGGCGTGTATGGAGTGCGTAAGAACCGAAGAGTCTATGACTGCGTCTTTGCGAGAATCTTCCGGGAATATGGAGAACAGGATGTCGGTTGTCTCTACTGCTATGTAGATCCAGCGAAGACGATGGCGGCCGATCCTATGCGCAAGGTCATACACACTACATGTGCAGCTTGCGGTGATGATTGTTGTACCTTCGAAGAGATGTCGACAACGGAGAAGGAACGAAAGGACTTTGTCAACAAAGACAAGGACTGGAGATACGTGGATCTGCGCCTAGTTAAAGGAAGCAAGTTGGAAGAGGTTGGGTAGGCTCACTAGTTCAGTTCCGAAAACTGATTTCAGACGTTCTACCTGCAGAACTCTCACCACTGATTGCGTAAGGTTCTGCTCAAGACTATGTGGTAAAGCAGTGCAATGACTCATAATGCCGATGGCTGGTGTACGAACGTCGCACTGTCCGAATGTCTATTCTCCTTCTCTATGTGGCGATAACGACAAGTATTGAAGACAGCATTTGAATTCTGTTTCTTATGTGTTCGAGGCACTTACTCTACGACTTGATCTTCTTGGTGAGCCACGCGAGTTTCTGCGCAAAATGCTTGATTGTGTTGATGCCCTCTTCGTCCTTGATAACCTCTCCTTTCTCACGGCCGAAGGCTATGTTCCAGTACGTCGATCCCGGAACAATCATTCCCGAGATCATGAAGAAGAACATGAGTTGGGCGAAGGTGAAGTTGTGGCCGGCACGTCTAGCCACCACGATCGGTCCTCCAACCTTGTCCTCAAAGGGGCGTTTCGCTCCTCGGTAGGCGTAGCATCTGCTGATTAGGCTGGTCATTTGAGGTGTGGCGGCGCCGAAGTAGACAGGAGTGGCAAGAATGATGCCGTCGGCCTTATGCATCTCAGCGTAGATTGCTTCGAAGTCATCTTTGATGTGGCATTTGCCCGTGGTGCGGCAGGAGCCGCAGCCATCGCAGGGCGCTATCTTCTTTCCCGCGAGACTGATGAGTTCCGTCTCGAGGCCTTCCTTGCGTATCTCCTCTAGGGCGATGCGAGTGAGCGTTTCAGTGTTACCTCTCGGTCTAGGGCTCCCGACAATGCCTACAATCTTCATTTATGCGTCGCCTTTATTGGCTGCATGCTTTCAAGACTTAAGATTTTCACGAGATCGGTTAGACAGGATGAACGTTGGAGCCCCGGTACGATTCTGAAGTCAAAGCGAAGCGCTAATGCCATCGCTTTTGCTTGTTCCTTATCCTTGTTCGTGGAGTCCATCAATACGTTGTATCTGTCGATTTTGACAGGATGAGGTCTCCTGCCTGATGCTCGCCGAGACGAGAGTTGGACAGGAACAACGTTTTCGGTTAAGGGAAGCGCTTTAACTATCTCTACCGTAGTTGGGATGGGTTCTGGTGCCCTTGAAAAAAGCGGTTGTTTCGGTAGTCAGGGTTGGCGACGTATCCGCTACCGTGGAGAGAGCTGTGAATCTGGCGGGAGGCCTAGAAATAGGAGTGGGAGATGTCGTGGTCATAAAGCCGAACGCCAAGAATCAGAGTCCTCCAGGGTATGGCATAGTCACTGATCCTCGAATAGTCGAAGCGTTGGTCAGTCTATCTCTTCATCAAGGCGCCAAGAAAGTGAAGATCGCCGAAGGAGCAGCCTACCCGACGGGGGCCTACGACAGCATGGCAGCGTTCGAAGCAATCGGCATAACCGAGATAGCTAAGAAATGGGATGTAGAGCTTGTCGATCTCAACAGTTATGACAGCGTCGATGTCGAAGTCAACGGCGGCCTAGTTCTTGACCGGGTTAGAGTCGGCAGAAGTGTGGTAGAGGCTGATGTGGTCATAAACGTTCCAGTGCTCAAGACTCACAGAGGAACCCTCATATCTGCCTGTTTGAAGAACATCGCCGTTGGTTGCGCGACTAGGGAAGAGAAGAAGCGACTCCATCGCCTTGGCATCGATAAAGCCTTGGTAGATGTCTACTCTGTAATCAAGCCTGAATTCAATCTTGTGGATGGAATAGTTGCTCTTGAAGGAGATGGGCCGAACCTCCCGCCTGGGAAATCCAAACCTCTCGGACTTGTGATCGCTGGAAAAGACGGTTTGGCTGTAGACGCTGTCTGCGCGAAAATTATGGGGTTGGATCCCGAAAAGGTGAAACATCTGAAGCTCGCCCAGCAAAAAGGATTGGGCGCCTTAGACCCAGCGGAGATAGAGGTAAAGGGCGAGCCTCTCAGCGATGTTGTAACAAAGTTCGAAGTACCATCCACATTCAAGGACAAGCCCTTGTGAAGATTCTCTAGAGGACTCGTTTCGGTCGTGGCTGGAGTAGCTACCGTAGCCTAGTGTTGGGCCGAATTTTTCTCGAATCCTGAATAGGCCCTAGGTTGACCTCGGCGTCTCTCTCCATCTTCTTCTCTAGGTAATATTTGGTTTTCAAATCCTTAACCTCAGGCAATCCAATGATGATGAAACTGACTGATATATTATCCAATGATAGTTCTCCCTAGTATTGACATGTAACTCGTTTTCAACAAAATTTCCTCAGAGGGAGAGACCTGTTCGTCGATTGAGGGTTGCCAATATCCCGACCTATTTGTGGTAGAAAGTAGAGAAGAGCTGTCTCTAACTGGGGATACTTCAGTGACATTTACGATTTCTAGTACCTTTCTACATACAAAGCGCGCTGATTAATTCTGAAACCGTGAAGGTAAGACCTATAGCGCATCTCCAAATCACTCATGAGAGGTTCGGAGACTTGTTTGAAGGGCTCATTGCCAAAATTGACGATGCCTACACGATTAGACAACTCGAAGAGATGATTGGTATACGGTCGGTGGTGGGCGAGGAGGGAGCTTTGGCGGAGTATCTGCGTGGAGAGTTGGACGCTCTCGGTTTCAAACCAGAAATGGATGAGATTGAGTCGAATAGATTCAACATCTATGCACGGATGCGCGGAGAACGGTCCGGCCGTAAATTGATGTTCAATGGCCACACAGATACTGTTCCAGTCTGTGAGGGATGGGACATGGATCCATTCAAACCCACAGTGAAGGAGGGTCGCATGTATGGGCTTGGATCATGCGACATGAAGGGGGGCTTGGCTTGTGCGTTGACGGCGCTCAAGTCGTTCGCTGACTCCGGCTTCAGATTCAAAGGGGAGCTCCTGTTCTCCGGCGTTATCGATGAGGAAGCCTACTCAAAGGGGGCGAGGAGGATGCTTAAGACAGAATACGCCAACTGTGATGCCATCGTGCTCTGTGAACCCTACCCTGGCGACGAAAGTAAGCCGATTCCTCTCGGCATCACTGGTAAAGTCCTTTATGAAGTTACGGTGAAGGGGCGCGCAGCCCACGGCTTCAGTCCTCACCTAGGTGTAAACGCAATCGAGGAGGCGGCGCGGATCATCACATCCTTGGAAAAGCTGAGGATGCCAAGACACCCCAAATTTGGTCAAGGCAACCTTTGTACACTAAAGATCGAAGGCGGATACAAGGTCTACTCAGTTGTGGTTCCCGACCGTTGCAGATTCGAGGTGAACAGGCTACTTGTCCCCGGCGAGTCTGCAAGCAGCGCCGTAAAAGATCTTGAGACGCTCGTGATGTCGCTAGGCCTAGGAGCAGATGTGGAGGTGCGAACGAAACCGCCGCAATACGAACCCTTTGTCCTGAAGGAGGATGAGCTCATCATGAAAATCTTCCATGGAGTCTACAGAGATGTGTGCGGAGTGGATCCTCATTACGGATACACTTCAGGCTTAACCGACGCAAATGTGTTCGCAGGAGAGGCGGGAATACCTTGCCTTCACCTTGGCCCAAAGCGAGGTGACCCCCACAGGCCAAACGAGTATGTTTCACTTGACTGGCTACCATTGATATCGAAGATGTATGCCCTAATCGCTGCACGATTCTTCGGCGAAGACTGATGATCCGACAAGCATATCTTCTTACTAACTTGAGCGAAATTGGAAGAGATTCATTGTGACTATAGGTTGATTGAGCCTTGAAATCGACTCTGCGAGAGACTTGAACCTCAGGTTAAATGCAAGGCAAAAGCTCAGATCGAAAATTTCTAACAGGATCGGGTAGAGTTACGGCGAAACCATGTAAATCTTCCTTACGACTAGAAGTGTTCCAGCTATTAGAGCCGGAGCCTCCTCAATGGGAACAGTCAGCAAGAAGACCTGAGTTCCCAACCCTAACTTCGCGATCACATCAGGAGAAGCTGTCTCCAATATGTGAGAAATACTGCAGAGGCTTTTTTTTGGTTGGAGGCGAAAGAGACCCCTAGGTCTCGCTCTTCTCGCTTCCTTCAGCGACCTCCCTTAGCTCTCTTCGCATTGTTAACATAGTCGACTAGTGTCCAGCCTTCGTGCTCTTCAAACTTCAAGCCGAGCTTGCCATAGAGCCTGTCGGCGACTATCCTCTCAATGACCCTAGCCCCTGCGCCGAACAAGCTTTCTAGAGCTTTATGGAAGTCCTTGAGCCTCTCAGGGATCTCCTCACGCCTGAGCGAGCTGTTTCGCTCAACATGATGGTATATGACGTATCTGACACTCTCGCCGAGAACCTGCAAGCCAGAATCAGTAGCCTCAAGTAATGCCTTCCTGAACTTAGTAGCCTCATCCACAGGTTTCACCCTTGAACCATGATCATTCTTAGTTATGTGTCACCTCTGCTACAGGATTGGCGTCAGTTTCGGCATCGGGTATCCCTTTGAGGTGTCCAATTCAATCGCATAAAGAGGGGTTCTGGGCTTAACGCCGTAAAGCAGAAGTGAGCCGTGTTCTCTAGTCAACCTTAGGTAGGCATCAGCTGTGGCGCTGAGCTTCCTGACTAATTGCTCGTAGGTTGGCTTGATTACGTTGATCGCCAAGGATTTGCGTTCCCTGTTTCTAAGGGTATCTTGGCTGAGGATTCTCTCGCAAGCATCCTCACCATATTGGCTTACAAGTGTATCCACGCCAGTCACAGTCATAGCTGGCTGTCCTGTTTCGTGGACAAGCTTCTCTTCTAGCTTGAGGTATTCTGCGTAATCTTTCCATGCGTCTTTTCCTTCGAAAACGGCTATGTAGGGCTTTCTCTGGTTTTTACGTGGACTCGGCGCCTCGCAAATCTTCAAGAGTCGATTGATCTCCTCCAGGGTGGCGCCAAACTGCAACGCCCCCTCCCTAACTAGTTCAGCGTCAACGCCAGGCCCGGGGATGAGCAAAACCCCTCTGCCTTGAGCGGCGAAATTCAACATGATTGGCGAAAGTATGAGGTTGAACTCGGGCAATGCCACCTTCTCAGCCACCTCCAAAAGGATAGTTGCGCCCTTAGGCAATCCACCGCCGAGCATTCTATCCAAATCTCGCGTGCCTGTTGAGTACATGCCCGGCGGATCCTGAATTGGCTGGGGTCGCCTTTGCTTCTCGATAGGCTTAAGTTTGAATGGCGGGCAAACTTTGAATCCCCCTTCAAGGGTGAAAGTAAGTTTGCGCTCGGTTAGCCTTGTTCCCCTAAGCTTAACAAGCTCCAAGCTCCTCAATAACTGTCCGTCCACTTCTTCAGCCCTAAGCACTATGACTCCATCAGCCGAAAACTCTTCCATGCCAAAGCCGATCTTGGATTCGCCTAGCGGTACCTCCTCAATCATGATGGTTATGCAACCCGTCTCGCGGACGAGCCTGCTCAGAACCGTGTGAACGATGACCCTAACATCGATAGGCTCCTTGAAGGCTTGAGCCATAGCCGTGAACGAATCTATGACTAGGCGCTTAGCCTTAACAGCTTCAAGCTCTTCCAAGATTGTTTCCAAGGTTACAGATATACCTGGTTCCTTCAAGGCCACCAGATCTAGAACCTTGAGCTTTCCCATGCTCTCTAGACGGTTGATATCCACGCCTAAATGTCTGGAAAGGTTCTCGACTAGAACGTCCCTGCCCTCTGCGAAGGAGACGTAGACGCCAGGCTCACCAGATTCAGCGCTTCTGACCAGAAACTGGCCTGAGAACACGGTTTTTCCGGTGCCGGGGCTGCCTGCAAGAAGGATTAGGTTCCCCCTCAGGAAGCCCCCTTCAGTTACCGCGTCTAAGCCTTCCACTCCAGATGAGATTCTTTCGACCAATGCAAGTTCCCTTGAGCATGTGTTTTTGGACCTTTAGAGGTTTTCATACACAAATCTGCCCGATTTTTGAAAAATACCTCACCAATGCAGCAGAATGGCGGAAACTCTTTCTAACCAGCTTTGGCGCCGGGAGGGGGATTTGAACCCCCGTGACCCATAAGGATCATCGGCTCTCTGTCTCGGGCTAGCAAGCCGACGCCCTACCTGGTTGCCCGATCCGGAGTTGAATCTCTAGGCGATCCCGGCTTTCCGCCTAGCCTCTATCGAGGCCAAAGGTCTGCCAATAGAATAATCTTTCTCTCAAGTAGCTTGTCAGAAGTTCTCTCGCCTAGTTCAAGGATCCTCAAGAAATGGGGCAAGGTTGTCGTAAGGCTTTTGCAGATGTTAGGCTAATCTCAAGGTTAGTGAGCTGTTTGCCCCCGCGGGTCTACGGGTTGCTCGTGACTTTCACTTTCTGTTTGTCAGTCTTCAGGGGGTCTTCGATGCGGACTGTTCAGGCGGGCGGGGGTGATTTCATATGTGCATATTCCTTGAATGCGCCTACGATCGACGGTAATTGGACGAGTGATCATGAATGGACGGATGCGACTGAATTCAAGGTTAAAGAGCGGGAGCTGTTCTGTGTCTTCCGATTGAAGCATGATGGCTATCGACTGTTTGTTCTGGCCGATATCGTGTCTGCAACGAATCTTACGAGCGCATACACTGAGGTGTTTGTAGGCGTCGATGTGGATGGTAAGGGAGGTGTTGCTCCTCAAGAGGATGACTATCTGTTTCGTATGCTATTCACTGCTGAGACCAACGGGGTTGTGGAGACGATATTGTATAGTCAAGGGAACGGAGTCGCATGGGTTAGGCCAAAGTACTTTACAAGGGCGAATCCAGTCGCAGGATTCGGTGTGGGCAGTTACTCTAAAGAGAACAACCCCTATTCCTCAGATGCGCATTGGCTCTGCGAGATGGAGATCTCGCTGAAGTTTCTTGGGGCGAGAGAGGTCTACGGCTTCTATATCTCTGCGTACAATAGTGATCTCAATATCTTATTCGCGCTGCCTAAGGGAGGGTCTGTCGAGCGTCCAGAGAGTTGGGGGAAGCTCTTTGGCCTTCGCTTTCCCGATCTATCTGTAGCTAGGATATGGATCGGAGATGCTTCAGGGAGATGGATCTTCCCGAAGCCGGGACAGGAGTATTATTTCTGGGTGCTGGTTGAGAACGTTGGGACGGCTTCGGCATTTGGCTGCAAGCTCTCCTTCTGGATCATCTACGAGGAGCATCCACAACGCCAAGAGATGTATTGTGGTTTCGTGGAGTCTTCTGAGCTGCTCCATCCAGCTCAGAATCGAAGCTTGGCACTGTATGTTCCGGCCATGTATTCATGGTTGAGGAGGCTTGGGGAGCATCGGGTGAAGGTGGCTGTGAATGAGGATGGCTCGACCCCAGAATTGAACTACAAGAACAACGAGCTAGTGAAGAACTTCCTTGTTGACTATGGCTATATTCTGACAGTTCGACTTCCGTATCAAGGTGTTGCCGTGAAGATTGATGGTCGCCCGTATGTGAGCGATAGGGCTAGAGAAGTGAAGGAGGCCCTAATGCAGGGAAGACATGTAGTAGAAGTTCCTGGCTTGGCGTTTCCGTTACATGGGGTTGAGCTCACATTCCTAAGGTTTGGCGACGGCTACAATGCTACGTCTCGATCTTTCGATCTTAGTGACGACACAGTTCTTGAGGTAAGATATAGTGTGCGTTTCCTTCTAGAGGTCGAGTCAAGGTACGGACTCGTAAGCGGAACTGGATGGCTTCCCGCAGGGTCAACCGCCAATCTTTCCGTTGCGCCGTTCGTCGAGTTCGGTAACGGGACGAGGATGGCTTTTGTGAGGTGGATCCTACCGGGGAATGTGTCTCACTTCGATTATGCGGCCAGGGTTCAGATGAATGGTCCAGAGAAGGTTCAGGTCGTTTGGAAAAGGCAGTTTTTCTTGATGGTGAGATCCGAGTTTGGTTCTCCGAGGGGTGGAGGCTGGTATGACCAAGGGTCAATTGCGGTCTTCTGGGTGGATGAGGTTTCGGGGACAGTGATAGTTCATACGTTTCGAGAATGGGTTGGGGATGTCGGGGCATCTACGGCTAGGGCTTCTGTCCTCATGGAATCTCCGAAGGAGGTGAGGGCATTGTGGAGGACAGACTACACTAGGTTGTACATTGTCTTGGCATATTTCCTAGCGATGATCTTGTTTGCAGGGTTCATTGCTCGTAGGGTGCAGAGGCATCGAAGAAGGATGCCGCCTCCGCGTCGGCGTTACGTTGCTTCTGACTAGGCGCCTCTGACACTTGCTCCGCATCGATCGCAGTACAGGGCGTTTGGAAGGAGATCGCGGCCACAGTAGCAACAGTATCGTGGAAGGATCTGCGGCTCCGTTGGCGGGACCTCCCTCTCGTCGAGGAGGACTCCAATTATCCGTGAAAGCTCTTTACTAGTCTCGGTTAGCGTAACAAGGATCTCCTCTTTTAACGTCTTCTTGAGACCCATTCCTTCGCCTCCAGCCTCTTCTTCCGCTGCGGCTTTGCTCTCCGTTTTCTTTCGGCTCTCTGCCTCCTGGCTTATTGCGGTACCTGTTTTGGCTTTCTTTGCTTCACTGATCAGCCTTTCGATCTTCTCAGTGAGGCCGGTCTCGGTTTGATCTTCCTTCTTTGACAATCCTTCTAGATCTATCCTTCTACTATCTTGAGGGCGTTGACGGATATTAATAATTAGCCACTTAGCCTCTGCAACCCGGTGTCACATAACGTCTCGTCTCTTAGGAGTGAACCCTTCTCTAGGTTATGCTTATGGCGTACAGCCTTCAACCCGTTTTCTCGGCTGGGCTTGGAAACTCAGTCGCATGCGCTTACATAGGGCTTCCATATGCAGGACGTTTGGTGAAAAGCTTCTCGGAGATAGATGCGCTAGTCAAGGCCGGGCTCCACGAGAGCCGAAGCGAAGCGATCCGAGACTCGATTCGAAGGATGATTGAGGCTGAGAGGAGATTCATCTCTAACTAGAAAGGTCTTAGGCAACTGCGATTAGTGGAACCATTGACGTAGAAATTTCTCAGCGGCGCTGTAAGATCTCTCAGCGAGAGACAGCGCTCGGCCTGCCTTCTTCTCGTCATAGGCCTCCTTGGGAAGTCTTCTCTCGTTAACAAACCCGTAAGTAGCTTTTCCATGTTCCGGAGCTAATTCAGTTGAGGCTTCCGCTAGGTTCCTAAGCTCTCCGATCTCTTGGTTGCCAAGGTGTCCTGCTATTTCTTCCTTGTGTTCTTCTATCACATTGGTTAGCTCCGGTCCCGAGTCGTGGAGCCAGCTTAGTGCCGTAAAGCAAGATATCACGGCTTTGGCTGAGTTTTCAACAGATAGTTAAGTGCTCAGGACCGACCAGTGGTAGAGTTTCTCTTCGAAGAACCTCTTTGAATCTGCGAGGTAGGATCTTGCAAGTGACAGCCTATACTCAGCTTCGTCGCGGGTGTTCAGGCTTCTTCAGCTCCAAGGTTATAACTTCGCCCCACCTCAGTCGTCTCTTGGTCTTCCATCCATACGCGTCCTTGACCTTGTATCGAACAAGACCAGCCCGGTCTACGGCGTCTCTAATTGAAGCCAGAAGCCTTCCACCTTCTCCGTGGGCATCGTAAACCATGACTCCGTCGTAAGCTATGTTCATGAGCATAGGCGAAACATCCTTGACTTCCTCTATGTTCAAGCTGAAGACCGTTGTATCCCTCCTGTACTTTGCGCGCACAGAGGTAAGTGCGCGGTACGCTTCTTGGTCTCTTTCGAACCTATCACGTTCGTACCCGCTCGTCAATACTAGCAGATCGATGTCGCTGTGGGGTCCGCTCTTATCTCTGGCTATCGATCCGAACAGCACTATGGACTCTACTCTTCCCCTGAAACCTTTGAGCACACAGTTTCTAATGTCATGCGCTAGCTCTTCTATGTTCAGGTTGGACGCCCGGACAGATTTTCAGCGAACGGGGTAATAAGTCATTGCGGAGAAGCGATCTCTCCTACTTGATTCTCTACGCAATTGTGCAGAAGGTATCAAACGTGTCCTAGTTAGAGTCTCTGCTCTAGCTCCTTGCTTTCTCCTTGGTTCTAAGCGCTTTTTCGGCTTGTTTTATGCAGTCGGAGAGTGTCGGCGGGTTTAGGGTATTGGGGTTGAGGCCGGTGGTTGCGCATATAGATTGGATGATGAGTTTCTCTATGGTTGCTGCACCGGAGCCGAATATCGCTTGCAAAGCCTCAACGAAGCGGTCAGGCTTCTCGATAATGTCCTGCTTCTTCAGTGAATATTTCTTGTCCATGTTGTAAAATATGACTTGGGCGACGCTTTCGCCCAAGACGGAGAGCCCCTGCTTCACCGCTAGCATCAGCACTTCTCGGTGGGCGTTTGTTTCAGTGTCAGGATTGTGGAAATGGCGGATAGGTGATCTTTCGTAATTGAAAATGGCCGTCAAGGCGTCTGTATTGGAGACGGCGGAGATCTGAACCGACATTTTTTCTCTCCAGCTTGTTTGAGACAGGCGCTGGGACGGTATAGAGTTATACGTCGCGTAGGCGTAGCGCCAGTTTAAGTTTCTAAACATATGGATGTCTATTCAATCCAAGCGATGCGTTTTACGAAACGGGGGGCAAGAGACCGGAGTTTCCTTAGTCATGGTCTCTCTTCGTGAAGGTAAGACGAAACGTTAAAATTGGCTGTGGAACCAGATTCAAAATAAGTGATTTGAGGTGAGTCTTATAAGAAAGAGGAGAGGGGTAAGCGGGATCATCAGCGGCGTATTCCTAGTGGCCGTCGCCGTGATGATCTTTAACGTATTGGCTTGGCAGTTCTTCCAGTATGACGCTTACCACCGAATTGCATTGGAGCGCGACCAGCGGGAATGGGGACGATTCAACGAACGCCTAGCCATCCTCGAAATCGTAGCCGGTGCACAATACCTGAACTTCACAGTTCGCAACTACGGCTCAGTATCGGCTCATATTGTGACGCTCTACTTCGAGTTCATCAACGGGACCAAGTCCGTTCACAGCTTGAACGTGTGGATCGGACCTGGAACGACGAAGCGAATAGCCAATGTCGGACCGAAACTCACAACAACCGACAAGTACGACTTCATGATTGCAACAGAAAGAGGAAACACATTCAGGCCATCAGAACAATACGTAAGCAACGAGATTCGTCCGGGGCAGGGACAAGCCATGCCATTCATATTCGGCTTCGGATACACTGATTTTCAATACTCAATCAACGGACCGCCGAATTATGATTGGCAACCTGCTTGGAGACCTCCAGGCCAAAGCAGGCCTTACTTCCGTATTTTCATTAACAACACATATCCCAAAGACGTCATTGTTCTGGCCTCAGATAGCCGCATGTCTTTTGTCCTAGATGATTTCCAAGCAAGCAACAAGCGGCTGTCTTCTCTCAGCTCATCCACAACCATCTCTGCAAACAGCGGCTTGTATCTCTATTTCACACAGCTTGACCAGAAATTCGGCGGACCTGGATCACACTACTATGTATTCATTGAGATATTCTACAAATTCACTGACTCTCCTGAAATATACGGCACAACTGTCGGCATCTTGGCGGTGTACACTATTTGATGAAACAGAAAGCCGCGGTTTCTACAATTGTTGCGACAATCTTGATGATCAATATGGCTATTGTGATGGGAGGCATCATGATCGCTTGGGCTATGGGATTGATCGGCAGTTATCAAGGCGGAACCCAGATCCAATACATGTTGATGGATGAAAGAGTACAAGAAGCCATCACGGTCGAATGCGTGTGGTTCGAGAGTGGACCGCCCAAGAAGATCACCTTCTTTGTCAGAAACATCGGAGTTCGCGAGGCCAAACTGACCACGCTCTACGTCAACGGAACATCCTATACACCTAACGGCACGTGGCCCTACACGCTCACCGTAGGGAGCAGAGTCACACTACTAGTCAACTACACTTGGACTTCAGGAGCGATATATCTGATTACTATCGCAACCACCCGCGGAAACAAAGCCCATGGCGAATGGACGCCATAACCTACAAGAGGGAGGCAGTTGAAAATGAGAAAGCGGGAGAAAGCCATTTCGACAATCGTTGCGACAATTCTTACTATCAACATGGCAATTGTGATGGGCGGCGTCATGGTAGCTTGGTCCTCAGGGCTGACAGGTTCGTACCAAGGGGGCGCTCAGGTTCAATATATGTTGATGGGCGAGAAGATGCAGGAGGCCATAGTGATCGAGAACGTCTGGTTCGTAACCAGCCTCCCCTTTCCGTTCCCCCCCGGTATGTACATTGAAGTTTTTGTTAGAAACGTGGGGGTGCGAGAGGCCAAGCTGGCCTCTTTGTACGTCAATGGGTTATCCTGTCTGGTTTTCGTTGTCGACCCCCCTCTTTCTCCGTGGCCTTATACGCTTCCCGTGGGCGACAGGGTCACTCTGGGGACCTTCTGGATCTGGTTTTCTGGAACAAGCTATAGAATCGTTGTCACGACGGCCCGCGGAAACCAAGCCCGCGGCGAATGGACAGCGTGATCGACAAGGCATATTATCGCCAGGTGAACTTGACCGGCCTAGAGTCTGCTTAAGTCTGTTCTTGGAGGTTTCGCGTCTGTCCCCTCGTAGGCTCATCCGAAAAAGATGGACACCGACTACGAGCGACCTTGGACGAATCTCATACTCCGCGCAGGTATTCGGTCCCAGCGTCTCCCGTTCATGGCCAACCCAAGATGCACAGAGACGACACAGTTGGCGCTCACTATTCTACCTTATTAGACCCGATCTCACATCTCTTTTAGAAAGACTGGATTGTTGCGGTTGTCTATCAAGAAAGTTGCTCTTAGGAGTATAGTCGAAATGAGAAGGCGTAGAAAGGCTATTTCGACGATCGTTGCAACAATTCTTGCAGTGAATATGGCTATTGTAATGGGGGGCATCTTGGTCGCTTGGGCCATGGGATTAATGGGCTCATATGAGGGAGGCACTAAGGCTCAATATATGTTGATGGGCGAGAAGATGCAGGAAGCCATAGTGATCGAGGATGTCTGGTTCACAACCTTCTTCGTCAAGACCATAACTGTCTACGTTAGAAATGTGGGGGTTCGTGAGGCCAAACTGGTCGCCCTCTACATCAACGGACAATATGTGAGTACCACATGGTTACCCTATGTGCTTCCAGTGGGCAGCTGGACCGCCTTGGTCACTCTATACACATGGACTTCTGGAACAAACTATCTGATTGTTGTAGCAACTGCCCGCGGAAACCAAGCCCGCGGCGAATGGACCCCATAATCCACAAGACAGATCCCTGTCAAGCGAACTTGACCGGACCAATCGTAGGCCATGGATATCAGAGATCCTTCAAGGCAGAATCCTATCCGTAGAAAAGGCCCTTCCGCTCTGATTTGACCACGTAGCTCAGCGCCCTTCATGTGGATCTTGTACAACCTCATTTCAGCATTATTGTGAGGATAACTGTGACCCACATAGCTATGAGGAGCCCGACGGTCCACTTGAAGTTAGACTTTAAGTCACTTCTTAGCTCTCTCAAGTCGCTTTCAATGTGGTTGAGTCGCTTACTCATCTCTTCGACCCGACATCATACACATCGCCGCGAGCAAAATGTCTCATCCAATACATAGTTCGAGGTGTACAATCTCCTGAAGATCGTCTCGCCCCGTTGAATCCTCTTCTCTTTGAGACTTGATAGTCGAATGTCTACGTATTGGTGTTTATGCTGAAGTGCGTCTAACAGATTCGGGTCTACCAGACGAAGAAGTAGAACACCAAGTAGCCCATTACCATGAGGATGAGCGCGTGCTTCAATCCCGCCCCCATCGAGCCTTCCCCCATCTTTCCCGCGATCAGGCCGCCCGTGAAGGCTTCGATATTTGCCATGTGGTAGAAGACCCTTGTGATAGCATCTAAGTCTATGGGTTGAGCAAGGAAGCCTGTTGGTGATTGTGCCCAGACCTGCGCTATCTGCGCGAAGAAAACCTTGAAGATTAGGACTCCTACCACTACGAAGATCGCGAACGCTAGATAGGATATAGATATGAATGGCCTTATCCTGCTCCTTCTCTCCTTCTCAACCAGACCCAGCGTATTGACATGGTCGTAGATCGCCTCCAGTATCTCCTGAATGTTTCCGCCGGATCTGCTCGCCTCGAGGAGGAGGAGGGTCGTCCGTCTAGTGGAGAGCGTATCCACCCGGTCCGCAAAGCCTCTAAGCGCCTCATCTAAAGTTGTACCCCAAGACAGCTGGGCTACGACTCGCTTGATCTCTCTCGTGAGCGGGCCGTACCGCCTTTGAGCCGAGGCCTCAATCGCTCTAGGAAATGAGAGTCCAGCCCTAGTTCCTTCCGCTATCTCCCTCACTAGGTAGGGCATGTTCTTGTCTATTGCGTCGCGCCATCTCCTATCCATGAGGTTCGCCGCCGCCGAGGGGAAGACTGCGACAATAGCGCCCAATATTACGAGGTCGTCCCATCGTGGGCGGGTCGGTACATGCAGGACAAAGTTGACTATCAAGGCTGAGCCAGCAACCAAGGCGAAGAGGAACACTGAAACCAAATAGACGATCTTCTTCTCTTCATTTGGCACGCGCATCATTGCGCATCTACCAAGTGGGCATGAGGGCGTCGAGCAATATTATCATTGCAAGCGACATGAGTGGAATGAGAATATAGGCGAGGAGGTACATGATCATCAGGATGTTGAAGCCTGCCAGTGTCGAGCTTATGCTCGCCATGACTGTGAACATGATCATCACCACGAGCGGAAATACGATGAGCAGGGTGACATAGGACTCTCCGACGATGGATAATGTGTCGCTCAGCTCCTTCGCCCTGATCTTCTTCAACTCCATAAGCGACTTCGCCTTATCGTATAGATACCTTCGAATGTCTCCACCTGAAGCAACGGTCGCGATCAAACCTTCAGATACCTCGGAGAACTCCTTCGAGGATGAGCGGTCGCCTGCGGCCCTCAAAGCCGAAATAATGTCTTTTCCGAGAAGGTCCACGTCTCGGACGACATCTGTCATATCAGGGAGAAGGGCACCGTCAGCAACAGCTACAGACCTGAAGATTCTTTCTGGCGGAACCCCCGCTGTGGCGAGAACTGCCATGTGGCTGATCACGTATGGCAACTCCTCCTCTATCTGCCGGCTCCTAGAATCAGCTTTGATGGAGGGATACGTGTACAAGACTATGAACGATAATGCCCAACTGAGGAATCCGAGCGCACATCCCAAAAGGAGGATGCCTGTGAACGCAGCCCTGAAGAGTACCCCGAGAACCAGCGAGGCTGCCAGAGGCACTAGTAGGGCGATAGTCGCAACTAAGATCATTAAGCTGACGTAGCCGCGTAGAGTTATCTTTAATCCTGCCTTGAGAAGCTTCGGCCTCAAGTCCTCGAAGTATCGCGTGAAGAGCTGCGCTGCTGCCCCAACAAGCCTGAAGGAGTAGTGGGAGTACGCTGTAAGGGTGCCTGCCTTCTCAGCTGTTACCTTGGGCTTCTTGCGCCTTGGCGCTTGCTCGAAGAAACCCCTCACCCTGCGCTTTACCCGGGCAAGAGGACTTTCTTCTTCGAGTTCGATCAAGAGAGCAACCCCAGCCTAGCCCTGTCAAAGGTTCTTGCAGGGTCATTATTGTAGTCCCTTATTATTCGGGACACATCTCTATACTGCCTGATCTTCTTCTTCGCCATCCATCCCAGAATGGTTCGTCTACGCGTCAATTCCATCTCAACAACATCTTGGGATATTCCTCTCCTCACCTTGATCTTCTCTATTACCTCACTCCTACGAGCGGACGAAAACACGTCCGTAGCAGGATTCCACTTGAATACGTCCTTCACCGAAAAATCCGCGAGATTCCCCTCCGAAGCCACAATCTCGCTTGCGAGCTCGATTCTCCTCGCAGGCCTATCTCCAATCCTCGTCCTCGTCATGATCGCAACCATATCTAACGTTGGAATCAGCGCTCTCGGAATGTTCATCGGTTCAGTCTCCAAACGGTTGATCATACCGTCGACTGTGTCGGCGTGGATCGAGGAAAGGCCGCCATGGCCGGTTGCCATAGCTTGGAATAGTGTGTAGGCTTCGGAGCCTCGGACCTCTCCTACTATTATATAGTCGGGCCTCTGCCTTAAGGCAGCTTTCAACAGGTCGAAGAGGGAGATCTCTGCTGGGCCTCCTTCGACTCCGAAGCTTGGCCGAGAGATGGAGGCGATCCAGTTCTCATGTGGCAGATTGAGTTCGGCGGTCTCCTCGATCGACACGATTTTCGCATCTGGCTTAATGAACATG
>Ga0315310_10000268_pt1 | contig 33674 bp, 29 predicted proteins | sample TDP5_MG_FD_203630 | JGI IMG/M metagenome (GOLD analysis project Ga0315310, IMG submission 203630) | Freshwater sediment microbial communities from Lake Towuti, South Sulawesi, Indonesia - TDP5 | ecosystem: Environmental > Aquatic > Freshwater > Lake > Sediment | place: Indonesia: South Sulawesi...
ATACCTTTACTGATATGTATTCCAAATTTTTCAAGCCTGATTAGAATTATTTTTAAACCTTTTTTGATATAATTTTCGTTTCGGGATCGTATTGCGTATTTGGAAGGAACTGTAATTCGATTAATTTGGGGATAATTTGTTCGAGGAGTGATTCCGAACGATCTAATTGCGCTGTTAACTCTGAAAGGCTTATCTGTTGGTTTTTTAAAAGTAGGTGATTCAAATTAGCCAGAAACCTATTAAGAAGCGAGATCGTTTCTATATAATCCGTTTTAGGGGCATCAATGATTCGCCATTGAACTGCATGATATGACGCGGCCATTGAGGGTTCATTCAACCGGAAAATAGCAAATCCTGAACGAGAAGGAGTCCATTGAGTGAAATCAAAAACAATCGCTATTGCTTTTTCATTCAATGATTGATAACCTAACTGATTAATAATATCTACAGGCGATAGGAATAATCCCAGACTGGGGTGTGTATGGTACCATCCTACAATAAATTCATTGCGTTCTGCAGCTGTAGAATTAATTTCTGATGCCTTAACATAATGTTCATCCTTGAATTGTACATCCATTTCTGATCCAAAAGTCATTGGAACTAGTTCAGATATAATAACATTATTGTTTTCTATTTTTCCTACTAATAAAGCTAAAACTTCTTTATATTGATGTTCATCCATTTTCCTATTCGCAAAGGAAAGCCCAAACAAGAGCATATCCTCGAAAACTTTCTGAGTTAAAAGAACTTCTCCTTCACCTTCAAGAAACTTCTCTATAATCACATTTTTTAACGAAGGAATATAATTTACCCCAAATTCTACTATGAAACCTATAACTGCAGTCTGCAGAATTGAACTTAAAATTGGCATATCTGAAGTCTTTAAAATTTTCTCTTTGAAAATTCTAAACGTTTCTTCAGGAATTTCATTGATAATGCTTAAAAAGAAAAGAGACAAATCATTTATAAACCCCTTTACTTCATATGTTTCATTTAAAGCAACAGCTTTTAGTAAATAAGGAAGAATCTCCTCACGATTTGCACCTAAGTTGATTAAACACATGATAATAAAAACAAGACTAAAAGAAACACATTGGACTACTTCTAAAATTGTTTCATAGTCTCCCAGATTTATATATTTCTCCCCAAATTCTACAGCCTTATTAAAATATTTTAAAGCAGTTTTATACTTGGATCTCACCAAAAAACAAGCGCCAATTTTTGTATAGGACACTGCAACATTATAATAAAGTTTGCTTAATACTTCCTCGCTCTTCAGAAAATTTTCTATGGCTTTCTTATAATATCCTATCGCAGAATCCAAATTTGACAGCTCAGTATAGAGATCGGCGACTTTTTCATTTATTCTTCCTGCATATAAGGCGGGGTTTTCATTAAAATCATTATCATTAACTGTCACCAACGTTAAAAGATAATATTCAATTGCAGAAAGATAATCCCCTGCACTTTCGACATTATGAGCTTTATTTTCTAATTCCATTTTCTAATTCCATACTTCTTTTATCCTGTCTCAATATAATACTGACCGCGTTCAGTTAAAAATTTTTACTCACTATTAACTTTGGTTTCACATATATCTGAATAGATTATTTTCGTCATTTTCTATTGTATTCAAAAATAAATATACATAACTTATTATTAGTGGAAAAAATTAATGAATTTGAAATAAAAGATTATTCGTGGAATGGATTTACTTATTTCTAAGGACATTAGATAGATTTGAGTTTAAATAATTATTTTCAATTCCAACAATTCCATAGGGTAGATTGAAGTGGAATCAAATATAATCAGTGGAATTGTCTACTCACAATTTGATGAAAGATTAGGGCCGATTGCAGTTGTTTGGGTCCCATCCGATCTCTCTGTCGAAAAATTAAACAACATTAGTTTGAAATCTTTCAACCTGATGGCGGCGGAAGATGGTTTAATTCCAAAATCTTTAGGTGTTATTCCCTTTCCCTCTATAAATTTAAAGGGGCTGATAAAATCCTTAACAATAAAGGATAAGACCCGGCGAGGCGGTTCAATTGACAGTGCAATTACAATTCTTTTCAAAGAAGCGAACGACGTCATTTTTTATAAGTATATAAACACCTTTGAGACGCTTTGTAATAAAACCGCTCTAAGGATTAGTGAATTAGTAGAAAATGGTGCAAGTAAACAAGAAATTCAAGAAGAAATAAAAAACCTTTACAACAGTGTTACCGAAACTTTTGTTGAATATGTCATGAAAAAGCCGGAACCAACGGAAAATATCAAAAGTTTATTGCTTCTTTTTAATTTGTTTCCTAAAAATTTAGATAAAGCCATTAATGCCTTGCTTTTAGGTGACTCTATTTTCGTAAGTGGTGATAAGGGTCTCACAAAAATGATAATTGATACGCTCACCATTTTTTGCATTGATCGAACTCCGAAAATAAACTATTGGACTAAAGAATTCGAACCTGGTGACATTATTGGAGTGCCTTTGACTCATTTAAGTGAATTTAAATTGGGAGTCGCTCTTGATTTAAAAAATAAGAAAATTCTTCGAGGGACTCCGAGTAATTTTTGTAAAGCCTTGCTGAATAAAGCTCGCTCTCTCGAAACGAGCGAAGCAGAGCAATATATCAAAGAACGCCTCCAGCAAATTCACTCTGTTATCGAGGAAATTTATAAACTTATTATGGTAAAATCTGTCTCCATTGCGGATTTAGAACCTCTCATTGCAGAGCTAGCTCTTGATGACCTTGACTATATTGAATCTTATTTGAAAGCAAAACATCCCCCGCTCTCGAAAGAAATCGCAAAAGCCATGGCCCTTTGTCGAAATAAAATAAGTAAAATTCTGGGTGGATTTGGAAAAGAAAAATGGTAATTCATAATTAGGGCATTTTTTTTAGTTTTACTTCAATATTAGAAACCTTGAGGTCAAATAGAAGCATTTACAGTCCCAAGTGGGTCTATGAACGAAGAAAATACCATTAAAGAATATATGCAGCATATTATTAAAGATATTTGCGAAAAAATAGGCCCTCGCCCGCCTTGTAGTCCCGAAGAGGCGAAATGCGCTTCCTATATTAATGAGGAGTTGAAAAAATATACCGATAAATCCTGGATAGAAGAATTCCAGTGCCATCCGCAGTCCTATAGGATTCAATATCAAATTCCAAGTATTACTATAATTACTATTACCATTTTATATTGGTTTTATTTCTTTTTTTTGCAAATCATTTTTTTAATTCTTCCTGTAATTCTCTTAATTGATGCGATCCTTGTTATTCAATTGAATATAATGCACAATTCTGAATTTATCGACCCCCTGTTCCCATCTAGGGTTTCAACGAATGTCTTTGGAATCATTTCACCAAAGGGGAATGTGACTGGGCGAATTGTAATTGGAGGGCACCATGATTCCAATTGGGAATATCCTATTTTGAGAAGGAGTTGGAAACTTTTTGGGTTTCTCACAGCTTTGCCAATTATTGCAAACTATCTGTTTCTTGGTCTTTTTATACTCAAACTAATTCTCTGCGCCTTCTTGATGCCTTATATTTTCGCTAAGGACGTTGACCTGATTTTATTAATAATTTTCACGAGCGTAAATCCAGTTCTGCTGGTTTGGATGTTTAATATCGTTTCGCATCGACCTGTCATGGGTGCTAATGATAACTTAACTTCCCTTGCTATAATACTTGCCATTGCCTCAAACTTGAGAAATTTGGAATTGGAGAAAACAGAAATATGGCTTGTTTCACATGGTTGTGAAGAAATCGGCGATCGCGGCAGCAAGCGATTTGCCAAGGCACATTATAATGATCTCAAAGATGCATCGGTAATTAATCTTGATATGGTGGGCGGTCAGGATAGTATGCTTCGGTTTATTACCACAGAATTAATGTTCATGGTCAAACTCTCCCCTCGACTCATAAATGAATTAATTAAAATTGCGGAAGAATTGCAAATCCCTTATCATACCGGTTTGGTGGAAGGTTTTACTGATTCTATGGCTTATATTCAAAATAAGATCGAGGCCTGCTCCATTATTGGCTTCCCTAAAAAAGGGATTCCTGCTCATTATCATACTCGAGAGGATACGATAGACCATTTAAATTTCGATAATTTGTGGAATTGCTATCGTATTTTACTCAGATTTATTGAAAAAATTGATAAAAAAGAATTTTTTTCAAATTGATTGTTATTCATAAAATTAAGCAATTTTAATTTGTTATGACTAATAGAATTAAATATCGCCCTTCATAGTTTAATAACAAACTCAAATAAGGGAACTAAAATTATGAAGAAAGATAAAATACAAACGATTATTACTCCTGTTTTCAAAAAATACGGCGTGAGAAAAGCCGCTTTTTTTGGTTCCTTCGCTAGGGGTGAAGATACCAAAAAAAGCGACATTGACATTCTTATTGAGTTTAAGGAGAATGAAGGTAAAACCTTGCTAGATTTGGTAGGGCTAGAGATAGAACTAGGAGAGTTACTAAAGAAAAAAGTAGATTTATTGACCTATAATTCAATAAACCCGTTAATCAGCGATTATATTCTTAGAGAACAGGAGATTTTCTATGAAGAAGGATCCTAAGATTTTTCTCGACCATATACTTGAATGCATTAAACTCATCGAAGACTATATAAAAGGAAAGACAAAGGAAGAATTTTTGAAATCTACTGAGTTGCAGGATATGACTATCCGGCGAATAGAGATTATAGGAGAAGCTATAAGAAATTTACCCGAAGACATTAAGAAGACATATGCAGATATTCCTTGGAAGAAAATAATTGGGATGCGTGACAAACTTTCTCATGGATATTTTGGAGTTGATATTGAATTAACTTGAGGTGTTATTAAAAAAGAACTCCCTTATCTGAAAAAAAGGATTATTGAAATAAAAATGGAATTAGAGTAGACGATCTCTATCCAATAAGATTGAAATTATAAATTCTTACTATTTTTATAATTCTGGACTTCCAAATCCTTCATGAATTTTAGCTCGCAATAATTTTAGCTCGCAATAATTTTAGCTCGCAATATTTTGATAAATTTTGAAAATTTATGGAATTGCTACCGTATTTTGCTCAGATTCATTGAAAAGGTAGAGAAGGGTGAGATTTGACTTTAATTTTGTCTAATTTTTAAAGATTTGTAGCGGGGAGTATAAATAGGTGGGGCGTATAAAAAAAATAAACTATTAATAAAATTGGATTGAATCCAAGATAATCTATAAAATAAGGTAAATTGAAATGAAACCAGAAATTTTATTGTTCCATCCACCAATTATACTGAACCCCAAAACACTTAATACATCAATTATGGCACAATTGATATGTGGCTATGGTTTATTGCACATTGGGGCTCACTTAATCGAAAAAGGCTATAGTGTTCAATGCTGGAATATTCCATTGGCGTATAAAATAGGGCTTGATAATAAGGCTATTCAACAGAATCTCAAGAATTATTCACCAATACTAATCGGAATTGAACTAAATTGGCTACAATTCACTAAAGGCGCTTTAGATCTTGCTCACTTTTTAAAATCAGTATTTCCAAATACTCCCATTGTAATGGGAGGTGTCCATACAACTATTTTTGCAGAATCTATTATACAACAAAATTCAGAGGTAGATATGATTGTAAAGGGAGAAGGAGAAAAAATTATAGAAGAAATTGCATTCAAGATAGAAAAAAATCAAAATTACTACGATGTAATAGGAACGATTTCACAAAAAGAGGGGAAAATCAAAGAAAATTCAGGAAAAAATATTTATGAAGATCTTGATTCCATACCTCCATACTCTTTTGATTATTTAATGCCTAAAACTAAGATACCTTATGATATAGGCGCAGTAAATACTTGTCGAGGACCGTGTAAATATAATTGTAGCCATTGTCTTGGTGCTAATTCTATTTATTGTCTCTCGCCTCGGGAAACAATTCAGTTCCATTCAATTCCTTGGTTAATAAATCAAATTCAGATTCTATTAAAAAAAATAGACCAAATTTTAATTCAAGATGATAGTTATTCAAATTTAAAATTTCTTAGAAAATTCGCTAAAGCAATTGAAGAAGAAAAAATTAAAGATAGAGTAAAAATTCTTAATGTGGCTTTAGTTCCCACTCATGAAGTAGATAGAGAAGTTATAAACCAATTAGCAAGAGCAGGATTTAATTTTATCGATTTTGGAATCGAAAGTGGCTCGGATAACATTCTTAAAATCTTGAATAGACCTTATAATAGCCAACAGGCAAAGGATTGTATGAAACATGCGATTAAAAATGGGATTATACCATTAACTTATTGGATGATTACTGGATTTGAAACAAAGGAAGATATGGATGCAAACTTCTCTTTTGTAAAAAGTTTGATGGAACTTGGCGCAATCCCTCGCTGGGTTACACCCCTCTGCATTCTACCAAATACCCAACTGTCAAATAACGCACAGAATTACGGATTAACTTTAAAATTGTCATCATTTGACGATTTTTCTATTTATTCAACAACAACATTCAATCAAGATGCCTATTATCCGGAATGTATTACCCATGAAACCTCTCTCATGTCAACTCACGATATTTTACAAGCTGATCAGGCTCTGAAATCCTTTATTGTCCAGAATCAGGCACTAATCCTTAAAAATGAGAATTTAGTTTCTAAACTACATTTAATCGAAGGCAAACGAATTCCAGAATCCAAAATCAATTTAACCTACATACGAAAAACATACTTCTGAAAAAAGAATTTTTATTTGTTATTTAGGATCTCCCATTGTATTTGTATATTAGTCGATTATAATTCTGGACTTCCAAAATCCTCATGAATTTTCGCTCGTAATACTTTTCCAACTGGGGAAATAGGAAATTCCTTTGCAAATACGACGGACCGAGGTCTTTTATAGCCCGCCATCTTATCTTTGCAAAACTCTATAATCTCTTCTTCTGTTATATCTTCACCTGGCGTTAAGCCATCTTTCGGAATTACCACGGCGCGAACTATATTGCCCCAATCCTCATTCTGCACCCCGATGACACAGACTTCTTTTATTTTAGGATGTTCTAGGAGAACTTCTTCAACTTCGAGGGGGAAAACTTTCTCGCCTCCTGTATTGATACACTCCTTCTTGCGTTCAATTGTATATAATTCGTTGTTCTGGTAATAACCTAAATCACCGGAATGCAGCCAGCCGTCCTTATCAATAGCTTCCGCAGTTTTTTCGGGATCTCCATAGTACCCTTGCATTACATTAGGTCCTCGATAGAGAATCTCACCGATTTCGCCATCTGGGACTTGATTGCCTTCCTCATCAATAATTTTAATTTCAATATTGGGGATCACTATCCCAACAGAACGTTCTTTTATGGTATCCAATTCCCCATCAATTTTTACGCTGGCGGCAGGCGCCATTTCCGTCTGGCCAAAGACGTCTAGCAATAACGCGTGCGGAAAATAAGTCAAAATCTTCTTTTTATACTGTGCATGGAGTAGCGCTGCCCCCGAGAATGCCACTTCTAAACTTTCCAATCGAAAGTCCGGTTTTTGTTCATCTAAATAATCTGTGATCCATTTCCATTGAGTTGGAACGAAAAAGGTCCAAGTAACCTTTTCATCATCCATTATTTTGATGGTTTGTGCGGGATCGAAGCTTGGGCTATCTGGAAATACCAGAATTGCTCCTGATATCAGCCAATTGAGGATAAATAGAGCGTATGCCGCTAGGTGAAACATAGGTGGAGTGAGGAACATGCGCTGAATATTCTCTACTTCTGGAGTAGCGGCTAAAGAAAGAATGATATGAAGACGATCTTTGAATGAGCCCGCCCCTCTTAATAGAAACTTGTAGATTAAAGTTGGAGCCATCGAAATTTTCCCTTTTGTACTATAAGCTTTCGGGAGCAGATTGACAAGATCTCGGATTTGGTCAACGATGCTTCCTTTAAAAATGACATCATAGTTTTCTGCTTTGCCATTGAACATTTTTAATTTTCCTTCGACCTGCTTCAGCGTTAATGTCGGTACAGGTACTGCTCCCTCTTTCATTGGCAAATCAAACACGATTATCTTCTTGTCTTCAGGACCTGAAAATAATTTTGAAAACATTTGGCCAAGGAATAGATAAAGCACGTCAAGAAGTTTTTCCTGTCCTTTATTCCGTGCATAATGGGGGTAATCAAGATCCTTAATGCTTGGTAATGTGGATGCTAATAAATAAGTAGTAGCTTCTTGGTTTACAATAATATTTTCATAGGATAACATAACTCCCTTTGGTCTGCCGGTAGTACCGCCCGTATATATAATCACACAGGTGTCATTCCAATCAACATCCGCTTTAGTGTTTTTATTTTTCCCTTCTTTAATTAGTTTTTCATAATCGAAGATTCCTTCTGGGAGTAGATGGTCCGGATCGCTGGTTCCTATATAAAATCGGACTTTGGGTGCATCCGGCTTTGTTTTTAAGACCAGATCAAGCAATTCCCCCTCGAACATTAAGCCTATGGAATCTGAATTATTTAGTAAAAATTCCAATTCCGATTTTACATAGCGATAATTCACTGGAACAGGTCTTGCCCCAATCGCTTCTAAGGCAATATTCGATTCGATAAATTCGGGTCGGTTATGAAATAAGATGGCAATATTATCTCCCTTTTTTACCTTAAGCTTATTTTTTAGCGAATATACTAGTCGATTAATTCGATCTTTTTCCTCTTTCCAAGTGCGTCTTATATTCCCATAAATCAATGCAAGCCGGTCTTTCGGAAAATTATCCGCTTTGATGTCGAACATTTTCTTAAATGGGCTTTTTCCCATAGCACAACAACTCAAATTTCAATTGCTTTAATCATCGTAAATATATCAAAATTTAAGAATAATTTACTCTGAACTTAATTCTAATTCCTATTGAAAATTCAAATCAGATGAAAACTAAGTAAATCTTATATAGAAACTTTATTTTTAAGCCTATTTCTTGAATTTTTTATTTTTTTCAAATTTAGCTGATTAAGGATGATCTTTATTAAATTGAAGGAATAGAATCGTTTTTATTCACTAAATAATTTCTTTAAGGTTATATATTAGTTCTAATGGATTTGAAATATAAGGCAAGTGAATTATATGAGTGAACAAGAAAGCGAGGATACACTTATATGGGAAGACCAGAAGCAAATGAATATTTGGGACGAAAAAAGGAGGCATAAAATGACATTAGAAGAGCTTTTTGATGGTAACGCTCGCTATATGAAATTTATCGCCTCAAGATTAGGTAGTGAAGGTGTAAAAGAAGGTTTTCAAGCCACAGTCGATTTTACTTTTGAGAAGAATATGGGCGGGCTTCGTAAAATGGGGGCAACCTTTCTTAAAGCCGTCTCCAAAAAACTCCTCCTCAAAAAAGTAGTAATAGGCTATTACGTCAATATGCAACATGTTGTGGATTTAAAATGCATTAGAAAGATGGAATTCAATCCGGATTCTGCGGAGATTATCATTGAAAAATGTACTGCAAAAACTGCTTGGAAAATGGGTTTGAAAAATAACCAAGCAACTGACATTTTTGAACCCGAAGATTATTGCGAACAGTCCTGCATTGCGTCATTTAAAAAATTTCTAGACGTCCCAAATGCTACCGTTACCACTGAATTCCAAAAACGCGGCTGCCGTCAGATTATTAAACTTGTAACCTGATTTTCACATATTTTTTTAAAATAATATCTTCTATTTTTTAAAATTGGATTTTAGAACTAGTTGGAATAATATTTATTGTATTAAATTTAATTCCCAGTATATTTTCATGGGAAGGATCAAATAATTTAAAAACGATTTGATTTAAGCTGACTAATAACGAAATGAATTGCAAAAAAGGATGATCTGAAATGGACAAGAAAGTAATGGAATTAACCCTATTGCTAGGGGGCCTTCACTACTGTGCCTCTGAGTTAGCAAAACTCGATGCCGCCTATAAACAGAAATTAGAAGGCATCGATATTGTATTCCAGCTAAAGGCTGAACCCGATGGACCGAATACCTACACTATCATCAAAGATTCTAATATTGAATTCGTGAATAATGCCGTTCATGACTCTCCCACTTTTACTGTAATCTGCAGAGATTATGATCTTGCGCTTAGAATATTCAAAGGGCTCTACGTGATATCAGAAGCGGTGAAAAACGATGATGTCGAACTCATTGGGGATAAACAAGAGTTCTTAAATTATACCTTCTATTTGGAGGATCTTGTGCCCCTAATAGGAGAATTAACTGGTGGTGGTGGATGAGATTATGAACATAAAGGAACTGCTGCAAATAAAAGCGCTATATTATTTCGTTGGAAAGGGTCTGGAAATAATTTCGAGAACCAATGAAGATTTTGAAGAACAATTCGGGGAGCTTGATGGCATCTTTCAGTGGAACGTAGCCGATGAAGTCTTTGCATATATGATAGCGAACAAAGGCAAATTTGATGCAACGCTTGATGCAACCCATGATGCCCCTACCGTCACTTTTGTAGTGCAAGATGTTGAGAAGGCAAAAGAGATTCTAACGGGCAAAATTGACGGTACTTCGGCTTACATGGCAGGCGATTTAAATATCATGGGCGACCTTCAAATGGGCATGAAGTTTGCCCAATTGTCTGATTTTCTGGTGAATGCCTTAAGCGATCTCGTCTCTTAAAAACTAAGGAACTTTCTTAAACATTTTTTTCTATTTTTTTAAAGTTTTATTCACTTATTTTCTTAAAAAAGATGAATTTTGCTGGTTAATTGAAGTGAACTATTCGAGGATATAAGATGATAAATTGGAAAAAAATTTTTCTTTTTGTGGGAATTCCAATTTTCGCGTTCTATACCTTTCTCATTATAATTTTCTTTGCATTCATTGGGGGCCTCTTCTTTATTGCCTTGCTGATGGGCATTTGTTGTTTACGCTTTTCAAAGAAGAAAATTTATTCCGGGCTCAGCAAACTTGCCTTAGCGATGATGCTCGTTTTTTTTCTGTTTATTTCAAACCCCTTATATTGGCCAGACCAGATTGCACGCCATATTGATACCTCAAGGTTCATCCAACCAAATGATCCCGCGGTCCAAGGCTTGAAATCACGATTAGGGGCCTATCTCAATGACATAAACATGACTTACACCCAATTCTACCAGAAGAGTAATGATACACAGTTGCAAATAATGACCAATTTCACATTAGAGAGAGTTGTTATATACCATTCTATTCCAGAAGTATACGGCGTATTGGACTATACTGCAAGCGCGTCAGAAGCCATAGCACATGGCAAAGGCGACTGCCAGTCGATTACGGTAGTAATGGTCAGTTTTTTTCTCTTTCTAAACTATGATGCGTGGGCCTGTGAAACACCTTATCATTGGTACACTTGTGTCTTTCTAGGTCCTAATCATACAGATCCCCATTTCTATTACCGGCAAAATTGGACAGACCCCGAGATAATGATGAATAATAGTACGAAAGTCTACACCATGAACTTTTTCCAGCGGTTGGGCGATATTGCCTTCGGCAGACGATTTTATGATAAAATTGAAGAACTTTTTACAATCTATGTGCCCGAAACCATATACTTTTTATGGCCATTGCTGATTACAATTGGATTCTTGATGAGTTTTGCGATCCGGAGTACAGCCGATGAAAAGAAAAACTATCTGAAAAATGGGATTCTCGCCAGTATCATCTTAATAGCAGGCTTCTTCCTAGCCCTCTGCTTCAGCCAAGTCTTCTTCCCCCAATTGTTCATTTACCAAATAGTGTTCATCATCATGGCTTCCTCCGTCGTTCTCGCAGCTCAAGCTATCCACTCGAATGTGGGCGGGCGCCTCTTCTCTAAAAAGCTATAGAACTAGGTGTTCTGAAAATGGACATGACGGGCGGCGATATTCTTCTACGCTGCTTAGTGAATGAAGGGGTAAAATTCATCTTTGGGCTCTCAGGTGGACAAATTACGCCTATATTAGATGCAGTCTGTAGATGGGGCAAAGAAAAGGACATTCAAACTATTAGCATGCGGCATGAACAAGCTTGTGCGAGTTCACTCCTCTAATTGGCGCTAATTTCCTCGTTAAAGAAGTTTTGCATATTGCTTGGGTAATTATGATCTGTAATTTCTTTTAAAACATAAAAAAGGGGGGAAAAATTCTTTTATTTTTCTCCATAAAATTCTTCTTCTTCATCATCGTCGTAATCTCCAAAAACCCGTGCAAGATAATTGAGATCAAATGCATCTGTCGTCTTATTCGGGTCCAATTTCTTCATAAATTTGCTATGGTATTTGGAGGTCACATTGATTTTATCAAGGTGGGGCATTGATACTACAATAGGAAAGCCGAATTTGAGGGATTTAGCGAGCCCTTCGATCCCAATTCCAAAGCCCGAGGCTTTCGGATCCATAATTTCCATGCGCGTGAAGTTGATATGCTGCATCATATGCCCACCTTCATCGATTGTAGCCCAGCATCCATCAGGACCATCATCTAAGACTTGTCCTAAATCCTGATATTTCTTTCTAACAGGTATAGCTACTTTCACCATATCTTCTAATTGTTTGTCAATGGATGTATATTGTTGCATAGGAAGACTACCAACGGTTCCACCCATGGACATGACGCATGCTTTCAAAGTAAGGTTTTTGAAAAGGAGTAGGTTCAATAGGGCCTGTTTTAACTTCCAACTAAATCTTTTCGGGGATTTCACGCCCTCTGGAATGGGCACCTCCTCGACTTTCCAAATTCGCCCTTTGGTCATTGCCATGATGCGCTCGATCGCCTTTTTACAGTACTCAAAATGTGCTTGTCCTTTGGCAACAATGTGACCGCACCAGCCTCCCTTATAAAAGAGTTTTTCATAGAGTTTTGATTTGCGAATGGCAATCCAATCATTTTTATCCTCAGCTACGACTGATTCAATGAGAGTGGGATTTAAGTAACGCCCCAGACTATCAAAGATTTCCGCTTCGCCAATTTGATAGAGCCCTTTTGCCTCGTTTTTATAATCGTCCCAATTCATTAGAATAATTTCACTCCAGGGAAATTCCTTTATCTCATACCAAGGGGGAATTCCACCACGCTCGATTTCTTTTGGACCATGCCACGGATATAGCTTAATCGCAACTTTTGTGAAGATGCCTCGCCCACCTAATTGTCCTAAACCGCCGCGCATTAACCCAAGTAGACTAGGACCAGGTCCATCCCCTGTGAACCACCCAGCATTAGGTGTTTCAGGTGTTCCTAAGCGAATTAAGGTTCCATTAGGCAAAATCCATTCCACAGCCAAAGCATTGCGCTCGTTGTATCCCCGGCTAATTGCACTATCTCCTGAGCCTCCAACACTGGTAACCGATGCTAACGGTGAAATGCTAGATCCCGCATCGATCATGTGCGGGACTAGCCCATGCCTAATAGTTTCGAAGAATAACTCGCCTTGTACGACATAGGGTTCAACCAGGCAGTACATGTGCTCTTCATTGATTTCGAGTATTCGGTTCATGCGTCGTAGATCAATGGTAATTCCCATCTCAGCTTGGCAAAAAGCCATAGGTGCTTGTCCCGTGGAATGGGCCTTGAATTTGAGTCCATAGTAATTGCAAACATTCACAATCTGTTGAACTTGTTCTGTGTTAGCGGGAAGCACAATAGCTTCGGCGCGTTTCCACCAGATATTTTTAAAGACTGACTGGGAAGGCGCCCCAAAAAAGGTAGCATGGCAGCAATAACTATCCAAAATGGCAGGATCGCTACTGATATTCTCAGATCCTACAATTGTTTCTAGGTCAGAGTAAGCTTCACTGGGTAGGGGCATGTTAATCTCCACCTCCGTTTTCAGTTGCGTCTCCTAGCGCCATCAGCACAATCTCTGCGATATCATAGAATTGAATGGTTTCATTGTTCTTGGATATTGCATCTTTCAGGTTTGTGGAACAGAAAGGACACGCGGATACCAAAATTTCAGCGCCTGTAGTTTTTGCCTCCTCGAGCCGTTCAGAGGCAGCCCATGTTGCATAATCAGGATACGCGGCTTTACATCCAGCCCCTGCACCACAGCACCAAGCCCGCTCTCTAATTCGTTCCATTTCGATGAGTTCGACGCCTGGAATCGCTTGAAGAACGCGCCTAGGGGGATCATAGCAGCCTCCAAGCCCGAGTCGGGTAGGTTTCTCCGGAATGGGCGCGTACATATGAGGACCTATCAATTCCCATTTGCCCTTCCAAGGAGGAATGTATTCACTCATGCGTCCAAGGTGACAGGGATCGTGATAGGTAACCTTCAGTGGGAGTTCTCGCGGGAATGTAATCTCGCCAGCCTGTATTTTTTGATCGAGCAACTCAGCCCAGCTAATAACCTTAAAGGGAATATCCTTAATGAAATTAGGATATTTTGCTTTGAACATGCCATAGCAGCCAGCGCACGCGGTCAATACCGTTTTAGCCCCAGATTTTTTAATTTTTTCAACGACCTGCTGAGCTATTTCCTTTGCAATTTCTTTCTGCCCAGTATTATAGATTGGACTTCCGCAGCAGATCTCATCTTCACCCAGAATTTTAAAGTCGACGCCTATTTTGTTTAAAACGCGTGCTGTGGCTCTCGCAATTTCCGTGCGTCTGTAGGATGTGGAACAACCGACCCAATACACTAAATCAGCATTCTCATTTATTTCAATGTCACTAGATAACCAATTGAAGCGATCCTCATGGGGTTCATTATAAGGATTATGCAATTTCTGGATACTCGTCGTGTAAGTTTGATGCACGGGCAAGGGGCCGACGCCATCCAGCACGGCTTTATGTCTTAACGCCTCGAGTATCCCATAGACATCGATGAGATAATTGTTGATTCGACAACTTATTGCACAGGCACCACAATTAGTACAGGTGTATATTACTTCGAGCATTTTTGGTGTCCATTCCTTAATTCGATCCATATAAAGAGACAAAGCCATTTCAACCTTCCCAGATCCAGAATAGGCATGAAAATTGAACCGGGAAACTGAGGGACATACTTGGGAAAATCGTTTACTTTGTAACGTTGCCCACGGGACAAATTTGCAGTGCGAACAGCGGAAGCACATAGTCATTTCATATACATAGTCCTCGATACTCACTCGACCACCTCCTTAAAGCATAATCGTCCTGGTGACATGACGCCATTCGGATCGAATATCTCTTTCACATACTGCAGAATAGTTTTGGTGGTAGGGTAGTGCGAATAAACTAGGTCGGCTATCTCGCCGTAGGGACGATTGAAGAAGGCGCCCCTCGAGAACATTTGATTTCCAGCGGTTTGAATAATGTTTCTGACTGTATCAGCCTCGGATTGATCCATATTAAAGGTGAATTCGAGATTACAACATACGCCTTGGAATTCTGGCTGAATGTATATACCTAACTCTGTGGCGGGATACTCGAATTCAGCGATTATCTTCTCCATTTCGTTAACAAATTCGCCTGTTTTTGCTAAAGAGGTTTGGAATGCAAGATCCCTAGAATCCCCTTTCAATCTAAGTCTCCAATACGGCTCTTTAGAAGGTCGTCTCAGTAACGCTTGGATTTCTTTTTGGGACACACCCTCCACGGAATCTTGCGCGGGAATGTTATGTTCTTCGACCTCTTTTTGCTTGTATTCAAGCATCTCCTCCGGTAGGACGCCGGCTCCGGTTATTGTAAAAATTAAAAGGTACTTGGGAAGAGTTTCACTCAAGGATAAAATGTCCTCTGGATTCTGCTTGAGTAAGGATGCCAGATTCAAGGCATTCAGAATGAAAATGTCATCTGCGAGCCTGAGCCACATCAATTTATGAGCAATATCTGTCAAATTTTTAAGATCTGTACCTGATACCACAAATAACTGCTCACATTCTGGCATTAGCTCGCAACGGATGCTGCCCCACGTGCATACTCCTAGTGTTCCTTGGGAGGCCCCAAACTTTTTGAAATTCATGTTGTTCGCACCAGAGGGGGATTTATGAGTGAATCCCCTCTTCCGCTGGGTTTCTGGCGAACCACCGAGATAGCCTATCTCGCCTTCCCAAATCGTATCGCCATTTCCTAAAATTATCTCGGCTGATGAAAGCGGGTCACATAATTCCCATTGATATCGAGCCAGAGTCTTTGGTTCTCGCTCCCAAAAACTGGCTACGGCTGACTTAGAGGCTTTCGGGCATAAGGGCATGGGGATTCGCATCTTTTTCTTCTCGAGCTGGGGGATTAATTGACTGAAGGTACCACCGGCTTCAATCGCGCAGACTCGATTTTTCCGATTGATAAAGATAATCGAATTTAAGTCCTGTAGATTAAGGATGACTAGACCCTCCTTTGAAGGGATAGTATCACCATGGAACCGGGGGAGACCTGAACTTATAGGGATTAATGAAAATTTTTCTTTGTTAGCCAGCTTAATTATTTTCTTAACCTCTTTATTCTCTTTGGCTGTAACGATCAAACTTGGCAATTGCGGAGGTATAAAGGAATGGTCCTCCGAATATTCTTTTAGAACCTCTGGGTTGTCAATTATTTGGTTCGGGCTCACAATTTGTTCTAATTTAGTCTTAATAGCCACATCTTACACTTCCTATATTTTATAAAATTTTAATAACATGTCTATTGCAGGAGGTAGGGCCCGCTTGAAGAAAGGTAGTAACCTCTTTTCTTGCGCTACATTCATGGTATCGACAGCAGGCATCATTAGGTCTATCACAGCATCCGCACCTCCCAGCCAGTAAATAAGTTTTGGCACTTTCACTGGATGAATCTCATATCGAATTCCACCAGCGACTATAACAGAAACTATTCCCTCTTGATCCATTCCTGCCCCCGTTTTCCGTGGAAACCCATCCTTTACCAAATCAAGAAGGAATTTTTTTGTAATAATAGCGCCAGGTAAGCGTTTTTTCTGAAATTCTTCTTTCTTTTTTTGGCTTGTTATTTGAATATCCCCAATAAAGGTGGTAATAATTCCTCTGGCGATAGGCATCGTTGTGGGTAAGTCTACTCCCTCTTGTATTATCGTTAATAGTAATTTAGAACTCAATAACCAGTTGATCAATTTAGAAGGGATTAGTTTGAGGATTGCGTAATAAAACCCTACAAAGAACATCGACAGTTGGGATAATTTCAATTTGATGCTTATTATATCAGTAATAGGCGTTTCGCTGAAGAGTTCCTTCCCTTTCAGGCGAATTAGAGCAGGGAGTGTATCCCTCATTGTTTTTAAACTATTATTCCTAACCACCGGATCAGCTGCCAAGCGAAGAAAAAATCCCGCGAAACTCTTAACCACCTTCGGTATGAGATTATACCAAAAATCGAGTTTTTTACTTCGTAGGAAACTAATCCATTTATCAAGGCGCGGTTCCAATTCATCCATATATAAAGGAGACTTACTTAGCACGTTTTTTGACATCTTTATCGCCACCATCTATTATTTTTATCAGAGCATCTATTACATGAGGATCTCGGGTCTCATTAGGATCAAGAGACTCCTCCAATCGTTGAATATATTTTGACCATATAGCCATTTTAGTGGGAGGGGGCATCGCTGCCAATAAAGGAATTCCCCACTTGAGTGTTTTTAGTGCAGTCTCGAGCGTTAGCCCTAATCCTTCGTAATTGGGATCTAAAGGTTCAATACGCGTAAAATTCATATATTGAAACATGTGACCTCCTTCATCTATTGTGCACCAACATCCATCTGGGCCATCATCCAACATTTTTCCTTGCTTCTGGTATTTCTTTTTTGTGGGAACTTGTACTTTTTCTATAAAATCTAACATCTTATCAGTAGTTAGATAGATACTGGCAGGCACGGGGCCAACAGTTCCAGCCATAGGCATCTCACAAGCTTTCAGCGTGAAATCCTTTAGTACAATCATTTGAAATAGCCCTTGTTTCTGGGCATTAATGAATTCCGGAGTGCGAAATTCTTTTGGGATATATTCTGTCATGGATTTAACTACGTTTTGTCCGTATTGCACAATAGAATTTATTTCTGGATCAGGATCAATAATAACTGCGCCTGTCTTTTCAGCAATGCGCACCAGAGCTTTAACGCAATACTCAAAATGTGCTTGATTTGCAGCAACAATATGTCCAAACCAACCACCTTTAGGAAACATCCTGCCAAAGAAGTCAGCCCGTCTAATGCGTGCCCATTCGTTCTTCGTTTCCGCCACAATTGCTTCAGTTTTAGTTGTCGATAATCGCCCGAACGAATCGAATATCTCGGCTTCGCCGATCAAATAAAGCCCATCTGCTTCCCGTTTATAATTATCCCATTTAACGATGATGACTTTCGAGAAAGGCCAATCTTGTTTTATGTCAAACCAGGGAGGTTGGTCGCCATGCTCAAACTCCTTAGGACCATGCCAAGGGTATAACTTGATAGCGACCTTAGTGAAGATCCCTCGTGTACCAAATGCACCAGTCTCGCCTCTAATTGCGCCCAACAGACTTGGTCCTGGGCCATCACCACTGAACCAGCCTGCATTCGGAGTCATAGGAGATCCTAACCTAACCAATTCGCCAGTCGGTAGAACCCATTCAAGCCCAAGCCCATTTCGCTCATTATAGCCCCTAGATATTGAGCTATCACCATTTCCTCCCACACTTGTAATTGATGCCAAGGGGCTTATAGATGCACCTGCATCAATCATATGCGGAACCATTCCATGACGCATGCATTCTACAAATATCTCTGCTTGAGTTACATAGGGCTCTACTAATGCATACATATTCTCTTCATTTATTTCAATTATTCTATTCATTCGGCGTAGATCTATGGTGATGCCATCTTTATCTTGAGGAAATGCAGGTGGATATTGCCCTGTTGAATGAGCTTTATATCGAATCTTATATTTATTACATATTTGAACAATCTGTTGGACTTCCTCCGTAGAGCCCGGGAGAACCACGGCAGAGGCACGGTTCCACCAGATACCTCGAAGCATCCCAGGGGCTGGCACTCCGAGATAGGTTGCATGGCATGCATAGGAATCAAGAACTGCAGGGTCTTTGCTGATATTTTCGGGACCAACTGCTTCTTCCATTTCTGCATAAGCTTCTTCGGAAAATGGCATTTATTGATTACCTCCTTGAAGTGCCATTAATGCAAGTTCGGCCAAATCATAAAATCTCAATCCTGACCCTTTAGAGGCAATAGCATCCTTAAAATTGGTGGCGCAGAAGGGACACGCAGAAATCAGAGCATCAGCGCCAGTTATTTCTGCCTCTTCTAATCGTTCATTGGCAGCCCAAGCTGCAAATTCTGGAAAAGCAGACTTACAACCTGCTCCTGCCCCACAACACCAACTATATTCTCTTATTCTTTCCATTTCCACCAATTTCACTCCTGGAATGGATTTGATCACATTTCTTGGTGCATTATAGCATCCTCCCCTTCCAAATCGTATTGGTTTTTCTGGCACCGGTTCTAAAATATGAGGTCCAGTTAATTTCCATTTCCCATTCCAATCAGGAATTAATTCGCTCAGCCTTCCTAAATGACAAGGATCGTGATAGGTAACGGTCATGGGAAGTTCATTGAACGTAATTTCGTCCCTTTTTAATTTCTGATCCAATACCTCGGCAAGACTAAGAACTTTGAAGGGGATTTCCCTACCAAGTAGGTTGGGATATTTTGCTTTGAACATGCCATAGCAGCCAGCACATGAAGTTATTACTGTTCTTGCTCCGCTTTTTTCTATTCTTTCAGCAACATTTTCTGCTATTTCGATAGCAAGATTATGCTGACCCGTCTGATAGATAGGACTCCCGCAACAAATTTCATCCTGCCCCAGAATTTTGAAATCAACACCAATTCTATTTAGCAACTTCGTCGTCGCTTGCGCAATTTCTGAGCGACGGAACGAGCAGGAACAGCCGGCCCAGAAAACCACATCGGCTTGGTTTGTAAGTGTAACTTCAGTTGGGAGCCATTTAAAACGATTTTTATGAGGTTCATTATAAGGGTTATAATTCTCTTTAATACTTCGAGTGAATGCTTTATGTTGTGGCATAGGGCCCGCACCATCTTCGATGGCTTTTGCCCTTAATGCTTGATGAATACCGTACAAATCGAGCAGGAAATTGTTAGGACTACAGGATACTTGACAAGCCCCGCAATTCGTGCATGTATATAATATTCGGAGCATTTCATCGGTCCATCTCGTTATTCGGCGCTGGTGCAATGCCAGAGCCATCTCCACTTTCCCTGACCCAGAATAGGCATGAAAATTGAAGCGTGTGATGGAAGGGCAGATTTGAGAAAACCGATGGCTCTTAAGCACACCCCAAGGGATAAACTTACAGTGGGAACATCGGAAACAGTTATTCATTTCATATTCATAATCGGCTAATGTCTTGATCATTTATAGGCCCCCGCAAAACATAATCTATTGGGATTTAAAACATCCTTTGGGTCGAGCAGTGTCTTTATTTGGCGTAATAGCGGAACTAGGTCTGAGTAGGCAGAAAATACCATATCATTTGTAATTTCATATGGTCTACTGAAGTAAGCCCCTGCTGAAAAGAGCTTTAAACTTGCGCTCTGCATGAAATTCTTAAGTAGTTCCGCCTCTGCCTCATTAGTTGGGTCAAAATTGAAATTTAACTCAACATGGCAATGAATTCCCTGTTTATCGGGCTGGATATAAACCCCTAAATCGGAAATAGGATAATTTTCTTCTCTAGCTAATTCTTCCATTAAGTTAATAAATATAGGAACTTTATCCAATGAACTGAGGAAGAAAAGGTCACGTACATCTCCTTTCAACCGCAATTTCCAGTAGGGCTCATCGGAGGAGTTCCTGATAAGAACTTTAACTTCCTCCGCGGTTATCCCAGGGATAGAATCTAGCATAGGTATGTTCCTATCCTGAATCAAAATTTTTTTGTACTTAATTTGCTCATCGGGTAATATCCCAAACCCGGAAACTGTATAAACCAGAATCCAAGGTGGGAGCGATTCAGCCAGCGATACTATGTTGTTTGGCTCTTTTTTGAGGAGAGTAGCAAGGTTTAAGGAATTTAAAATGAAAATATCGTCTGCTGTTCGATCATAAACCAAAATTTGAGCATATTTAGTTAATACAGATATATCATCACTATAAGCGAGAAAGAGTTGTTCATACTCAGGTAATAATTCACATCTGGCACTTGACCAAGTACATACGCATAAGGTTCCTTGAGAACCGGTACCAATCTTTCTTATATTGAAGCTACCCACGCCGAAGGGGACTTTATGGGAGAATCCATGCTTTCTCTGCCACTCATCGTCACCTTTACAGAAACCAACCTCACCACCCCACAAAATATCACTGCTTCCAAGCATTAATTCAGTCGATGCAAGAGGATCACCAACATCCCAATGATATTTAGGAAGAGTATTTGGAACTCGCTCCAGAGCGGCGCTAATCACTGATTTTGAAGCTTTTGGAAAAAGTGGCTGCGCAACTCTCAACCCATGGCTTTTCAATTCCTTCTGTAATTGGCCATAAGTCACGCCTGGCTCCACAACACAGACTCTATTTTTTCGATTTATCCAAATAATGTTATTCATCCGGCTTAAATCTAGGATTACTGTATTATCCATAAGAGGAATTGTGTCTCCGTTAAAGCGGGGGGGTCCTGAGCTCACGGGAATTAAGTGGAACCCTACTTTATTAGCCGACCTAATGATTTTTTGCACTTCTGGTCTCGAACTTGGTCTCACGACTAGGAGCGGCATTTTAGGGGGTGTGAAGGAGTGATCTTTTGAATATGCTTCTAAGGTTTCAGTATCGTCAATTACGTTTGTTTCTCCGACAATTTTTGCTAATTTTTCTTTAATGCTCATATTAACACCCATATTTAGTAAATAGTGAATCTAATATTGGAACAAGGTGGGATTCAGCAAATATTAAAACACTTTTCTTGAAGAGCGCTTGTAGAATATTTGAAGCTACTCCAATCATGAACTCAATCCAGCGATCTGACAGTTCTGAATTCATATTTGCTGCTTGTAAAGTCACCATATTTAAATTAATGTTTTGCAATCCAAGCTTTTCCTGGGACGCAATTGCAAATACAAATGAAACTTTTCCTTCTAAAACCATAGCAGGTCCTCGTTTCCTAGGAATGGCATCTTTTAGATATTGGGAAAAAATGTCTGAATCAATCCTTATTATGGGTATTTTTTCCCTTTCAATTTCCTCTTCCGTTATTGGGGATAATTTGATTAAATCCAACAATTGGAAGTTGATAACTCTTCGAATTAACTTCTTTATTAGTTTTGACATTAAAATCCTTGAAACAAAGCGAGCGGGTATCAATTTATAGAGATAATAATAGAATTGTGCGCCTATTGGGAGGATATTCGCAATTATTTTTGGGGAAGATATTCCTTTGATATAACGATTTCTATTGAAAATTTTAATCCCAATGCCTCTATCGGCTCTCCCTTTTAACAATGGTAATAGAAGAATTGCTTTCATAAGCGCGTTTCTGAGTTCTGCATCTGCTGCCATAATTAAGAATGTGTCTGAAAACTCTAATAAAAAATCCTTGAGGAAGTCCTTCCATTTAATTTTCCCGCTCTCGATCCATTCAAGAAATGTATCAGTTCTTGATCCAACACTTTCTAATAATGCCGCAGATATCATTCTTCTTCATCTTACTACTTATTTTCAATCCAAATTTAATCTATAATCATTCAAATATTAAATTTGTCTTTCTAATTTCATTTATTTCGGCTACTTTCTTTTAGGAACGATTGAATCATATGAAATTATATTTTAATTAACTCGTGATCATTATAGTAAAAAGCCTTTTTTGAATAATGATAAATTTTCAAGTGATAAAATTGAATAAAAGTAAGGTTGAATTTCTATGATTAAAACAAGAATTACAGAGATGTTAGGGGTTAAATATCCCATAGTACTCGCTGGCATGGGCCCCTTCTCAACTTACAGAACTGCAGTGAAAGTAGCAAATACAGGGGGCGTTGGACTTACAAGCCATTGGGGCATTCTGGACCCTGTAGATCCAGAAACACATCTTATTAGTGATGCACCTAATGCGAGAACCATAAGTCCTGTTGAGAAAATTGACTATGATTTGAATTATATCAAAGAGAACACCATAGATGGTGCCATTTGTGGATGCAATATCCGCGTAGCCAGGATTCAGGCGGACTGGACGAGCGTGTTAAGACGAGTGTTGAAACTATGTCAAGAGGATCGGAAAATCCGAGAAAAAATTCGCATAATTGTCACCTCTGCCGGGGATCCTTTTCCTCCGAACAGGAAGATCAGGCAATATAATGAAAACAATCATGATAATTTATTTCATTTCCATGTTTCGCCGTGTTTAAGATTAGTGGAAAATACCTTCAAAGCGGGTTGTGACGGAGTCGTCGCTGTGGGGTACGAAGGCGGAGGTCATCAGAGCTATGAAGGAGTGACAACCAGCGTTTTAATTCCCATTATCCGGACAGCATTTCCCGATAAACCGATTATTGCGGGCGGGGGATTTTATGATGGACGAACCTTAGCCTCCGCATTGGCCTTGGGAGCTGATGCCGTCCAGATGGGAACTAGATTTATTGCCACCTCTGATGGGGATTTCCACCAGAATTTTAAAAATCTCATCGTTCAATCACACGATGAAGATACTATGATTTGTGCAGGTATGTTTGGACCGATTAGAATAATCCGAAATAAATATGCTATAGAACATAATAAGGTCTTAACAAGAGAAGAAAAATTAAAACAGGAGAAAAACCTAAGTAAAATAAGTGAAGATATTTCTAATATACAAGAACGGTTATTAGAAGAATTAAGAAAAATGGGAAATACCTATAGGGGCGATGTTGAGAATGGCCCTGCACTAGCCGGACAAACGGTCGGGGGCATCAAATCCCTCCCAACTGTTCAGAAAGTAATTGAAAGTATTATGGCGGAATGTCAAGAGACTATTAGTAAATTATATTCGAAAAGTGGAGATTGAGGGATTTAAAACGAATTGAATACCAAGGGCTAGACACCTTAGGAAAAAAATTCGTTCTAAAAAAATTTAAGAAATCAGGGCAAACATGCGTAGCACCTGTGTTACGCGTTTCCCAAATCGTGATGACCATGATACTTGATTTCAATGTTATAGTGACTAAGATAACGGATTTTATCAGGAATACTTTTGCACATAGAAATATCTGGTAAAATATGGTTGTGAAGTCCGACCCCGACTGTATCACAAGCCCGAAGTAAGTCGGCATGAAGCTCGACTATCAGTTTCCTTAAACAATGCTTGTAAAAGACTTAATATTATTCAATACACAATTAATTACTCGGTTTTTGATAATTTCTCTGATTTTGATTAGTTTAAATATCCCTATGAATATTTTTTTGAGATCAATACAACATTAAATTCGGCAATGAATTCCAATTCTATATTAATGAACAAATTTAGGAATTAAATGACCATGAAAAAAAAGATACTCCTTATACACCCTTCCTCTTATTGGAAAAGCACGAGTTTTCCAACTGGACTTTTCTATATAGGTTCATTTTTATCACAACAGTTAAAAAATTATAGTATAGAGATAATAAACCTTCCTACACAAGTTGGAATTCCTCTATCCGAAAAAGGGCTAACTGAATATATTGAAAAATCAACATTCCTTCTAGAATCAAAAGATTTTGATTATGTTGGAATCAGTTGTTGGACTAGTAATTTATTCCTATCTACTCTATTAACAGCAAGAATTATTAAAGGAATCAATAAAAATGCTATTATTACAGTCGGTGGATATCATCCATCGGTATTACCGCATGATTTTCAATTTAAAAATAGCCCAATCGATTACATTATTGTAGGTGAAGGAGAATTACCTCTTAAAAAGGTTATTCTTGAAGGTAAAATCCAAGAAACCCCCATCATCATAAAAAATGAAGAACCCTTAAATTTAGAATTTTATTCCAAACTAAATTGGCAATTAATAACGGATTTAGAACTTGCAAATGTTGATATAGCTAATATTTATTTAAGTCGTGGATGCCCGTTTAATTGTACTTTTTGTATAGAACAATCAAAATCCGATTTTAAATGGAGAGTAATTTCTCCTGAAAATGGAATTTCTTTAATTAGAGATTTTTTTGAACATTTTCCTAATATACAAAGCCTATCAATTTTTGACCCAATTTTCGGTTTTAAAAGAATTTGGAGAAATAAATTTTTGAGTTTACTGCAAAAAGAGGAATTAAATAAATCCTTTTTCGTTGAAATGCGCGTGGATACAGTGAGTAAACTAGATTTGCAGCTGTTGGCAAAATTAAATTTTCGAATTTTATTTGGAATAGAATCTTTCTCTAAAAAGATGTTAGAAATTATGAGAAAAACAAAAAATCCTAAAAGATACCTCCTCTCAACAGAGAATGTAATCAATTGGGCTGAAGAATTTCAATTAGTTTGTTTGTTTGACCTATTATTAGGGCATCCCGGAGAAACACTATATACTTTGGAGGAAAATACCTCTTTTCTTACTACAAATCTTAAAGGTAAAAACTATATTAATACTCATATCAATTTATTTGGTTATTTTCCCGGATCTTATGTCGCAAATAATCTAGAATTTTATGAATCAAAATATGGCACGAAAGTAGAATTTCTTAACTGGTGGAAAATTCCTCCCTTATATCAAGATTATTTATTTAATCTTTCTACCAAAGTCCAACCTTCTCAAACTCTAAATTTTAGTCAAGTATTCAAAAAATATATAGAGCTTTCTAAAATTTTAAAAAATTTAAAAGACGAACAAATGGCAAAAGAAAAAATCCAAAAAAACGAAGAAATATTAAAAAGTATTCAAAAACTAACCCAAAATAAATCTTTTATAAAGGGGACAGATATGAATGCATTACTTAATTCTATTGAATTATAAATATTTCTGTTTTTTGAAAAGGAAAAATTAAAAAATCAATAATAAGAGGCATTGATTCTATTGCCCTATATTTTCCAGCGCTTCTTTGGCACTTTCTTGTACAGAGGGATCTTCATCTTCTAGACATTTCTGCATTGGTTCTACAGCTCTCGGATCCTTCAATTTTCCGAGGGCTACTATCGCCTGAACTCGCACAGAGGCCTCCTCATCTGTTAAAAGCGTAATCAGAGGCTCTACCGCGCGTTCATCCCCCAAATCGCCAAGCGCTTCAGAGGCTGCCTCCTTAATATCTGAATCCTCATCCTGTAAACAATTAATTAAAGGCTCCACTGCCTTCAAATCCTTGAATTCACTCAAAGCTATCACCGCTTCATATCGAACCTAGGTATCCTTATCTTCCAAGCATTCTATCAATGGATCCACAGCTCTCGGGTCCTCTAATTCCATTAAATCCTCAATTGCCTCAATTCTGACTTCCGCTTTCTTATGCTTTAATAAACCAATCAATTTATCAAAATCTTTCTTACCGCCCAATTCATAGTCACTTCCATTCTAATTCTAAATTCGACCAATCGTTTTTCATTTTATAATTTAAATTAATTTTTCCTTTCTATTCTTAATTTTTAGTTAAAAAAATAATTCTTAGGAATTCGTTTGAAGATATTATTTTATTTGTAATTTCAATACTCCTCAATATTTAATCCTTGGATATTTTCAAAATGGTCAATATTACGAGTAACCAGATCTATATTATTTGCACAACAAATACTTGCAATGAAAATATCCCTTATCCCAATTACTCGTCCTAACCGTTTCAACTCTGCCAAAATAGAACTTGCCTCCTCAGCAGCTTTGTAGTCAAAAGGAAAAAGTTCCAAATTTCCCACAATTTTTTTCACTTCTTTGAGATTTTGTTCTGAGTGTTCCGAAATCTTTGCCCCATATAATAATTCAAAAACATTAATGGTAGTGGTCCCTAAAGGTTCCTCCTCAAGTTCTTTCATTTTTTTTAAAGCTTCAATTTTCTTTCTTAAAAAATCTATTAATAAATTTGAATCTAAGCATTTCATTGTAATTATCCCTCGTTTTTTTTCATGAATCTTGAGACCAAGACGCCCAAACTTTGTTTAAGTCCTCTTCTATTTTTTCTTCCTCTTCGTTTGACATCTCCCACTTCCCAAAGCTTTCCATTATCCTGCCAAACCGCTTCGTTAACCGTAAAATAGTATCCGAAAAACTCTCATTCTTCCGCTTTTCTTTGAGCAAGGCTTGATATGCCTCCTCTGAAATGGTTACCGTTTTAGATCCCATAGAGTTTATTTCATTAGAACTACATTAAAAAGTTTATGATAAATTTATGAATCAGTTTCAATCAAATTTTTTTATAAAGTTTTACTTTTAAAGAAATTTCTTATATAAAACCTTAAATAAAACTTAGATTAAACTTGAATCGTTGGGGAGTAAGCCAACACAAGTTGAATTAGAGGTGGAAAAATGGTAGCTATCGTTGTTGAAACATGGTATCCAGTATCTAAAGCGGTTGAAATCGGTAATAAATTTCTGGAAGCTGAGCAACAATATCCATTTGATAAATCATTGGGGAAACTGGTTGTGCCAGTCATCGCTGAGTCGACTAAGAAAGGCATGCACACAATTAGGATTATGACTTGTAAGAAAGATAAAATCTTCGATTGCGCCGAGCTTGCAACGAAACGGATGCTCCTATTTAGTACCACTGAAGGATTCTCTTATACGGTCCGAGTTTATTTCGAACTCGCAGAAGCCATGCCACTCTTAGGACTGACCCCGCCAGAACAATAAAAAGATGTATTTTTATATTTTTTTTCTTTTTTTGAAAAACCTAATTTAACTATAGAAAAAGTACTTTTTCTAAAAAAATAGAGGAAATTTTAGGCAAGCCCTAGATGTTTTAGAATTTCCGCTTTGGGAACGCCATTTTGGTCCCACTTACGAGCCCGGTAATAGTGTTTTACTTCTTTAGGGAGCTCAGGGTTCTTTTCTAAGAATCGTGGGGGCACCATATCATCTTGCGGCGTGAGATTGGCCTCTCGTAGGTTGAATAAACGTTCAAGATTAAAAATGCGTTCGCCATATTCAAGTAGCTGATTCACTTCTAATGGAACGTTTGTAATGTTAGTAAATTGCTGCAGAATTTGCGTAACACTGATAGGACCTTGCGGAACCACTCCGAATTTGCACATTACGAGCGAGTCCAGAGCGGCATTGAAGTCTTGGGAAATTTTACAGAACGTCTCCTTGGTAGTGAAGATGTTGATTTTCAGTTCTGGGATTGAGAGGAATCTGGTAAGAGCCACACCTTGCAAATGGTCGGCGCCCCGACTAGCGGTAGCGTAGAATAGATCCATCCCACCACGGGGATCATGCATCGGCATTTCCATGCCTTTAACATTCATAGCGTAATCCTTGCTATTAGGAATTTTTTCTGCAGTTTTCCTCGTCCCTTGACCCAGAACGACCGCCAATTCGGTATTTTTAGTGGCGATATCCTTAATGAGTTGAATCATCTTCTCAGTCTCGCCCCACGCGATGGGCTCGTCAATCAACCCTTTCTCCGAGCATTCCATTAAATACGCTAGGATGCTCCCCGTCGCAATCGTATCCATGCCAAAATCGTCACATAATTCGTTCATCTCGATGATAGATGCCAGATTTGAATTCATGCACAGGCTGCCGAGTGCGCCGAGCGTCTCGTATTCGGGTCCTTTGTGATCCCCAACCCGCCTTCCACATCCGATAATACAATTATGGCAATGATAATTCTTTGTGACATATTCTCTATTGTAGACTTGCCCGGTGATTTTGACATAATCATTCCAGGTCCGCAATTCCCAGTTCTTGATTCCCAGATTCCGTCCAATAGCGGAGATGCCAAAGAGGGAGGAAGTCCCAAATTTTGCGTAATTATCGACCAGCGCTTTCTTTATGAAATTTTCTTTCGTCTCTTTGATTATCTGCTGATTCAACGCCTTGACCGCTTTGAGGTCAGCATGCGGAACTTGTCCTGTTCCGTTTGCAACAATCACTTTCAGGTTTTTCGATCCCATAACTGCGCCTAGCCCAGTTCGCCCGTGAATGCGTTCATCATTATCCAAAATCCCCGCAATCCGAACCTGATTTTCTCCGGCCTGCCCAATTCCCACATAGTATGGTTTCTCGAATTCTTTATCCAATGCTTTGCTCATGGAATGCATTCCCAGGCCCCATAATGAACCCGCATTTCGCAACTCGACGTCGCCATCCTGTATAACTAGATATATGGGTTCTTCCGCCTTTCCGGTGATAATAATGCCATCGAACCCTGCCCGTTTCAATTGCCAGCCGAAAAATCCTCCACACATGGCATAGCCGAATAATCCTGTGAGAGGGGATTTGGCGATGGCTGCATGCCGCCCAATCATCACCGCTTGGGTGCCGGTCATCGGGCCAGTCATGAACATTAAGATATTCTCTGGCGAGAGCGGATCCGTTCCCTGCGGCAAAAAATCATACAGGAGTTTGATGCCAAAGCCTATGCCCCCTAAAAACGGTCGCAACTCTTCCGGCAGATCCTGCGTTGTCGCTGATTCTGTGGCTAGATCTACTCGTAACAGTTTGCCAATATATCCATATGGTGGGAAGTTTGTCATAGTTCTACCTACTTTGGCTCATTAAAAGAATCCGGCGACACGGTCGAAGAGGTATTCAATCACATCGGGATATTGAGCATCTTTTTTGATGATGGGAGGATCCTGTTCGGTCCAATATTTCAATATTTTGGGCATTTCGGTAAATAAATCAATTTCTGGTATCCACCCGTCGGGATACTTCTTTAGGGTCGCGTTGTTAACCCTGAACTTCTTTGCGTTCTTCTTAGTCACTTGCTTCAATTTATCGCAGGAATACTTATGATGCGTACGCATGTAGTCAGGATCCATTGGCATCTTGAAATTCTTCAAATCTAGCCCCATATCCTTCATTATAGACCCCATGGGTTCCATCCCCTCTATGGCTGGAAGCATCGTATCCAACATTCCTAGCATCCCAACTAAACGGTCGAGGACTTGCAATCGAATGCTCCGGGTGGGCACACGTGCATTCGTGGCTTCCGCGACCATTTTCGCTATCTCTAGCATTGTTATCGGTCGATCGTCGCAAATAATATAACTCTGCCCGAATTCACCCCGTTCGATCGCCATCAAGGTTCCAGTTGCTAAATCAATTGGATGCACCATTCCAACCCACATAGACCCGTTCTCGGGCAACGCAGGGAGGATATTCAAGGCAATCAATTCTGCAATTTCTTTAAATAAAAATCTGTTCCTTTCATCATATATTAGAGAAGGTTCAATAATCATGCTCTTCTCACCGAATTCTTGGAGCGTAAGGTCGTATTGCTGCGCTTTGCTCATGGTGTAGCTATCCTTCAGCACACGAGGGGTTGTCTCGGTGATGAATACATCCTCACGGGTGCCACCATGAATTGCGGCTGACGATACACTTATAAACACCTTTAAATCCGTTTCTTTGAACAGATTAATGAGATTCCGTGTCCCTTCAATATGTACCTTCTGATGCAATTCTGTCTTCATCATGTCGATAATGCCCGCGGTGTGGATAACTGCCTCAATGCCTATATCGGCTAAGGGCTTGATTGACTCGGGGTCCGTAATATCCGCTTTAATGTAATTTTCTTCATCCATATCCATTACATCAGTGGCATACACTTTATAATCCCATTCTTTCGCAATCTTCCATAAAGCTGATCCATAGGAGCCATTCGCTCCTGTAATCAGAATTTTTCCAGTCATCTTTCTCACCTAATGAAATTATCTTCCTACAATTCTAATTTTGTATATATTTATTATAGTATGTGGATTAAAAATATACCCACATCAGTGGCATATACTTATGGGGTATGAATTAAAAAGCCGCTTCTCTTGCATACCGCCCATTACTATTCTCTTGATGAACGATTCGGCAAGTGCTGGAGCATAGGTCACGAATTAGAATTATAATCTCCCCTTTTTTTGTAAAATTTTTTCTGACCTCCTCATCTACTCGAAAATTTATTTATTTCATCTATTGTCAAGTTTTTTAAAAACGAATTATAAATTCAAAAATTCGCACCCATTTTGCCGCAAAAGAATTGTTATTTCAGCCATTTGATCTTGTGAGAGTTCTGTTCCACTAGATACAAAAAAGCCCCGGAACTTGTCTGATAAAGGGTTTCTAAAAATTTTTTTTAATCCAAAAACTGGTCTACTTTTTTTATATCATGTAAAATAGCTGTTACCTCGATAATTATGGGTGGTTCTTCGGAAAATCCATCGATTTCAATATCTAGAAAATACTAATTGCTCAAAATCCTTGAAATGCCGTTTGATTAAGTGAACATTTGGGATTCCTTCACCTTCTAAAAGCCGGATGATCAAATTGCGCACGAATTGTTCAAAAGGCTTCCCAAGTTAGGATTGAAGGCTCTTAAGGATTTGAGAGTTTTCGGATACCATATTTTCTAATCGATCGAAGCGTTGGTTTGATTCTTCGAAACGACGATCCATTTCCGCCTGCATAACATCGAAACGACGATCGATTCGATCCATTGCCTCTGCAAATTGATCCACGGTAACTAATTGAGCGCGTTCTTTCAGTTCCTCTTTTATGCGCCTTGAAATAATTTCTTCTATCACTTCAACTAGTTCCGGTTCTATACGATGCGACAACTCCTTTCTCACTTCATCAACTAGTTCTCTATTTTTACCATGGAATTCTCTTACCTAAACCGCACTGTTTTTCAATATTTAATTTTCGAGCTTGATAATCTCTGCAATTAATAAACGATTAAAGCTATATTTGCCCCCCAATCAAACCCTATTACTTTTTATACTTGAATAGTCCAAAATAAGAAATTAAACCAAATTAGAGGTGTTTGAGAAATGGATATACCTGATTATATTAAGGAACGATATTGGAAGGACTATTTACCCCCTGGAATCACTTTAGAGATCGATATCCCAGAAGTTTCCTTGGGTTCGTTGTTTGAGCAAGGCGCCAAGAATTATGGCGATAAAATATGTTTAATCTATTATGATCGTGAGTTCACTTTTAATGAACTCGATAATTTAACGAGGCGATTTGCCAATGCGCTGGTTCAGATGGGGGTGCAAAAGGGCGACGTTGTTGCCATTTGGCTACCGAACAGCCCCTATTTCAGCATTGCATATTTTGCCATCCTGAGCATCGGGGCGATTGTGACCGCTATTAGCCCCTTATTTGTGGGAAGAGAAATGGCGTATCAAATTAAGGACTCTGGCGCCCAGTACCTAGTAATGATCGACCGCTTCTTCCGGCACTACAAGAAGGAGAAAGAGGGATTGCCCTTAAAACGGGTCATTGTGGTCAATGTGGAGGGCAAAATCCCTAAAGAAGAAGAGGATGATGTAGTAATTCATTTGAACACCCTGATGGATCAGAACCCGGAACCCCAACCGCTCCCTCCCGTTGTAATCAATCCGAAGGAAGATGTGGCAGTGATCCAATACACTGGTGGGACAACCGGACTTCCTAAGGGCGCCTTATTGTCCCACTACAATATTGTAGCTAACATCTACCAAATTAAGCAAATATCCGACTACATGAAACAAGAATACCTGCATGAGGATATTACCGCCATTTCTGTGCTGCCTTGGTATCACATCTATGGGCAAACGTGCGAGTTGGCGCAGGCGCCAGTGATGGGGTCGAAGGCATTCGTGCTTGCAGTCTTTGATGTGGGAAAAATATTCGAGATTATCCAGAAACACCGTCCAAACACGATGTTGGGAGTCACCACCATGTTCATAAACCTTCTGAATGCACCCGGTAGCCAAAATGTAGACATTTCATGTCTGAAATATGCTAATGTCGGTGCGGGTCCACTTCCCGCCGAATTAGCGAAGCAATGGGAAGCCAGAACTGGATATGCCATGGGTGAAGGCTACGGTCTATCAGAAACATCGCCTGTAGTAACCAATGCACCGCCCTGGGCCAAAAAAAAGGCCGGAAGTTGCGGACATCCGATTGCAAATACGTTGGTGGGCATCGTAAATGAAAATTTGGAATTCGTAGATATTGGGCAAGACGGCGAGTTAGTGGTCGCAGGCCCTCAGGTGATGCTAGGGTACCATAATAGACCCGAAGAGAATGAAAAGGTCTTCTTTGAGGCGGGCGGCTACAAATGGGTTCGCACGGGTGATTGGGCGCGATTTGACGAGGAAGGCTACATCTACATAATTGATCGCGTAAAAGATCTCATAAAGTACAAGGGGCATTCGGTCTATCCCAGAGAAGTTGAAGAAATTCTGTATGAGCATCCCTGTGTGCTCGAATGCACCGTGATCGGCGTGAAGGATCTAGAGAAAGGCGAAAATATCAAGGCGTTTATCATTCCGCGCCCTGAGTATAAGGGCCAGATCACCGAAGAAGAGCTGATCGAATGGGCTAAGGAGAATATGGCTGCCTATAAATACCCCCGGATCATAGAATTTGTGGGCACCCTCCCAAAAAGTGCAATAGGCAAGATTCTGCGGCGCGTGCTCCGAGAAGGCGAAGAAAAAAAAGAATAAACCATATAAAACTGGAAACACCATAAAAAAGCTGATTCAGCTTCCTTACCACTTTTCACTAATTTTTTTGCATAATTGAAAAAGAAACTCATTTATATTTTTTATTTATGAGGTATTCTGCTATACTTTT
>Ga0315310_10000269_pt1 | contig 33459 bp, 34 predicted proteins | sample TDP5_MG_FD_203630 | JGI IMG/M metagenome (GOLD analysis project Ga0315310, IMG submission 203630) | Freshwater sediment microbial communities from Lake Towuti, South Sulawesi, Indonesia - TDP5 | ecosystem: Environmental > Aquatic > Freshwater > Lake > Sediment | place: Indonesia: South Sulawesi...
TATGGAGTTCCCTTTGTTGCAGTGGACGGTTGCACATGGTCCCTTCACAAAGAGAAGGTCTTCAAGTACTACCTGAGATGGTGCGCCCCCAACCTATGGGAAGCAGTTGCAGCAGCCTATCTGACAAATAGGTACTGGCCCAAGGCGAAGAGGATAGCTCACATATCGCCTGATTACTCCTATGGCAGGGACGGCTGGGCATGTTACATAGAGGTTCTGAAAGCTCTTCAAGACGTCGAAGTCGTCTATGAGGGTTGGCCTCCACTCTACATCAAGGACTATACCCCGCACATAACCGCGTGCTTGGCTGCGAAGCCCGATGTTGTCTGGTCAACATTGTGGGGAGGAGACCTCATGACCTTCACATTACAGGCAGGTGGCTACGGCTTCTTCAAGGCAACTCAGTTTATCACTGCAGTCGGAGCGGATACCTACCTTCATATGAAGAAAGAGGAGGTTCCGGAAGGCATACTCGCTGGGCCTCACAACTACTACTTCCTGTACCCACCATGGGACAAGTGGCCTCTTAACAAGTGGTTCAATGAGAAATACTGGGCACGCTACAAGGAGCCTCCGCATTCAGGGTCATGCGGAGCCTATTGGGTATTGAACGCGTACAAGGCCGCAGTGGAGAAGGCGTATGCGATTAAAGGTGAGTGGGTCGAGAAAGAGGAGATCCTCGCTGCGTTGAAGGGCATCGGAGTGGACGAGCCGGCGGGACGCAGGTTCTTAAGGGCAGAGGACGGTCAAGCGGTCTCATACGCCCTTTTTGGATTCACAAAGGCAGACCCTCGGTACCCATTCCCCATCCTTGATAGAATGGAGATAATAGGACCAGAAGAGTGTGGACCTCCAATAGGACCTCTTGACGCAATCAAGTGGATCAAGGATTGGGCGAAGCGGAAGTAGGAGAAACTGACAAGCGACACATTCGAGAGACGAAGCCGTACTTGGGAAACGTGAAACCGTGCTCCCAGCAATTTTCCCCATTTTTCTTTTCAACGCCTTAATGTATACCTGTACGTATTTTCTGATAACTGCCGGACTGAGCTTGATATTTGGCGTTTTGGGAATACTGAATTGCGCTCACGGCTCCCTGTACATGCTCGGTGCCTATGCAGCGGTCACGTTGGTCAGGCTTAGCGGCCCGAGCCCAATCCTTCAGTTCCTATCATTGGTAGTGGCCGGGCTCTCAATCGGTCTCGTTGGAATGCTTCTAGAGAGACTTCAGCTGCGCTTCATATATCAGCGACAAGACACGTATCAGCTTCTTCTCACGTATGGTTGGGTGTTAGTGTTTGACGATGTTGTCAAGCTTCTATGGGGCCTATATCCAGAAGCTGCGACCGGGCCCTACAAATTAATGGGATCGTCAAGTATATTCGGGATGCCCTACCCAAACTATAACTTCATAATCATGATTGGTTCGGCATCCGTGGCCTTGCTCTTGTTTGTGCTCCTGTTCAAGACTTGGCTCGGCAGAGTAATCAGGGCTACCTCGCTGAACCGAGAGCTAGCTTCGGCTGTGGGAGTCAATGTGAATAGAATATATACATACACGTTCGCTCTGGGCGCAGTTCTGGCTGGCTTCGGCGGCGCACTAATTATCCCATCAACGGCAGCATCAGTAGGTATGGGAACAGATGTCCTGGTCGAAGCATTTGCAATCGTAGCAATTGGAGGACTGGGCAGTCTGAAGGGCGCTTTCGTCGGTTCACTCACCGTGGGGTTACTGCGATCTTTCGGCATCGCCGCCTTTCCAGAAATAGAGACAGCGCTGCTATACTTGATCACAGCGTCAGTACTGCTGATTCGTCCGTGGGGGCTTTTTGGTAAGAGGTTGACGTGATGGGGTTCGCCGCGCGCATCGGGCTTCAAAGAACGACCTTGGTGACCTATGCTGTTCTTGTATTGATCCTTCTTTCACTTCCGCTCTACGCTTCTCGTGCCCATGTCTTCTTGGCTGGGAAGGCGCTTACGATGGCGATCTTTGCACTAGGTTTCAATCTGATACTAGGTTATCTTGGGATGGTGTCTTTCGGACACGCGGCCTACTATGCGGTGGGAGCCTATACGGCTGGTCTGCTAATCACGAGACTGTCGATCAAGTCCTTTGAGATAGTGCTTCTTTCGAGCGTCGCTACCGCTGCCTTGGTAGCTGGAGTTATTGGTTTTCTGTGCGTAAGGCATACCAGAATATATTTTGCTCTCCTGACTTTGGCGTTCGCCCAGATGATCTACGCCTTTCTTCTCAAAGAGTATTCGATCACTAGGGGAAGTGAAGGCATAGCTGGAATATCGAAGCCAGAAATCCTCGGTGTAGCTCTAGATTACGGAAACAACTACTACTATTTTCTTCTCCTCATGTTCATAGCAAGCCTAGTCATTTTGAAGATTATCGTAAACTCACCCTTTGGAAAAACATTACAGGCAATTAGGGAGAACGCGGTCAGGTCAGAATTTGTGGGAGTATCTGTTCCAAGGTACCGATGGATCGCATTCGTATTATCTGGGATGTTTTCTGGCTTGGGAGGAGCTCTCTTCGCTCCGCTAAATATGCATGTGAGTCCAGAGCTGGCTTACTGGACGTTTTCAGGAGAAATAGTGTTCATAACGATTCTGGGTGGCCACGGAATCTTCGAAGGTCCAGCTCTAGGGGCTTTTGCCTTCGAATTCCTAAAGTATTTCGCTCTAGGTCTAACAATCTATTGGCTGATTATAGTTGGATCCGTTCTGATAGTCATAGTGCTACTATTCCCCAAGGGCATAGCAGGGACATTGGGTGACTTAGTGGGCAAGAGGTGGAGCAAGTGATCGTTCTAAAGACCGAGCAGCTGAAAAAGCACTTTGGAGAGGTTCGAGCGGTAGACGGTGTTGATCTCTCTGTAGACAAAGGTTCTCTTACAGCAATTGTTGGTCCCAATGGTGCTGGCAAGACCACTCTCATCAATCTCATATCAGGTTTGCTCATGCCTGACAGCGGCAAGGTTTTGTTCCTAGACCGGGACATCACGAAGCTACCTATCCACGCAAGAGCCCGACTAGGAATTGGCAGGTGCTTTCAAATCGTGAACCTATATGAGGGCTTGACAGTATTCGACAACATAAGGATCCCGCTCATCTCTTCCAAGGGAATCGGCGGAAACATGATATCTTCCCTAGATGCGAAAAGATCCGTGACAGAAGAAGCTCATGAGATTCTTGGCAGGTTCGGACTCCTTGAAAGGAAGAACATGATCGCTAGGGACTTACCTCATGGCGACAAGAAGATTCTCGACATAGCAGTGGCCTACGCATTGAATCCAGCAATGCTGTTGCTTGACGAGCCGACCAGCGGCGTAAGCACGTTCGAGAAGACGAAGGTTATGGAGCTGACGAGAGGCCTCATCAAAGGTAAGGGCATTACTGCTTTGGTGGTCGAGCATGACATGGACGTAGTCTCGTCATACTCAGACAAGATAGTTGTTCTGCATCAGGGCAAAGTCTTGGCTGAGGGACCGCCAAAAGAGGTGATGGAGAATCATCAAGTCAGAAGCGTATTCCTAGGAGTCGAGAAGTAGATGCTAAAGGTGGTCGACCTGCAGGTGTACAGAGACGGCGTGCATGTTCTGAGGGGAATATCCCTTGAGGTTGCCAAAGGAGAGATCGTCTTGGTTGGTGGCAGAAACGGCGCGGGAAAGTCAACCCTCCTGAAGGCTGTCTTAGGGCTAATACCAAAGAGATCTGGGAAAGTGATCTTTGGTGACGAGGACATTACAGATATGCCCGCTCATCAAGTAGTCAAGAAGAAGATAGCCTACTCTCCGGAAGCTTTCACGGTCTTTGATGACCTCACAGCTGAGGAGAACATAGAGATGGGGGCGAGGGTTCTCGGGTATCCAGTTGACTCTGAAAGGATGAATCAGGTCTTCGACATATTCCATGAGCTTAGGCCCCTAAGAGATAGGAAGGCGCTTTACCTCAGCGGAGGCGAAAGAAAGATGGTGGGAATCGCCAGAGCACTCTACACGTCTCCGTTGCTTCTTCTGTTGGATGAACCTCTGGAGGGTTTGGCTCCGGTGGCAATAGGCAGGTTTCTTGAGGGCATGGAGAAGATAAAGACCGCAGGCATATCGATGGTGATCGCCGAGTCCAGTTACTACTGTGCGAACAGGGCAATTACGTCCAAACTGGTGGATAGACTCTACTGTGTGGAAAGAGGCGAGGTAGCGTATGAAGGATCACCAGCCGGAATCTTTGAAAAAGAACATGTGCTGAGAATGATTCGCGGCTACTAGGTCTAATCCATCATACTCTTGCTCCTCTGGCTACTTCCAAACTTGTGACAATTGAGGAATTCATATTCTTCAAGGTTAACTTCAATTGCGTTAGACATATTGTTACAAGTGCGCCTTAGGTGCTATGGCATTTCGATGTGCACATTAATGAGACCCTAACTCAGCGAGACCATCCAAGACGCAACGACATCACTGAAGTGCCTGTCCATATCCAAATATAGCGCGGTCGAGTCTATTGTCGTAGCAGCAGATGGGGGCCATTGCCGAAATGAAGCTCAGTTCTCTCTCGCGGAGAGATTTCATGAAGCTTCTGGCAGGTTGCGCAGTTGCCTTGGGCCTTTACACATTAGGATCGATGCCCAAATCTGAATCACCTCCACCGTCACTCCTACCCTACAGAAGACCCGCGAGCCACTACAGAAGACTGAGTGGAAGCACTGTTCAATGCGAACTCTGCTTCAGAAGATGTGTCATTCCAAACGGAGAAGCTGGCCATTGCACGAATAGACGGAACCAGGACGGGAGGCTCTACAATGTCGTCTATGAAAGACCGTGCGCTGTCCAGATAGATCCTATCGAGAAGGAACCACAGTTCCACATGTTGCCGGGAAGCTGCATCCTCTGCATTGGCACCGCCGGGTGCAACTTCAAGTGTAGCTTCTGTCAGAACTGGCCGATCTCGACGAGGGCGATTGAGGATACGGGGTATGTTGATTTTCCTTGCGAGGAGGTTGTTAGACAAGCTTCAAGGTCATCGTTGAGCATCTCATTTACCTACAACGAGCCAACCGTTGCGTTCGAATACCTGCACGATACAGTTAAGCTGGCGCGAGAGGCAGGAGTCAGATCTCTGTTCCATACGAACGGCGGCATGAACACGGAAGCTCTGAGAGATCTGCTGAGATACGTGGACGCAGTCACAGTTGACCTCAAGGCTTTCCACGCAGGATTCTATCGAGTAACCTCCGCCTCTGACCTGGCTCCAGTGCTCGAGAATTTGAAGATCATCAAGCAGCATGACATCTGGTTTGAGATCGTAAACCTGATAATCCCAACCTTGAACGACGACCTGAACGTGATAAAGGAAATGTGCGTATGGATCAGAGATAACTTGGGTCAAGATGTTCCACTGCACTTCAACAGGTTCTTCCCGGCCCACAAGCTGCAGAACCTGCCTCCCACCCCGGTGGAGACACTAGAAGCGGCAAGGGGGATAGCGCTGGCAGAAGGGCTTTCTTACGTTTACATTGGGAATCTCCCGGGACACATGGCCAACAGCACTTTCTGTCCCAGTTGCGAGAAGAGAATCGTTCACAGAAAGCACTTCTCTGTGCTCGAAAACAATGTGAAGAATGGTGTGTGTACGTTTTGTGGGCATAAGATTCCCGGGGTATGGAGTTCTCCGTGGTAAACGGTGTTTTTCTGAGGTTAACTCACATTGGCGATAGGACAAGGGGCATTGAAGATTTCAGGCTAGCTCTACCCTTGTTCCGATTCTGGCTTCTCGAGCCTTTCTGTAGGCTAGGTTAGCTGCGGCTGCGTCTTGTATTCCCAGTCCAACTGACTTGAAGACTGTTATCTCTCTGTCATTCTCTCTGCTAGGCTTCAGGCCAGCGACTATCTGGCCGAGCTCGGCATGAATATGGTCTCGCTGTATCACACTTGACTTTAGCGGGATGATGATGTCTCCCGCTTCCTCCAGCGCCGCCTCCAAGCAGTCTACGACAAGCTTCGACCTGCAAATCGTGGAATCGTCAAGTTCTCGTGTGTCAGGTCTGAAGGACCCGATCGCATTGATGTGAGTTCCATCATTTAGAAGGTCCCCGTTGAAGATTGGCGTCCTTGATGTCGAAGCGGTAACGATTATGTCAGACATTTCCACGACCTTTTCAGGGCTGTCCTCCATACGTACTTCTATTCCGAGCCTTTGGCTCATTTCTTCAGCGAATCCCTTGGCCCTGTCTGGAACGATATCATAGACCAAGGCAGATTGCACGTCTCTGACTTCCCTGATTGCCTCAAGCTGCGTCCTCGCCTGGACTCCTGCACCGAATATTCCAACAAAACTTGCATCTCGTCTCGCCAGATACTTCGTGGCGACCCCGCCTGCTGCTCCGGTTCTCATCGCCGTAATGAATGTTCCTTCCAGCACAGCTTCTGGCTTCCCTGTTTCAGGATCATTTAGAACTATGAGAGCCATCACCGTGGGCAAACCATGCCTTAAAGGATTAAGCTCATATGAGGTGACGATCTTCGTCGCCAACGCTTCTGCTTTTCCCAGATAGGCCGGCATCGCCCCGATCCAGCCCGCTCTGTCAGACACTGGAAGTCCGACCCTCGTAGGCATTACGGCAGTTCCAGAGGCAAGCTCCCTGAAAGCTTCTTCTACGGCAGCAATCGTCTCCCTCATTGTCAGCAGATTCTCAATATCCTTCTTGGAAAGAAAGAGCACCAAGGTTCCTCATTGTTACAATTAAAAGTTCTATGATAACAATTTTTCGACAGTTTTTTTAGCGATTTCTTTAGAACTGGGCACAATAGCTGGCAAGTCTTAAATAGAAACTGAGGCTACAGTTCGAACTGCGTACCTAAACCAAAGGGAGGTACGAGAGTAAATGAAAAGTGAAGAAAAAGCGGAAATCACTATGAAACGGCGTACGTTCATCGGGCTCGCGGCGGCTGGAGGTGTCGCGGCTGGTTTTCTTGCGGGTTGGCTCGCAAGACCTCCTGAACTGATCAAAGTGGTCGAAAAAGTTACAGAGAGAGTACCTGTGAAGGAGGAGATATATCCGCTCAGAAGGATAATCAAACCTGAGAAGGGATGGCACAAGGTGGTTGACTACGATAGATGCACAGGGTGTAGAGTTTGCGAATTTGAATGCGCTTCCAAATATCAACCAGCTGACTTTCCGGGCTTAAACCTTGAATATTCAAGGATAAGAGTGAACAGATTCCTCTACGTGGATGCACCGATATTCTGCCGCTACTGCACCTTGGAGGAATGGGTTGAGGGGACAAAGAAGGCTCCATGTGAATACGCCTGCCCCTTCGAGGCTCTGGTAAGAGTAGAGGAAGTGAAGGAGAAGGGAAAGGTTGGAAATGGGTATAGATGGATTGACCCGGCAAAATGCGTCGGTCTCGAGGAGTGCGGCAGATGCTTGGAAATATGTGAAGAGCAGTTCGGCAGCGGCATGGTCTTCCTTCCACCAGACGCAAAGGGTATCAAGAGAGCTTCAGTGTGCACAATGTGCGCCGGAGAGCCTGCTTGCGTTGAGGCTTGTCCGGAGCAAGCTTTGAGATTTGAACCGCCTCAGATGGACGGCAGGTACTATGCCCATAGGCCTACAGAGCTCGCAGAGATGTTGTATATGAAACTGTACAAGGTAAGGAGGAAACTGAGATGAGTGAGTTCTTTGGCGTAACTGGAAAGATACTCAGACTCGATATGAGCAGAGAGAAGGCAGAGGTTCTCGAGCCAGGATTAGATGTGTACAAGAAACATGTCGGCGGAATCGGTTTGGCCATGTATTACCTATACAAGGAGGATGTAGTATCATCCAAGGTCAAACCATTCGATCCCGAGAACCTGATGCACATAATGCTGGGTCCTCTGAACGGAGTTGTGCCTGGAACACAATCTGTAGCTGTAACCAAGGCTCCGCACAACTTCATGGCCGTATCGTACTCCGGAGGACACGCCATGGGAGAGCTGAAGTTTGCAGGTTGGGACGGAGTTCAAGTATACGGAAAGGCAAAGGATCTCCTATGGGTATCGATAGTCGACGACAAGGTCCAGTTCAATGATGCTAAAGACCTCAAAGGAAAATTGACGGATGAAACGGAGATACTTCTCAAAGGAAGGGTGAAGAGCCCCCTAGAGTACAGGGAGAAACGGGTACTCACCAAGGAGAACCTTCCGGTTGGAAAAGATGCATCTGGAAAGAGCGTTTCAATGTGGGACTTCTGGGGAGTGCGTCCGTCTCCGAAATACGCTATCGGCGAAAAAATGCTTTCAAGGACATGGACCATAGGTCCAGCAGGCGAAAAGGGAGTTTGGCATGCCAACATAATGACTGAGGGATCCCATGCGCATGGAAGATACGGAACGGGAGCTATCCTCGGATCAAAGAACCTGAAGGCTATCACGATAAGAGGAACGAAGGGCCACAGGCTCTTCGACAAGACCAAAACATTTGACTTGATTAAAGGCGTTCTTACCGAGCAGAAGAAGCAGGTAAGATGGAGAACTTACGGGACAGCCACCGTACCAGCATCAGCCACCAACTATGAAGATGCATATCCGATAAGAAACTTCCAATATCTAGCATGGCAGGATCCCCGTGCTGTTTCTGGCTTGACAGGGGCTTTCCTAGATGACGTTTCATGGGTCAAGCACCAGTCTTGCTGCGTAGTGGGATGTCAAATCTGCTTCAAAACCTCGAGAATTACCCATACTGATCCTGAAATGGATAAGACGATTACAGACATGGTAGACTGGGAGGCTCAGGGAAACGTTGGCGGGCTGATGGACTTCGTAGTCGCTGATGACGTGTTTCCTGGGAAGACCCCAGCAGACCCGTACCTTGGAGATCACTGGAATAAAGCGGAAGCAGCGCATAGGCTTCTGTACGTCACGAACTTGTTCGACGAGTTGGGCATGGACTACATCGAAGGAGGTGTGCAAATATCCCTCCTGATGGAACTAAGGCAACGAGGCTTGATAACAAAGGAAGACCTGCTGCTTCCAACCGAGGTGGGAGACTTGATCTGGGGAAACCACAAGGCAGCTGCATGGGTGCTCAAGCAGATCGCGACAAGCGATGCAGATGTCTATAAGGAGATCAGAAAGGGCACATATGAGACTGCGAAGTACTTCGCTAGCAAGAAGGGAAAGCCTGAGATCCTTCAATATGCACAAACAGGAAAGAGGTATGGACAACCAGCGCATGATCCTAGAAGTGGGCGCTGCAAGAAGCCAGACGAATACATGCAGACCGAGAGACCATGCGCTCACACAGAGGGATATGGGGAAGTTGTGCCGTCTAGAGCAGCATTAGGAAGCCTAGTGGGATGTTCATTTGCGTTCGCACCACTCGGAGGAGGAGCCGGCCTCGCAAAGCTGGTCGAAGCCGCGACAGGTTGGAAGTTCACTGAGGATGATTTTAAGGCTCTTGGTGAGCGAGTGTTCAACCTAGAGAGAACCTTTAACATAGTCACTCAGGAGATAACTGATCCCGCTTCCCAGTGGGATGATCTCTGGCCCAGAAGATGGACAGAGCCGCTACCCACAGGATGGGCGAGAGGCACAACTACGGTCACCGTCGACGTCGTGAGAACTGGCCTGGCAAAGTTCTACAAGGATAGGGGTTGGGATGCAAAAGGATTCCCCACCGCCGAAACCATGAAGAAGTACGGCATAGAGTACGCTGACGAATATCTGAAGAAGTATCGAGGCTCGTGATCCGCCCGAAGTGGCGGGGAACCTCCCTCTTTTTTGTCAAATTGCTTACTGAGCGAAGATTCAATTAGGCCAGCTAAACTCATCCTTCAACCAGCGAGCAGACGGTGAATAGGAAAGCATGAACTCCGAAGAGAGAGGAGAGGCTATCGACAGACGGGCATTCCTCAGAATCATGAGCAAACCTTCCCAACTCTTCTCTATCGCGATGAATCAAAAGTTCTGGAACATCATGGTCCTGACATGTTCCTGCAAAGGTAGGACCTCAATAAGGATGAATGACTTGGCCACGTTTCTGAAAAAGCTTGGAGTCAAAGAGGCCTTACAACACGACGAACTCTGTGGACCAGATGGCTGGAACTGTTTCACCATGGCAACAAGAAAACGCCCGAGCAGCATACTGGTCGCGGCGTGCAGCAAGCAGTTGATATTCCGTGACATCGCAGCTCGTCTCGATTATCCGGTGAAAGACCTTCACATACTCGAACTCCAAGAGTTCTGTGGCTGGGTTCACGAGGACCCAGAAGCGGCATCGGAGAAAGCCAAGAGAATGATTACTGCTGCACTTGCACGGATCTCCTCTCCTAAGTTGAGGGATCAGACAATAGGGCATATGGCCCTGGCCACCAGCAAAGCCCTAGAGCCCAGCGACACAAGATCTCTCTACGGCAAGTTAGACAGCTGTCCTGCGAAGGATGGAGTTTGCTTGCTTTGCAGAGATCTCTGTCCAAGAAATGCTATCACTCGATCTGAATCTGGCATCGCAGTCGATAGAAGAGTGTGCAGCTGTTGTGGCATTTGTGAGCTAGTATGTCCTCTTGAACTCCTGAAAATCATTCCGAGAGATAATCGAAGCATAGAACTTCGCCAAATGCTTACGGCGAGCGAAGACCTGACTGACCTCAAGAAAAGGGAAACCTTGGGAAAAGAAGTGGTGGCATTTTTCTGTGAAAACCAAGCAAAAATGTCTCTCGCAAGACTAGGATCAAACAAGATGACATATCCTGAGAGCATTCTACCTGTTTTTGTAAGGTGTCTAAGCGATGTTTCAGTTAGCCTTGCAATGCAAGCTCTTAATTGGGGGGCGCAAGGCGTAATTTTGGTAGGATGCCGAGACTGCTACCAAGACTCACAAGAGTATTCCAATACTCTAGCAGACATGTTCAGAGTCTTTTCCAATGAGTCAATCCTCAGCGGACGCCTCGAGATCCTGAGAACAGACGGAACAGACTCCGAAAGGCTTCTAGAATCACTCAAGAAGATCCATGATAGGATCTCGCAGAAGAAGAAAATGAACATAGAGTATAGTCCGAAGATCTACAAAGGAAGGAGGGATGAGCTCATAGATCTTCTTCACAACTTGCAGATGCACGGAGCTATCAAAGAGGGTATTCGACAGCATAGGATTTTTCCAATGGGCCACGTATATTTTGAGACAAGTGACTGCAACGTCTGCCTTCGCTGCGCGGATCGATGCCCGACAGACGCCCTGCAGTTTCAAGAAAGAGACTTGCTGTTTGACCATGCAAAGTGCATAGCATGTGGGCTTTGCGTGAGTGCCTGCGAAAGAAAAGCCATAAGGCTCTCCCCTGAAATCCGAATATCGAGACTAGGCAAGGCCATGATTGTGACAAAAGACAAGAGGGAAGGATTCTCTTCATAGGTCTTGGAGGCAGAGACGTAGTGCCCCAGATTATTCCAGGTATATACTTGATAATGAGAGAAAGGACATACATCTACAAATCAATGTCAGAGCTCTATAGAGGAAAGCCTTCGAAGCCCCTGCTAGAAGCTGTATCTTCAGAAGAATTTGTCAGGTTAGGACAGACGATTGGGGAAGAATTTGAACATCTCAAGCGCGGCCACGAGTTAGTCTGCAATTTCATCAAGCAATTCAAGGAGATGCCTCAAATTGAGAATGCAGTCCACAGAGAGTATGAGGAGATTTTTTCTGATCCTGTTTTCGCCCTCCAAAGGACGTATGACGCTTCAAGCGGTGAAGCGATCTTGGCCAGCTTGAAAGAGTTCTTTGGCAGAGAGAGTTGGACCCCACCTGAAGACTTCCCGACGGAGCCAGATCACATCTCGGTTGAATGTGAGTTCATGGTTCATTTGTGCGCAAAGAGCAGGAGAGCGATAATAGACAGAAAGCCGGACCTTGTGCATGAAAACCTTTACGCGCAGCGAGACTTTCTTCATAAACATATATGTAATTGGATTCCAGCGCTTAGCAAGGAACTAGCCAAGAGAGCGAAGAGCGATTTCTACAGAGGCCTGGCAGAATTGACAGACGGTTTCATAGCAGTCGACAAAGACGTGTTCAACGCGATCATGGAAATGGCTGGGTGAAGAACTCAGGACAGCAAGTACCGTTCTGCCTCTGGAGATTTAATACGATATCTTGCTTTCTACTATCTGAGCATACTTCATCGCACCACTTAGAGATCCAGTCTTGCCCACCATCACCAGAAGGTTTGCCTTGTAGAAAACTACGTAGTAAAAATCGTTAAGCGGGTCATATAACCATGATGCCTTGTCGCCAACGTTCGGAACCTCAGTCGCAACGATGTTCCTCATCGCAACTGCGAAATGACTCAGCATATCCTCCACATCGTTCCACACAGGTACCCACACGTACGGAAAGCACTCATACTTGCTTCTTATACAAACGAAGGCCAGCATCTGTTGGTAGCACTCGTAAGCGCCTTTTCGATCTCCAAATTCCAAGACTATTGAGCAAATGTTGGAGTCTTCCATCCTCGCTTCAACTCCATGCGACCTCACAAACCCCTTCTCTTTCACGAACTCCGCATCGAAGCGATGCCCCATTTCATTGACTGGATAGTTGACCAGCTTGAACTCACTACTATTCTCCCTTGTTTGAATTCGAAACGCCAAGGGCTTCGACTCAAGATCGTCTACGGTGAGGTTCACACGGAGCAGAGATTCCGCACTGATCAACATGTTCATTGAAACATGGCCGAGAAGTGACGCAAGCGATAAGATCACAGCCGCTATCGCGACGACCTTATGCAAGCTTCTCATCGTGATGCCCCATTGAGGTCAGGCCTAGTATAAACTATTTCCTGAGACGCATGTTTGAAATACTAGCCAACTGCATTCAGGGCTCGAGACAGCAATGGACAACGAGAGGCTCTCCAGAAGAAGTTTCATAGGTTTCGCGGGCAAGTTCGCCTTAGCAAGTGTCATCCTGAGTGTGTTTGGACAAGCTAGTACAGAGGTCGATGCTCGAAGACCTCCAGGAGCAGTTGAAGAGCCCCTTTTCAGTGGCATATGTGTAAGATGCGGACGGTGCGCTGAGGTTTGCCCACAAAAAATCATTACGCTTCTTCCTCTCTCTGTTGGCTTGAGAAATGCCAATACTCCGGTTCTAACATCAAATGGTGTTTGCAAACGAGAGCTGGATTGCATACAGGCCTGTCCTAGCGGCGCTCTTCAGAAGATCACAACTGCAGAGTTGAAGATAGGAACAGCGATCATCAACGAGGCGAGATGTCGAAACTGCGGACTATGCATTCCCACATGTACACAAATAGCGGATGCAATCAAATGGACGGCAGACAAGAAGAAGGTATACATCGAATCTGACGTTTGCGTCGGATGTGCTGCATGCATTCCAGAATGTCCATGGAACGCCATATCGGTCTCCAGCGCCAACGCGAGAAGGCCATCTTTCAGGTGGAGATGAGAATGAAGCTGAGAGGAAACTTCAAACTCTTAAGGTGGACGATCCAAGCAGCCAGCTTTGTTTTCTTTGTCCTAATAGCCGTTGCGGGAGTATGTTTGATCACACAGGGCTCCTTTGGAATTTCCTGTATTTTCGGTGCACTTCAAAGAATACTCGCGGACCCAGTTTGGAGTTTACTTTCCATGCTACTCCTATTCACGGCTGTGCCTGTCTTTGGAACAATACTCCTGGGTAGAGCTTTTTGCGGGTGGTTTTGTCCTGTAGGCACAATTCTGGACACGTTCTCAAGAATTCCACGCGTCAATTTTTTGAAGCCGCTTGCGAATCCAGTCAACAAGTTTGCGTTGGCGGCTGGCTTCTTGACAAGCTCGGCCTTCTTGAAGTATCCATCTTTCTGTACAGTGTGTCCAATCAAAGGAACCTGCAATTCTGTTAGCTTGGGTGCGGCGCTGAGGCCTACGGAGCTTGCGGTTCTCGCGGTTCCTATAGCATTAGAATTAGGTGGAAAGAAGGCATGGTGTCGCTACCTGTGTCCAGTCGGAGCGACTCTCGCGTTCCTAAGCATGAGGAAGTTCCTAGGTTTCAGAATTGACACAAGCAGATGTGTACGGAGTTCACAGCCTGGTACGTGGGGGATGTGCGCTCAGGTCTGTCCAACAAACGCTATCAGTGAGACGAGTTTCAAGACTGGCGAGATATCTGGTTCCGAGTGCATTACGTGCGGCAGATGCTATGACGCATGCAGGCATGACGCGCTAAAGTTCGGCAAGCTCTCGGGAGATCGTGCCATTCAATGATGCTTCGTGCATGAACGGGTGCAGAGCTTTGGCAAGGATATCTCTCGGTTTCGGGGCTCTCATGATGGTGCTAGGCTTCGTGATCTACCAGCTTGGTTTGTTGGCAACCTTCCGTTGGCCAAGCCTTGCAAACCAATTGCCAACGTTTCTAACAAGGACCTTATCTACTGACCTAGTGGGCATAGCGTTGCAGTTTGGTGGAGGAATAATGGCCATCCTCGGCTTCATCATCTGCATATCCAGTGCCGCCTCCAGCTATCACCAGAAAACTTTGCGAGGGTTGTACGACCTGTTGGGTAGCCGTTCTGAACAACATGTGGCTCCCTCGCCCCGTTGCAGATTCTGCGGAGCCGAGATCGAGGAGCAGGCGGTTTTCTGCCCACTATGCAACAAATCGCAGAGGTAGGAACTTGGATAGCATTCAGGAAAAAGCCGGATCAAGCAAAACGGAGATAACCGATGAAGTTCGTGCCATTGATCAAATAGCTGATAAATACAGCGAAGACAAAAGCGCCTTAATTCAGATACTCATTGATATCCAAGATAAATTCAATTGGATCCCAAAAATAGCCATAGTCCGTGTCTCAGAAAGACTTGAGATTCCAATCTCGCTCATCTATCAAATCGCTACTTTCTATAAATTCTTCAAGCTTGCACCTAGGGGACGGCACCTGGTCAGGGTGTGTCTGGGCACAGCGTGCCACATTCGTGAAGGGCCAAAAGTCATGGAAGCTGTCGAACGTGCGTTGGGAGTAGAATATGGCGACGTAACGTCTGATGGTAAATTTAGCTTGGAAAGGGTTAACTGTCTTGGTTGTTGCGCTTTAGGACCCGTGATGGTCGTAGATAAGGACTACTATGGGAACGTCAAACCCATGGACATAGGAAAGATACTTGCAAAATATGATTGACAAGAGGTTTCATGGAAATGACCGGAAAGATAAAGTCTGCTGTAGAGTTAACGGACCTGAGGAAAGGGATAATCGCGAGCAGAGATCCCAACAAACGCTCGGTGAACATATGTATTGGGACAGGATGCATAGCTTTAGGAGCTAGAAAGGTAGTCGAAGTTCTCGGGGAAGAAATTAAAACGCAGAACCTGGCAGACAAAGTGGAAGTCAAGAGGACAGGTTGCCTAGGATTCTGCGAACTTGGACCGATGTTAATAATCTATCCTGAGGAGATATCATACTTCAAAGTTAAGCCTGAAGACGCGCCTGAGATTGTTTCGAAGACCATAATTAAGAAAGAAGTTGTGGAGCGGCTACTCTACGTGAACCATGCCACGGGCGAAAGGACTAAAAGGCTTGAAGATGTGCCCTTCTACAAGGATCAGTTACGGCTTCTTCTAGCAAATAATGCCATAATAGATCCGAAAAACATTGAGGATTATATCGCACTTGGAGGCTACGATGCACTAGCTAGAGCGCTTTTCCAGATGACCCCTGAACAGGTGATAGAGGTAATTAAGAAATCGAATCTTCGAGGACGTGGAGGAGCGGGTTTCCCAACAGGACGAAAATGGGAAACTACGCGCAACGCTCCGGGAGAATCTAAGTATGTCATAGCCAATTGCGATGAAGGCGATCCTGGAGCGTTCATGGACCGGGCAATAATGGAAAGTAACCCACATAGCGTTATCGAGGGCTTGATAATCGGAGCTTACGCCATAGGAGCTTACGAGGGCTTCATCTACGTGCGAGAAGAATACCCATTCGCTGTGGAGAGTGCGAACATAGCTATAAGACAGGCTGAGGAACATGGGTTACTGGGCGAAAACATTCTAGGCTCGGATTTCAACTTTACCATCAAAGTTCATAGAGGAGCAGGGGCCTTCGTCTCGGGCGAATCAAGCGCTCTAATATCGGCTATCGAGGGAAGGGTGGGTGAACCTAGGCCAAAGTATATTCATGCAGCGATCAAGGGACTGTGGGAAAAACCTACATGCCTAAACAATGTTAAGACATGGGCTTATGTTCCGCTGATTATCCTAAAAGGCGCTCATTGGTTTAGGAGCATAGGAACCGAAAACAGTAGTGGAACTGCGATTTTCTCCTTAGTTGGCAAAGTTAACAACACTGGCCTCGTAGAGGTTCCAATGGGGATAACCCTGCGGGACCTCATCCACAAAATCGGCGGAGGGGTTAAGGGTGGAAAGAAGTTTAAGGCTGTGCAGACAGGCGGCCCTTCAGGAGGTTTCATACCGGAACAATACCTCGACATCCCAGTGGATTTTGATGAACTCAGTAAAGTTGGCTCAATGATGGGCTCTGGTGGAATGATAGTTATGGATGAAGATACCTGCATCGTAGATGTTACCCGATACTATGCAAATTTCCTGTCAGACGAATCCTGTGGTAAATGCGTTCCCTGCAGAGAAGGGCTGAAACAGGTCGTTAACATATTAAATAGGATATGTGCAGGTTCAGGCAGAGAAGAAGATCTCAAAACCTTAGATGACCTCTCAGAACTCCTAAGAGACGCCTCTCTTTGCGCTCTCGGGAGTACCGCTGCAAACCCGATTACAACTTCATTGAAATACTTCAAGGATGGGTATGAGGCGCATATACAAAAGAAACTTTGCCCGGCCAAGGTCTGCCGTGATCTTATAGCTTACTATATTCGACCAGAGAGTTGTCAGGCATGTATGATATGCCTCCGAAATTGTCCTGCAAAAGCTATCTCTGGAGAAAAGGGCATAGTTCATGTGGTTGACCAAGGAAAATGCGTAAAGTGCGGCATGTGCGTTGAACTATGCCCGTTTGACGCAATCGAGAAACTGTCCCCTCCAACTCCCACCATGGCCAGTTATGGAACAAAAATCGTGTCGGAAAAAGGGAGGAAGTAAAAAGCTTGAGTGCGGAAATAACCCTAAAAATTGATGGAAAAGAGGTTAAAGCAGAGAAAGGGACGACGATACTCCAAGTGGCTAGAGCCAACAACATCGATATTCCAACCCTCTGCTACGACAAGAAGCTGACGCCTTACGGAGGATGCAGAATGTGCACGGTTGAAATATCCAAGGGAGGAAGAAAAAGACTTGTAAGTTCATGTGCTTACCCGACAGAGGAGGATCTAGAGATCGTAACTAACAACGAAAGGATCCGAAAAGTCAGAGGAATGCTCTTGGAGCTGTTGCTTCCCCGAGTTGACGCAGAACCTTTTAGACAATATGCTGAGAAATATGGCGTGACCAAAAGCCGATTTGAGGTAGAGCCTACAGACTGTGTTCTTTGTGGACTATGTGTACGTTATTGTGCTGAAATCAAGAAGGCTAACGCAATCTGCTTCATAGGCAGAGGAACTAATAAAGAAATTTCCCCTGTACCAGAAGTAGCACCTGATATATGCCCAAAATGTCAGGAATGCAATTGTCTATGCCCTGGGGGAAAAATATTGGAATTGACGGAAAGCAGCAAACTACTTTCCATTCCAATACACAGAAAGACCAGAAAATAGCGTGTTACATGTACTACTGGAAAGAGTTATCCGGCTCATCCAATAGAGCGGACTGGACCTATCTCTGCGACTTTCCGCAAGTGGGACAGAACGCTACGTCAGCCGGCATTGTTTTCTTGCAAAACTTGCATTTTGCCTCTTCCGGCAACCAGCGAACACGTCGCACTACTCCTTTCCTCTCATAGTGCTTTGCGAAAAATATCCCAGTCTCCACCAGTATGATCATTGGTGTTAGTAGTACGAAGTTACCAATGAAGCCTCCGTCAGGGGTTATGGCGAAGGTGAGGATGAGGAGCCCGACATACAGGTATTTCCTATTCTTGGTGAGAATCTCGGTGCCCATTATTCCGTACTTGACGAGTAGCACAAGAAATACCGGAAAAGTAAAAATGAGCCCCGAAGCCACTGTCGTGACGAATAGAATGTTGTAGAAGTCCATTATTGAGATGACCTGTTCTGCTCCGACAGCTGAGAAGAAGGGGGTAATACCCCATATGATCGAGGGTGCTAATAATCTGTAGCCAAATAGAAGGCCAAGGACGAACAGTGCTGAGAACGAGGTTACAAATGGATATGCGCTCCTTCTTTCGTCTGGAGTAAGCGCGGGATCAACAAATCTGAATAGCTCATAGGCGAGAACAGGTGCGGTCAGAGCAAAGGCGAAGACAAACGAGGCAAGAACATACAGTTCGATTGGAGCCGCAAGCTCTAGGCCTATGAGTCTTACATGTGGAGGGAGCACATATTCCCTCATTGATCTCAAAACGACTGCAATGAACGGGTCGTAGAATTGCAGGGGATTTTCGAGGAACGAAAGGTTTGCTGGCAATATCATTAGCGCAATCGTCAGAATGATGAGGATGGATATGGCTACTTTGAGCCTACCTGCGAGTTCCTCAGCATGTTCCCAAAACGTCATCGAATGAGACTCAGACGCCTCTCCAGCGTCTCTGGACATTTGAAAACCGCTTCTCTCGTGGCAACTACGATGTGCTAGGCTTTGCCTTCTCAATTATCTCTTGGGAGATCTGCTCCTTTGTCTTCCCCTCGGTACTTATTCCCAGCTTTCGAGCTGTTTCAATAAGCATATCGTCACTCGTGGCCTCAGCCGGCTTTGGGGGAAGTGTTGTATACTCTTTGGACGCTCTTTCAAATTCGCCTCGCGCTTGGCCGATCGCTCTAGCCAAGTCTGGAATCTTCTTCGGGCCCCAGATGAGGATCGCGACAATAACGAGTATAATGACCGCCCATTCCCATCCAGAGATCAATTCTGCTCACCTGATGTGGTCATTTCGAGGAGACTCTATTTAAGTATTCTCCGAAAAAGCTGTGACGGCGTGTTGCTTCAGATAAGCCGCCGAGAATGGGTGGCGCGCGCCACGTTCTGAGTCTGCCCAGCTCGAAGGACAGTACTAAATAGGAAATGGTTGGCTAGAAATTCTGAAAGGGAGAGAAGCGCCTGGGGCTCAGACTGTTGTCGAAGAGTCGCGGAACTGAAGACAATTATGGACGACCTTTCCTTAATTTCAGAGTCTCCATAACGCAAAGGTGCAATCTCAGATGCCCATACTGCCACCGAGAGGGTCAGCCCAGTAGTCCAATTGAGATGACTCCCGAGGAAATCGCTGGGATCTCGCGAATTGCAGCAGAGCTTGGGGCCCGCGACATAAAGCTCACGGGTGGTGAGCCGTTGCTTCGGAAAGACGTGACAGACATAGTTAGACTCCTATCAAACATCAAAGGAATACGCGAGGTCTCACTTGTCACGAACGGAACATTGTTGACCGACCGATTGGCAAAACGTCTAAGACAGAACGGTCTTACAAGAGTGAATGTGAACATTCCCTCGATAGATGAAGCAACTTATCGGAAGTTAACCGAGGGAAAACTCCGAGAAGCGTTGAGAGGCGTTAGGGCTGCGACGAACGCGGGCCTAACTCCGGTAAAGATCAATATGCTCCTCCTGAAAGGCGAGAATGAGAATCATGTTGACCAAATGATTGAGTTTGCTGGCAGCATCGGCGCTGTTCTTCAGACAATTGAACTTGAGCCCTTGAACGTCGAAGACCAATACTACAGAGATCATCATTGTACGCTTAAGCTGATTGAGGACAGGATAGCGAAAGCAGCGAAGAAAGTAGAGGTGAGGCCGTCAATGCACGCCCGACGGATCTACACGTTAGGCAAGGTGAAAGTCGAATTTGTTCACCCTGTCGAGAACACAGAGTTCTGTCTCCACTGTTCCCGAGTAAGGTTGACCAGCGACGGCAAAATCAAGCCTTGTCTAATGACAAATGATGGGGTTGTAGATATCTTGTCTCCATTGAGGTCAGGCAAGGGGGAGGAGGAGCTTCGGAGGCTTTTCGTGGACGTAGTTAGACAGAGGCGCCCTTTCTTTGGTGGCCAGTCGAAAGTTTATGTGGCCCCCAAGCTTTGAAGAATGACCTGTTTGTGACACAAGCCACCTGTAGTGTTGTTAGGAGATGAAGATAAGACCAAGCCTGTGGACTTATAGAGCCTTTGTGCTATCGACGGCAGCGCTCATTGTCTTTTCTGGCGTGACGCCATGGTGGACCGCGAAAATTCAGGCTCTATACGGATACGGATCGAGCTGGATAACGATCTACGCGTACGGCCTAACGCATAATGCGACCTTATTGAAAGAGTTCGTAAGACCGTACGAAGGCTCACCAGTGTTGATGTCGCTTGCTAAAATCTTTGTGTTCGGCAACGCGGTGATGTGCGCTTTGAGCGCTTTCGTGAAGGGTAAATGGAGCCGGCGCATGCTCGCCTTCATAGGGCTCGTCTACCTGGTCTACTCTTTAGGTTTCATCTTTGTAATATATGAGGGTACAGGGCGCGCTCCGATCCCAGGTGAACGTTTCCCAGTCCAAGGCGAAATCACAGTTCACACAGAGGTCGAAACCCTCAAGATGTCTGCATCGTTTCAAAGCGGATATTACCTAGCTCTTGCATCAGCTTTGTTCTGTATTGTTCTCGCTTTGACAAAGAGGTTCCATCCTATCAATCATTCTTCGCGTACCTCATGATAATGTACGTCTCCAAGGATCAAGTTGAATCAACCGCCAACACGGCCCTGTAACGCGTCCTAGGGAGACATCTCATGAAAGGTTTGATTGAACGATCCTAGCCTATTGCTTCAATCAGTAAGGTAAGGATTTTCATAACTATCGCATAGAAGTAGATAATGCCCACATAGAATCCCAGTAGATAGACGACAGCAACCTTTCTCCCCTCGCCAGCCATGACGTGAAACCTGAAGGGGCATCCGCCCGCCAGAACAGAGAAGAACCCTGTCCCGAATCCTCCGATTATTGCAAAGACTATCGGGAACCTGAGGCTGATGCCAGGAGTTGCTAAAAGCTGTGGAAACCCTTGAGTATATCCGCCAAGTGAGCCAAAGGCAACGAATCCCACAAGAGCTCCGATAAACAAGCCTAACACGGCCGCTGTCGAATAGAAATCTCTCATCAGGTATGGATAGCTTATGCCTCGTATGAAGCATATTCTGGACCTCTGCCCGAGGTAACCTATCAACAATCCGATGACAAGAGTTGCGATGGCGTGAATCATTTCGGAGTAGGTCTCCTTCTTATGTACTCCACTCCGGTTATCACACCGGCCACTATGAACAGAAATCCAATGACCATGTGGATATTGCCATAGGACATGTACACGATTGCCCTAAGAGGACATGCACCAAGCATTAACGCAAAATTGACTATGAGAAATCCTAAGATAAATACTACGACTGGATTCCGCACTCTGGCAGATTTGAATTCCTTACGTTGCAAAGCGGCTATTGCAGATCCCGTCAGGACGCCAATCACTGTCAAGACAGGTATCTCCAGCGAAACTGGTTGCATCTCAAATCGAGTTCCAAGAATGTGGTTCATAAGCCAGGCGACAAGATCTCTGGCATGTCCAACCATGCAAATGCCGTAGGCAACGGGGGGAGCCACACCAAGAAAAGCTTGGGCTAGAGCCGCTCCGACTCCAATCACAAGACCAGTGGCAAATGCTGACAATCTGCTTGCCATCACATCAAGCACCATGTGGCCATTGGCATGGTGTGACTCAATGCAGTAGTCGAACAAGTTTGAGATGCATGTGCGGGCGCCATCCCAGCAGCACCATCAACCATTTGACTAAAATCACTTTTCCCTTTGCGCTGCATGTTGGGCATGGGGACATCGTAGCTTCAGGATTCCATGTGCTTGCTGAGACAACTGGAACGTCAGGGATCGGTCGGGCCACCAGCGCTTTCACATAAACGGTGATAGTCTTTGTTTCTTTTGCGTTCACGTCTACCTGTTGAAGTCCTTCGCCTAGAAGGACCCCCGATTTGGAATCAAAGACCCTAACTAGCAGAAATGCCTTTACTGCATTTGATGCGTCGTTTGAAACAGAGATACTTACGATGAGGCTCATCTCATAGGGGCAAGCGCTATATGTATCAATGAATCGAGCTTCGACTACGCGCAAATCGTCCCCATGGCCGGTAGAGGAGACCGTTCCGCTTCCTCTGCAAGTAGGGCATTCGACCTCCACAAGGGCACCAGCCATGAGCCCTGTGACCAAGACTACGAAAACCAAGATTTTCGAGGAAATGTATCTGTGCGCTCCCGCTCGTTGCAAATAGTTCATCATGCTACGTAGGCGAGAAAAACGTAGGACAGAAAAAAGACCAAATGCACGACGGGAACGTTCTATTCGAGTCACTTGCATCTTTCCCGCAGCTTCCTTTCGGCTTCCTCATCCATTCTTCTCTCGTCAGCTTCTGCCTTAGAGAGCTCGCGTTCGAACATTCGCAAGGCGATACTTCTCCATTGTCTGCCAATGTCCAATGTCCTTATGCTGAAAGCTCTCAGAGCCCACCTATTGAAAAGGCGCGTGGTCAACTTGAACGGTTCGACTTTTATGCGATTGTCTGCCAGCATGATATGCCACATATGTGGAGCCTGCGCAATCTTCCATCTTCCAACTAAGAACTTGATTATCTCGGTTGCTGCAAGGCACGCGCAGATCCATACACTGGGACATATTTGCGTAAGTCCTTTCTCACCGTCTCTCCATCCTCTAAACCAGTCGACGCGCCATTTCCCCTGCTTGATGTACCATCTTCTTCCGCACTTATTCTCGGGGCTCTCAACGAGGGTATGGAGTTCCTCGTAGGATAGATTTCCGGGGAGCCCGAACAGGGTTTCAGGTTGTATGGGATTGCTGCTTGGAGGGAAGCACATCACGTAGCCTACGAACCCCGAGGGCATAGCGCTGATAGAGAGCTTTCTCAACTCCTGGGCGAGGTAGAGGAGTTTGGAGCTATATGCCAGGTCGTCAGCTTCAGCTACAACGATATCCCAGTCCTTGAGTATGTGCCTTGTCTTCTCCAGTGGTAGCCTCTCACGATGGATTTCAACACGCGCCGCAGGGTTGATCCGCAATATTTCTCTGCCTATCACATCAGCCTTGTACTGACCTATCGTATCCGAGAAGCATCCAACTTGGCGATTTGTGTCAGGAGGGTCGTATCGCTCCGGATCCACCAAGAGGAAGTTGGAAACTCCTGACCTAGCTAGGACGATAGATACTGTACCTCCGATCCCGCCTAGGCCAACTATCGCAACTTTTGCTTCCCGAAGGTGTTCTTGCTCCCGCTGAGAGAAAACGCCTAGGTTCCTTTCAAAGAGGGCCAAATACATGTTGTGGTCGATCTGCAATCGTCTCTCAGTATTCAGGTTGCTAGCATCTCTCAATGCTACTCACGTCTCCGGCTGTCTTCTTAGCACAGCTGGCAGATGACTGACATCGTAGCGTTGTGCGTCTACGCTTTTCTAGATTTCCATGAACTCTGTGAAGTGATCAAGAAGATTCGGAAGAAATTCTCTATAGAGGTCATCCGGACAAAGGAGCAAAGGTCCGTACAAAACCAGCGCACAAGGCGACTGCGCGAGCTACAAGCCGAACCTCCACGACCTATTAACCTCCTCCCTCAACCAGCAGGGCCAAGAACCTGTTGCGTTGTTCGTCAAGATGCAGTCCGATGCAACATAGGAGTTTCTTGCGCGATAGCCTGCAACATTGTCCAGTACCTACTACCCCCTAATTGGAAGCGTGTGTGCATAGGAGGTCGGCATTAAGAGAAGAAGTTTAGCGTAATTTAAGTCGCCGTTTGGTACGCGCCTTACATATACTCATATGCACTAAGACCTGTGGTTACAGAGCAGCTGAGCTAGCGCGTTGAGCTTTTCTCCAAGACCTTGCTGCTTCTTCGTAACTTCTGTGCATGGCGACGTAGCCCAACTCCTTGGAGACTCTGCTGAGAACTCTGTCCCTCTTCTCAGGTGTCGCTTGACGGAAAGGCCGCCTCGCGCTCTCTATGGGTTCACCTTTGACATTAATCTCATTCAAGTTGATCGTTCCAAGCCCTTTCCCGGACGCCAACTTCAAATGATCGATTGAGGATGGGTCGATACCCATAACCGCTGCAGCACAGGCGTCTGTGGAGATTACGTTATTCCCAGCAATCAATAAGCCAAGTTCCACAAGGTCTCCCTTGAATGGGCCCTCGCCCTCCATCGCTGTGGTGGCGTCGATGATGGCTAGTCGAGGCGGTAGGGCTGAAACTATATCTACAATGACGTGATCGAGCATCGGATGGTACCGCGATTTCTTTCTATCAGGTGTTACGCCGAACATCGCCTTCGCACCGAGGGTCACCACGGTACAGCAATGGGTCTTCATGACAGGCATAGAAATGATCGCGTCAGCATCCGCCACCGCCTTGCTTACTTGAAACTTCTTGAGAACATATCCGTCAGGAACATCGATCTCCACCATATCCCCTCGAGATAAGTTAACCACCTCAGCACCGTTCTGAGCTGCGACCTTGTCGATCCCGGTTTCCGGAATCATCACATCAGCCGTATACATGCAAGAATCAGCCTCACCCACGGAAACCGCAACATCCATCCTACGTAGAAGCTGTATCATCGAACCTAGAACCCTTGGGTTCGTGAAGCTACCCGGCTTTCCAGGGACGCCCCCACACACATTGGGTTTTATGAAAACCCTTTGACCCTCCTTCACAAAGGACCCCAAACCCCCAAGCAACTCGACCGCTTCCTTCACTAATATATCAGGATCATTTCCCTTAACGATAGAAACAACAGGCAACGATAACCCCAAACCAAAAGACGGGAGGGAACCTAATTAAACCATTTGATAAGCCAGTTCTAGAGCCTCATGCTATGAGGCATGAACTGAAACGGACTCACATGAATGCGCTGTTACTGAGATAGTAAGAAGAGCTAAGCACACCCATTCAGTAGAGATGCCTGTGCGTTTGAGTCGTTACTTGGCGCGCCTGGGAGTTCATCAGAGCAACAATATAAGAATAGTAGCCCCGGGGAGACATCGCTAGAGCATGAATTCATACTTTGTGCTTCTTTTCTGGAGGCCTCGTGTATGAGTCCTTCCTTCCAGCTCGAAAACCTTTTGGTCTTGGATCAATCGCATCGGTCACCGCATCTCGCTTCTCTATTCAGAATATCTTCTAGGAAGCTCTTTGGTGTAGAACATGATGCGGCCGCATTCGTTGCAGATGTATGTGGTGACCTTATCTAACGATTGGAAAACTCCTATGGGAACCAATCCAACATAGTACTCCACCATCTCCATCTTGCAGTCTGGACAAGTTGGACCGATATCCTTCATGTAAAACCCCTACACGCGTAAGGCAAGCAGAACCTATCAAGTTGCCGCCTCAATACCTTTCTGGTAAGATAAGGGAAATGCATTACTCAATCTGACATTGAATCATTTATGAAGAGGCATCCTCCTTGGTTCATGCTCAACTTCCATCCGATCAGGATCGCCAAGAAGACCTCAGAAGAAGAGAGAGATGAGCTGGATGGAAAGGAAGGCAAAGAAGAAGATAGTGGGTCGCTGATTCACCGTGACCAAAATCGTCTCTTGAATCAATAAATATGAGCTTGTGGCACTATACATAGGGGTCTTTCAATGACAAAAAGGATCCTACGTGTTAGAATGACCGATCGCACAGTCAGGTATGAGGAAGTACCTGAGAAGTACAGGCTTAGAGGGGGTCGCTGGCTTACCTCTAGCATCGTTTGCGACGAGGTGTCTCCCACCTGCCACCCCTTGGGGCCTAACAATAAGGTGGTCTTAGCACCGGGCATTGTGACGGGCACGGAGGCTCCCACCTCGGCCCGCATTTCGGTAGGTGGTAAGTCTCCCCTCACCGGCACCATTAAGGAGACCAACTCCGGTGCTAAGCTCAGCCAACAGGTCGCTCGTCTGGCCATAAAGGCCATTGTCGTCGAAGGGCAGCCCGAAGAGGAAGGCAAGTTCTGGACTCTTGAATTGAACCGGAAGGGAGCCAAACTCGTTCCTACTCCTTCTGAGTGGCTAGGGAAAGGCCTGTATGAGGTCTTTCCCATCCTCTACAAGAAGTATGGCGATAAGGTTGGGGTGATGGCCATCGGCCTTGCTGGAGAGATGAAGATGGCGATGGCTGGCGTGTGCTTTAGCGACCTAAAGGGGCGTCCCAGCCGCTATGCCGGCCGCGGGGGGATAGGGGCAGTTCTCGGCTCCAAAGGCTTAAAGTTCATGGTTGTGGACGACACCGATGCCCTAGGGGTCGAACTCGTTAACAGGGAGCTATTCGAGACTGGCCGTAAGAAGCTGACGGAGGCGCTGAATACCCACGACATCACTAAACCGAAGGGGGCGTTGAACACCTACGGCACAGCGGTGCTGATTAACATTATCAACGAGGCCGGCGGATTGCCGACTCGCAACTTCTCCAGCGGCACCTTTGAGGGCGCAGCTAAGATCGCTGGCGAGGCGATCTTCGAGGGAAACAAGAAACGTCTAGGGAAGGAGCTTTACAACCATGCCTGCAGCCCCGGCTGCATCATCCAATGCTCTAACACTTGGCATAGGCCCGATGGCATGGAGCACACTTCGTGTATCGAGTACGAGTCGGATTGGGCCCTCGGCGCCAACTGCGGCATCGATGACTTAGATGTCATCGCGGAGTTGAACCAGTTGTGCAACAATTATGGTTTTGATACCATCGAAGCGGGCGGTACCTTGGCTGTCGCCATGGAGGCCGGCTTAGCTGACTTTGGCGACGGAAAGAAGGCCATCGAGTTGATGCACGAGATCGGTAACGGGACGACTCTGGGTCGCATCTTGGGGAATGGAGCGGCTGTCACTGGCAAGGTACTCGGTGTGGTGCGGGTGCCTGGGGTCAAAGGGCAAAATATGCCAGCCTACGAGCCCAGAGCAATCAAAGGCATCGGTGTGACCTATGCCACCAGCACGATGGGTGCCGACCACACTGCAGGCTATACAATCGCTCCTGAGATACTCTCTGTGGGCGGCAAAGCCGATCCCTTGACAACCGAGAAGAAGGGAGAGCTTTCCCGCAACTTCCAGGCAGCCACTGCCTTCATCGACTCCACTGGCCACTGTCTGTTCATCGCCTTCGCCATCTTGGACAAGCCCAGCGGGTTCGAGGGGATGGTCGAAGAATGCAACGGTGTCCTAGGCACGAACTGGACAGGAGACGATGTGACCAAGATCGGGCTGGACATCTTGAGGATGGAACGGAGGTTCAACGAAGCTGCCGGCTTCACCGCAGCTCACGATCGCCTACCGGAGTTCATGAGTTACGAGAAGCTACCGCCTCACAACACCTTCTTCGATGTGTCCGAGGAGATCTTGGACAGCGTCCACAAGTTCTAGGCCTACTGGCAGCTGATCAGCGGGGACTTGCTCTTGCAGAGATTCCGCCGATCTTGAGGGGACAATGATCGAGGTACATTTGTACGGTAAGCTGCGCCGCTTCGCTCCCGATAAGGATCCGACCGGGGACTCAGTAGTGTGTGTGCCGGTGGAGGAAGACGACACTATCCTAGATGTGTTGGTCCGGTTGGGGGTGCCACTCCACGAGGTGGGCAGCAATATCTTCCTCAATTGGCAGTATTCGGGGTTGGGTCGACGAGTACAGAAGGGCGACCGGCTGGCGATATTCCCGGATGACATGCAGTTGCTCTACAAGTGGTATTTTCAGAAAGTCGGTGCAGATGAGAATGATCAAGGTTGAAGTGCGACTTTACGCCACGCTGCGCAGGTACTACCCTGAGGCCGGCGCTGACGGGGCGGCAGTTCTAGAGATGGCAGAGGGCGCCACCCTTACAGACCTGCTGCCTCGTTTCGGTGTGCCAAGGGAGGAGGCTAAGATCTTCTTCGTCAATAACAGGCAGCAGGGCGATGACTATCTGCTACGGGATGGCGACCGGGTGGCCATATTCCCGTTGGTGGCTGGGGGATGAAGAATTGATGAGCTTCTCGACCCGATATCAAGCCTGCAGTGAAACTGGGAGAGCATACTCTCTTCACTCTGCCTTTGCCCTCGTCGAAGAAGCCGTCTGAGCCTAGAACCAGCAGGATGCCTCAACGGAAGACGAGACTTCATGAACTTTCTTGCTTCTTTTGCTGCATCGCTCCTTCTGGGCGGGCATAGAGATAACCGGGGACAAGAAACAAGCCTTTAAAAGACGAAAAGCGTCAGTCTCGTAGTCGCGGGTTTATCGATCCGTTTTTGTTATGTCAAGGTCGTTTAGTATCAGGATTTCATAGATCGCATTTTGTTGCCCAGACCTCAGAGGCGAGAGATAGGGTATCAGAAGCTCTTTAGGCAAATCAACGATTCATCTATATGTGTGATAACGTTGCCTGCAGGATCAGCAAACCGAATAAGTGATAAGTTCGATGTACTGGTTGTCGGGGCAGGCATCATTGGCCTTTCATGCGCCTACCACATAAAGTCAGAGAACCAAGATCTACGAATTATCGTTCTAGACAAAGCGGCTGCAGCTGGTCAAGGTGACACAGCGAAGAGTGCAGGCGCTGTTAGGAACGTCTTCACTTCCGAGGTGAATCGCCTACTTGCAGATACTAGCATCGACTTCTACAGTCACGTCCAGCAAGACTTAGGGTTCAATCTTGACCTTGACTTTGTGGGGTATCTGTGGCTCCTGACTGGTGAGGAGTTCAGGAGGCTTGAGGGCATAGTGGATTCCGTCAGGAGAGAAGGAGTCGAAGTAAAGATTTGGGAGAGAGAGGATCTGCGTGACATGATTGGCGGGATGAATATGGACTTTGACGAGAGCGATGAAGAGGCGCGCATACTGAGGTTAGGAGGTGTCTACAAGGGCTTGCAGGGGATCAAGTGCGGCACAGTCAGTCCAGACTTGATCGTCAACTTTTATGAACAGGAGTTCAAAAAGATCGGTGGAATGGTCAAGTATAACACGAAGGTTGAATCTCTCCTGTTAGAGCCCACTTCGAAGCTAGGAATTCCAGGTGAGCCTCTGATCTGGCAGGACAAGAAGATTGTCGGCGTCAAAACCGGCACCGGGAACCTGCTCGCTGAGACAATTGTTATCGCAACAGGCTGCTGGACCAGTCAGCTATTGGATAGAGTCGGGATCGATGCTCGCGCCAAGCCTAAGAAAAGGCAGATCTTCTCCTTGCGTAGCCCCAAGATTGAAGCGCTCCTCGACACGAAGGGCTTCAACAGGCATAACGTTATGCCCTTCACGATCTTGCCGCGAGCCGGAATATTCATGAGGCCTGAGCGTGCTGAAAGAGGTTTCTGGGTTGGAGCCGCTGACGAGCTAGGCAGGCGTTTTATCTTCGAGGAGGATCCGCAAGCCGAACGCGACTACTATACGTATAGTATGTATCCGATTCTCTCGAAGTATTTTCCGCAGTTCATGGATGTGAGCCCAACGAATATGTGGGCAGGACAATACGACATAAACACGTTAGATGCTAACCCGTACATATTCGGGGAGGCGGGAGCGATCGTGGCTGTTGGCTTAAGCGGAAGCGGAATAATGAAGGCGGACGCAGTTGGAAGGATCGTTGCAGCGCTCTATGGGAGGAAGGATTGGGCAAACCTTTACGGAGGGAGAACAATCAAGGTCAGTCGGCTCGGAGTTGTGGAGAGAAATGTCGGTATTGAGCGGTTCGTCCTCTAGTCGAGTCCCAAGGTCGACAAGCTACCTCTTGTGCAGTAGCATTCATCTGTTCTTCATGACGATGTCGGCGATCGCGTAGGTCACATCCTCGCATCGGTCCAAGGCAGACTCCAGCCATTCATAGATCTCCTTGAACTTGATAATCTCCATCACCGCTGCATCATCCTTCCTAAAGAGCTCTACGAGCGAAGCATGGAGTAGTTCATCTCCTTGGTTCTCCAGCATATCGACCTCTTCGCACGCCCTGTCCACCTGCCTTTGATCAGCCTTCTTGATGTTTGTCATGGGTAAAAGGAAAAAGAAAAGGAACGAAAGATTGGTTTTAATATCTGTGACATGAATTTGCTAATGGTAGCCAGGATGGCCGCTGTAGACAAGGGCATTTTGGTTACTTAACCCGTGCAGCGGGGTGGGGTAGCCAGGTTTAACCCGCAGACGAGAGGCGGACGGCTCATAACCCTGAGATTCGCTGTCGAGCGCTCAAACGGTGGTTCGAAAGGCATATGGGGCCCGAATATCCACCCCCCGCTACCATACTTGGCTCATTCCCGAACTAGTCTTTCTGAATAGACTTGAGTGAAGTCTGTGTCAAGCCAATCATTGGAGTATCGATATGTTTTCATCCATGTCCGTCTAGTTAGCGGGGTGAATGCTCCAAGAGTGGTAGGTCGCGTTTTCATTTGACAGGCTACTTTGATCAACATTATGTTCCCTCGCTTTCGAAGCCGGTGATGGTCGTCGGTCTTCGGGGCAACACTGATTTGGGATACCTGTCTGCAAAAAAGCTCGCCCAGACTCTTGGTGCGAAGAGATTCGCCGAATACTACAGCGAGTGGTTCCCGGATCTCGCGTTTGTCGACGACAACGGCCTCTGTAGGCTTCCTCGATGGGTCCTTCATGAAAGCTCGACAGCCGCTCCAAATGTGGTGATCCTCAGCGGAGTTACAGGGGTGGCGTCTGAAGACCCCGAAGCCTACTACTCAACATTCGATGAGCTCGTGGGATTCTCGAAGAGCTTGGGTGTTCGTGTCACATACGTTCTTGACGGAATTATTGCGGGGGAAGCGGAAGAAGGCGGTATTCAGGTGGCGGCTACAAGTCCAGAGCTAGTTCGAAAGGCTCACCGCCATGGTGCTCAGATCCTAAAAGAGGTGGCGCTGCCACCTGCTCCAAGCATGTTCCTAGGGTTGTCCCGACTTCACGATCTGGCGGCGATGTTAATCGTCGGTTCGCTAGCAGAACCAAGATCCGATGATGTAGCTGTTGAGGCTCTCCTCTCTTTCCTACGCAAGGTCGCTGAGATTAAGGTTTGAGGCTGCGATTCACGGCCAATGCCAAGGCTCAACGAGAGGCAAGCTTAGATTAGTCTTCTCTCTCCCGTATCTTGAGATGGGCTTCGTTAGATGTCTGTGAGCCCTAGAGGGAGGCAGGTACATTCCTGGAGCCAGCTTCCTCTCGACTGTAACAATGGTCTTGCTGGCAGCGGGGTCGTCCACCTTGCATCTTCGACATCTGAAGCCTTGGCCTCTACCAGCAGATTCCATTCCCTTGCCACACCTTGAGCAACGAGGGTTCTCAAATCGTACGTCTGGCGCCAGATCTAGAACCTTGATCTTCTCCAAGTTCAAAGTATGTCCATGCGTTCTCGTACCCTTCCTGACCCCGCCATAGGCTTCAACCAGATCCCCCACTATCAGCTTTCTAACAATGTCTCTGAAATTCCCAGTTGGTTCATACGCTGCACAATCAATTGAACCTGAACCATCGCTCAACCGAAGTATCACATGTCCGCCCGGAATCGTCCAAGGCATCGTCGAAACCCTGCCCGTAACAACAGCCGGTCGATATGGACGAATATCCAGAATCTTCGAGACCTGAGAGAAGTGGTCGTCAGTTCCATGGTTCGTTCGGAAGATCACCCATCGTTCCACTTCCTCGTCTACCTTGACGATACCGTGGCCTCGAAGGATGGCTTCCGGGTTTTCGCCGCGGATTCCGTAGAGTATGGGGTCTCTTCCTCGTGGAGTTATCAGGATCCGACCCGTCTCTGGATCAATGTTATTGAAGGTCAGGGGTTGCGTTCCTCTATCCATCCTGAAAACCGATTCCGAGTCAACCCTTCTAGGAGACGATCTATTTCTTGGAATTCTGTACGTAATCAGCTCGTACGTGTGATCACCTTGCAATGTCTCTCCGATCGCAGCGATCGCTCCGATGATTCCTTTTCTTCCTTTGAGGGGAATGCAAGAGATCTTGAATTTCCTTGCAACTTTCTCAGCCTCTCTGATCGTGGCCACGCTGCGGATGACTTTCTTGGAGAACGCGGCCAATTCGGTGGGGACATCGCCTCTTAGACAGGCGATAGCGGGATCCGTTCTTCTATGTGCCAGGTCGGAGTTTCTCTTCACAATCCTCACGATAGACCTCATAACTGAACTGATCTTTTTCTCATTGCACATGAACCTTAGGCAGACCGCTCCATTTCCTCTGGTCTTCCATGGAACGTTCGGGTTCAACCTTACCAAATTCGGATAATCAATAAAGGTGCAGCCTAGTTTTGTGAGCTCATCGACAAGCAATGCTGCGACGTAGGTGGTGCACCCTCTTCTCGGCGAGTCTGTATCGTCAACACCCACGTGCAGCACTGAACTCAACGTCGAGGGTCCCCCGGATATCTCGACTCCGGGTTTCGCAAGGATAACTGATCGAAAAAGAGAGAGATCCTAGCTTCCTTCGACAACTATCATGGTCAGCGTCGATCTGACCTTGTTGAGCCTACGAACCTTCCAGGTCACGACTTCCTTGAGTTTGTCCATTGTTTCCGCTTCGACTTTGGCTACGATGTCGTAGACTCCATAGACGACATAGGCTTCCTTGACATTGTCCATCTTTCTGAGTTCTTTCAGAACTTCATCTTCAGAGCCGATCTCAGCGTTTATTAAGACGAATGCCGCAGGCACGATCCAGATTCCTCCTTGCGTCATAGTTTAGATCCATTGAAGGTAAAAAAGACTTTGGATTGGCTGAGTTCGACCTTGGGGGAATCTCACTTTTTCACTTAGCCTTTGCAATGAGTCTTCCAGTCGCGAGAACCAGTACGCCAAGGACTAGAAGAATAACTCCGCTGCCTACGAACATTATCTGCATACCTGTAAGTATCAAGGGGGATGGCGCCAAGTTCAGCGCCAGTATCCGGCCGGGATCAGCGAGCGTTAGCGCTATTCCAATCAGCAACATGAGTAAGCCTGGAAGCATCATCGCCATGGAGAAGCTCTTCCTCGGCACCTCACTCCTCATGGTTGAGGACTTTATCTCCTCGGAAACTAGCCCTGGGAAAGCTGAGGCGACTGCTCGAATCAAAGGAGGCCCCAGAAGCAATACAAATGGAAGCATCGTGACGTACCACCAAGCGATCAGCCCTAACGACACGTAGACCCAGGCCTCCCTGAAGGCTACAGGGTAAGAAACCTCCACAAAAGCGCGGAAATACACGTATAGGAATGCGACGATGGCGTTCGAGACGAGAAGAGTAATTTGAGAAGCCTTGATGAAGTTCTCCCAGCTGAATTTCCTCTTCATAAACCATCCGAACAGGTAGAACCCGACAAAGTTACCGGGAACTGCCGCCACGAGGCTACGAACATAGATCTGTCCGTACTTT
>Ga0315310_10000270_pt1 | contig 33422 bp, 35 predicted proteins | sample TDP5_MG_FD_203630 | JGI IMG/M metagenome (GOLD analysis project Ga0315310, IMG submission 203630) | Freshwater sediment microbial communities from Lake Towuti, South Sulawesi, Indonesia - TDP5 | ecosystem: Environmental > Aquatic > Freshwater > Lake > Sediment | place: Indonesia: South Sulawesi...
TAGTTATCATAAGCCAAACTGCGCGTGAATTATTGGCCGCTGGCTTCGGGTACTTCATTCCATCGTTTTCTGCAAGCGTGTTAATTAACGAAACTGAAATCGTGAACTCTAATAGAGTTGTGCTGCTCGGCGGTTTGCGCTTACCGAGATACAGCGTGGTAGGCTTCGTCAAAGTTAAAGCCATGCCGGAAAAGCTTGAAGATATCTGCAAATTGAGGGATGCACTATTTGGCTTATATGATGCGAAGGTCCCAACTGGTTACTGCGTTGGATTCGGAGAAAAATTCAGCCTCTATTTTTTCACTTATGCTGAGAGTTTGTTCCAAAGAAAAGCGATAATGATCGCACTAGAGCGGTTAACCATCTTAAAAGAAACAATTTCCTCCCGACTACCAGAATTGAATATAGAGATCGTACAAGAAGAGAATGTAATTCGAGATCTCATCTCCAATCTTGCTAAGAGAACGAGGATCCATGGGCTTAAGGAAGTTGTTAAGACTTTCCGCGATCAGCATCGTTGGGAAGTTGGCGGGATTAGGATTGAGGGTGCTCCGGCATATAAAGAGGAGCGTTTTTCCAGTTTTGTGGAGACGTTGCTAAACCTGAAAATACCCGCTCTATATGTAGTTACAGCGCAGCCGGTCACTGGCTTTCAACTATTTTTGGCAAAACACGAGTACCGAAATAGGTTACGGGAAGGAGTTGGAACCGAAGGACTGCCAGCCGAACCGAATAGGATAAGCCTACGGCGGCGCAAGCTTCTTGCTGTTAAGGATCTTCGCCTTTTCAAGGTCGCCGCAAATATTTGGCTCGGTGCAGAAACTAGGGAAGAACTAAAGACTGCCCTACGCACGGTGAAATCCGTTGTTAAGGCAGAGTTCTGCTCCGAATGGACTAACACAAACGTCAAAGAAATCCGTGGGCTCCACTTTTCAATGGCATTAGACCAACTCCAACTATTCAGACCAAAGGGAAAGAGTACTATCCTCACGGCAAGTGAAGCGGCTATTTACATTCGGCTTCCATCCAGTAACACCCCAGGTGTTGAAAGTAAGGTTACCACCCACCTAACCGTGCCTCAAGGCACTCGGGAATCATTGGAAGCTTCCTCACTGTGTGAAGCTACGGCAGTTCAACGAGTTAAGATCGGTAAAACCCTCGACTTAGTTAGCAATACTATCACAAGCGATGCGATACTCGACACCTCTGACTTCGTTAATAACATCGGCGTGTTTGGAAAGGAAGCCGGATTAACAAGTTGCCTTATCGCCGTCTCAGCTGCACATGCTGGATTCAACTATGTTGTTCTCGACTATCATGGACTCTACCGTACTATTATCTACTCTTTTCCGAGTGGACGGGTGCTTCGGTTTGGATTCGATTTCACCCTTGATCCCTTCGAAACCGAGGGAATGGAAGCCTCAGATTATCTGGAGTTGCTTTTTACGGCGTTTCACCAAGCCTATAGAATTCCGTACTCCCTATTACAACCCTTCTTGGAAGTTACTTTACCAGTATATGAGCAAGCTGAGAATCGCCGAATAACTGCTGCGGAAATAGTAGGCCACATAAATGAGTTGCTTGAATCACCGCACCATAAAGCCCACCAACATGAGCTTGTAAACCTACGAGAAATGCTCGGCCACCTGCTTTACGGAAGAACGTTAGAAGCGGTATCTGCACCGCCTTCTTTACCAATTAGTAAGTTTCTTCAAGGGCTAACAGTTGTAGAACTTAACAGATTTACAAGCCACGAATTTCGTAATTTCATCCAAGCTTTATTTCTAATTAAAACGTTCGCCAAACTGGTTACAACCAAAAACCGAGCAGAGCACACTGTAATCCTAGTCGACGCAATTGAACACCTCTTCCCGGATCGAAACGTTCTCCCCCTTTATTCAAGGGAATTACATCTCCAATATAGACTTGAAGAGCTAAGGAAACTTGGGGTAAACCTCCATTTATCCACGGCTTTCCCACTAGAGGTTGACCCCGTCATCGTAAAGTGGACGCGAACTAAGATTTTCCATGAGGCTTTCGGGAGAGATCCTGGCTTCTTCTCGTTGAATGAGGTGCAACGTACATTCGCCACACGCATGCAACCGCCGGAAGCCTTACTCAGCAAGTGGAGTGGAGAAATGGTGCCGATAGTTGTCGATCGCCCTCAATGGATTTTTAAAGCCCAGCCTACCGATGAAGAAGCTGAAGCATGCCTCCTAAGATTAGGCTACCCAATCCGCGAGATCCAAGAGGAGATGGAGGCTAAAGTTAGCAAAGACGATTTGGAACTTGACTTCGGGAAAGATGCCTCCTCCGCCTACACGCTCCTCAAAGATTTACGCGACTATGAAAACGTCACCAAACTTGCTCTAGTTTTAACCCTCGCCAATCTCCCAGCAGAAGAGGCAAGACCGCTAGCGAGCTTGTTGGAAAGGTTAGGATACATGAAAGAGGAGAAGCGCCACGGTGGAATGCCCGTTCTTAGGTTGACGATGCGGGGATTGAAAGCCGTCAAGCAGTGGGAAGAGAAGCATCCTTCTTTGGAAAACTTACCTCCGCCAGAACGCGTCGACAAAGAAGAGGGAAAAGAGGAGAGCAAAGATGAATGAAATTCAAACATATCAACTGCGCACCTTAGATACAGGTTTGCCAGCGTTAAATGAGCTAATGATGGGCGGCATAGGGCTTGAAACATTAACCCAAATCTACGGCGGCAAAGGCTCAGGTAAGACCCTCATTTCAATGCAACTCGCCTACCGCTACATTATGCAGGAGCACAAAAATGTCCTCTACTGGGACACAGAAATTGGATTCGATAAGGCAGTGAAGGGATTCTGGTATCTTCCTTTCAACAAGCGATTTGGCGTCGAGCCACAGCTTTTCCAAACCAAGATAGAAACCTACGCTGTAAAAGGCAAACACAGAACCCAAGAGAGAGAAGTTAAAATCGCATTGGAAGCTGCACTTAATGAAATCGGAATCAAGTACATGGATGAACAATTGAATGTAGCGGCTCGGGTGTTTCTACCGGAATACAAACTTGTAGTTCCCCATAAAGATGCGTGTGAAGGGAATGCTGGAATTTTCGTCCTGGAAAGCGGGCTGCTGGAAGAGATTCTAGCCATTCATGGCGTTAAAGCTGAGGTGCTCGCTAGTGAGGCTGGTCGGGTTGAAATGCGGGTAAAGCCGGATTCAATCTACCATATTGAGGTTTCACCTATCGGAGACTTCGTAAGAAGCCATAATATCGGGCTAGTCATCTACGATTCGTTGACGGCCCCGATAAAAGAGCGTTTTATCGCGACCCAAGATTTTCCAGGGAGGGCAGCCGCCATCAACCTCTGGATGGGGCGGGTGGAAGAGTTGTGTCACCAATTCCAAGTTACCGCCCTAGTCGTCAACCATGAATCTGTAGGACCGATGGACCACCGCAAAGCCCCCTACGCAATCACTACCCTCGGCTACCGAACTAAATTCATCCTCCACATCCAACCCCGAAGTGCGGATCCCAAAAGCCCAGAAGGTTGCCTAAACCCTGACTTGGCTTCTGAAGCCAACCGCATACTCTACGCCGCTCGCCATCCTAGGCGCCCGGATCACAGCGCGTGTATTCTCCTCAAACTCGACGAAAACGGATTCACTTAATTCTTTTATCAGTAATTGAGGCGCTGGCAAACATACCTTTTATTAAATTTAGGGTATAAGAAAGATTGGGTGAAATACAATGAATGTGAGGATTCTGCTTCTTGCGATCACTGGCGGAGTAATAGTAACCTTATTGACAGGTTTGATCTCTAACACGCAACTCCTGCTGGTAGGTGCGGTTCATTATGGATATCCGTTTGCTTGGCTGACTCGGCTCGTAATAGCTCCCGAATACTTCCCTTGGCGACTCAACGTGATGAACTTAGTCGCTGACGTGGTCGTCTGGGCTGTCATCATAGGCATAGTCTTGTCTGTCGTGACAAGGGCAAAGAAATCGTAGAGTTCGCAGATGTTCTTTTTATAAATTAGGAAGTAAATCGCCTGCCAAAAGCCATCAGCGTAGATTTAAGGGAACGCGAAAAAAGTAAAATTCAACTTTTCTCCAGAAGGAGAGCATTACGCCTACTCAAAGCCAGCCCACGCATGAAACCTTGGAAACTCCGAAGAGGATTATAAGTTGTGGTGAAAAACTGAGGAGAAATAAAGTAGTTTCCTGTGCTCTGTTCTCCTTTGTCATATTAGCGCATTAGGCGGGGCTGTTGGCGTTCCAATCGGTTACGCTGGCAACCTGTTAAAAGCAATCCCAGGGGTACCCTTTGGTTCATCTCAGGCCATATCTGGGTTACATGTATTTTGGGTAGTTTTAGCAGCAATGTTGGTAAGAAAAGCAGGCTCCGGTACTATGACAGGATTTCTGAAGGGCTTCGTTGAGCTTTTCTTATTTAGTTGTCGAGGCATATTTGTCCTTCTCATCTCTGTTGTTGAGGGTATAACAGTGGACATCGTACTCACCATTTTGGAACGAATCAGTATTCCTTCGATTTATCTGGCGGGTGGCTTTTCGTCAGCAAGTAACGTTGTTGTGCTTCAACTTCTCTTACTCCCCAGCCTCACCCCTGCTATCCTCGTATTCATGTATTCGACTTCCTTCCTTTCTGGATTAATGTTTGCGGGCTATCTGGGTAAGCGAGTGTTAGAAACTTTGCCATTGATCCGCCGAGTTATCGATTGACCTAGAAATCAAGACAACTCGTGACTCATACTGGAATTCTAATCAAGAGCGCGCACTCGGGCTATTTCACCTCAACAATACATCCAAGATTTTCAAGTTGCTTTACTGCTTTAGGAAGATCTTTTTCTTTAACTAGAACGTGATCAGTAGAATATGCAGAAATTGCAAAAACACTAATGTTTTCATCTGCCAAAACCTTAGAAACTTTTGCCAAAAATCCGATCAATTCAAATGGTAAAACCATATCAAAAGTAAGAATTTTCCAATTTTTTTCAATTTCTATTACATCCTCAGAATTAACCTTGGATTGGTCAATAACAACTGTAATTTCATTTTTATCTTGGATAATTGCAAAAGCATCTGGCAAAGGCCTTTTTGATTTTACAACTGCAAAAGTTTCTTTCCAAACATAGACTTTTCCATTTTTGAAATAGTTTTCTGATTCCATACAAGATTTCAAAATCTCATAAATTAAATAATTATCGCTTAGCGAGGCGGTCATTCTGGGTGGTGAGTGAATGAGTTCAGTGGAAGGGGGCGAAGAGCTGACGGTTGACGAGTATATGGCTAGTGTTGGGGTTGACCTGCTTCACGCCGGTGGCATGAAGAGGACCGAGGAGTTGGCGGAGATGTGTGAGGTTTCGGAAGGCAGTATAGTGTTGGATGCGGGTTGTGGATTTGGTAGGACAGCTTGTCATCTAGCGAAGAAGTATGGATGTAAGGTAGTCGGTATCGATATCTCTGAAAGGATGATTGAAGGGGCGAGAGAGAAGGCGAGAAAGGAGCGTGTAGATGACCTGGTACGCTTCCAAGTAGGTAACGCGGAGAGTACTCATTTCGAGGATGAAAGTTTCGATGCTGTAATCTCAGAGGGAACTACTGTCTTTACCGACAAGCAGAGAGCGCTGAGGGAGTATGTGAGGGTAACAAAGCGTGGCGGGTACATAGGTCTGAATGAACTCAGCTGGAGGAGAAAACCCTCAAAAGAGGTGATAGATAGGGCCTTCGCTGATTTGCAGGGAGTAAGCCCCCTTGGATACGATGAGTGGACGAACCTCTTGGTTGATTCGGGTCTGAAAGATATCCAGTCGAGAACCTACAAGTACACGAGTATCTCATGGGACATCATCAGAAGCCTCGGTCTCCACGCCTTAATCAATGTAGGCATCAAATATCTCACAAACTCCAAGATGAGGAAGTGGATAAACCGGCAGGAAGCCCTCTTCCGTGAATACTCCGACTATTGGGGCTACGGCCTCTACGTGGGAAGGAAGCAAGGCTCCAAAAAGATTCGGGCTTTGCATCATCAACTTCCTCAGTTGGCATCATGCCACAAATGTGATACACTGAGCCAGAAATTACAAACATCCAACGGAATAAGTATTAACGTTTAAGAGGTCTGTAGCAAGTGCTAATAGATTTTCTGAGCGCGTCTATGGCTAGGCGGGCGCAGTGGAGTTTAGGTCCTGGAAGCCCTTCTAAATGTTTTATTACATCCTGCTCAGTTATCTTCTTGGCTTCTTCTAGGGTCTTTCCCTTAACCATCTCTGTGAGGGCGGAGCCAGATGCAAAGGCTCCTGCACATCCTATTGCTTGAAATTTTGCGTCTTTTATTACACTCTCCTCAACCTTCAAGTACACCCTCATGCTGTCTCCGCAGAGACCCGTGAAAGAATCGACGGCCTCCGCGCCTTTGATTACACCAACATTAAGCTTCCTTAGGTAGTAATCTATGGCCTTTTCGGGATAGCCTGCCTTTCTTAATAATTCAACCAATCCTTTTTCACTAGTCACAGATTAGGGTTCCTCCAAGCCCCTAAGGTTCTTTGAGGCGCCACGGTATATATACACCTGTGGCTAGTCATCGGAATTTTTTATCGATGTACCACATGAAGCCTGATGATGGAGGGTGCACACACAGTTATAATGTGCGTAAGATATCTGCGAACGAGTTGCCTATCTCATTTATTTGTTTTCGCGGGTATTACTACCTCTGAGCATAGATGGGAGGATAGCTACAGTATTCAATAATGCAAGCCAGAAATACGTGTTCTTCAGCCCTTCCAAGAAAGGCGTCTTATCTACTTCTGGGATAATAAGGGTAGATAATACTATTTTTGTTATCAGTGCATACGGTACGGTAAAGGTCATTATTAAGACAGCGAGGTTGAGGCTTATTGTTAAACCTACATTAAAGAACACAGCCCTGAATGCAGATGCAATCCCTGTCCTTTGAGCCGGAACAGAACCCATGATCGAGCTAATATTTGGAGAAATAAACATACCGGTGCCGACACCAAGCAGCATCATGTAAATAACGAGATGTGAATATGGCGTAAACTCACCTGCAGTTGAGAAGAAGTAGAGAGAAATGCTTGTTAGAGCTAGCCCAGAGGTTGTAAATGGAAGATGCCCAAATCTATCCGAGAGCCTTCCGCTCACTGGGCCAGCTGCAAGAAATGCTATTTCGAACGGTATAATCCTTATACCCGCCTCTAATGGGGTTAATCCAAGAACTAGCTGGAAGTAAAGGCTAAGCAAGAGTAGTACAGCACCCCACGCTATTGTGTTCAATAGCTGCGCTATGAGGCCACCCGTGAACTCTCTTATCCTAAGGAGGCTGAGGTCGAGCAAAGGATGCTTGGAACGTCTTTCATATACTATGAAGATTCCCAAACTTATTGTGCTAATGATGAGTAGTCCATAGGCAGTTATCTGCTCTGCTACCCCATAAGCAGCGAACGTGAGCGCTAGGAGAAAGCTTGTTATCGAGATTGTGAAAGTTACGAATCCTGCCCAATCGATAGGGGCTCCCTTTTCCAAGCTCGCGATCTCCTTAAGCCTGCGATGGGCCCAGGCGGTACCGAAAATCCCTATCGGCACATTGATGTAGAAAAGCGCCCTCCAATCGAGGAAGAAGAGGATTACCCCGCTTATCGTCAGCCCGGTCATAGTGCCGAACCTGAAAGCGATCTGGTTTACGCCGAGAGCAAACCCACGTTCATTCTTAGAAGTTGCATCCACTATCATAGCTACGCTATTGGTAAAGAGTATAGCAGCACCCAGTCCTTGTATGCCCCTAAATAAGATAACCTGCGTTGGGTCCTGTGCCAGACTTGTTAGTGCGGAGCCTATCGTGAAGATTAAGAAGCCACTTGTGTAAATCTTCACCCTCCCCACTATATCCGTAATTCTACCTATAAGAAGCAAAGCAGCTGTACTGCCGAGAACATATGCTTGGGTAAACCAGATTGCTTGTTCAACATCCGCCCCTAGGGCTGAAGCTACTTGAGGAAAGCCAATTAGGACTATCCTCGAGTCTATACCCGCCATCAGAACCCCGACAGTAGTTACCGTCAGCACCGTCCACTTGTACTGCAAATGAAGCATCTCCTAAATCGAATTCCCGCTTCTGTCTACGTGACTCTTCGAATCTATCTCCTAGGGTATGTGTTAACCAGTTGATGCGGTGACATACGCCCACGTATAATTTTAAAATTGCTCTTCTTGCCGTTTCATAATAGCTCTGTGGTCGGGATATTTATGGCAGATAACGACGAGGATTTGTTCTTCTATGCAGTTGTTTAGCGTTGTTGTGGAATTTCTTCCGGGATTTTTACGGTTATGTATTTAATTATTTTTTTGGCTAGTTCTTCGTCGCGGGTTACGAAGGTTTCTGCTCTTCGGCAGATGGCTGTTGCTAGATGGTATGCATCGTGGATTGTTAGTTTATCTATTAGAACATGGTCTGCGGCTAGTTTTGTCATTGTTTTGTCGAGTGGTGCTATCTCCAGGTTTTTTACGTCTTCGATTAGCGATATGGCTTTTTCAGCTATTTCTGGGTAGCCGCCTTCTGCTAGGTTGAGTTTTAGTTCTAGGAGGGTTACTGAGGATGTGAGGGCTGTAATGTTTCCGGTGTGGATTTCTTCTAGGAATTTTCTGGAGTTTTCGTAAACTTTTGGTTCTTTGTAAATTATGTTTAGGAAGATGTTTGTGTCTACGTAATGCGCCATTTATTTTCCCCTTCTAACTTCTTTGTCTATTTTCTTCCGTAGCCTCCGTACAGTTTTGACGCTTAAAACCTCCTTCCTCGGCGGTATGGGGAGGTTAGCTAGTTTATCGATCGGCTTCTCAGCTGTAGGTCTCAGTAGAACGCCGTAGGGGAGGACTTGAGCTTTCACTCTGCTTTCCTCAGAAATTCCTGCGGCCTCCCTGATTTTCTTCGGGATTACGGTGACCCCTTTCTTCCCTACTTTTAGGAGTTCTTCCTCCAACTTTTATCGCCAAAGTTAAACTAGGTTAAACAATTATAAAAATAGTTCGACTTATTATACGCACTAGACAACTTCAACGATTGCTAAAAGGGACCAAGGGCGTTTCCTTTGATCACGTTGTCATTCCGATACTACCTTTTTGTTACTCCTATGGGAACTAACCGAGCCACTTTCATAGCGATCCCGACTTGATGACTAACTTCTGCAACTGCATTCACGTTTTTATTACTTTCTGGAAAAATGGACGATACTTCTATTACTGCCTTAAGAATACCAGATAACCAGCCGGTGAATCATGAGCTTCAAGCGGTCGCGACGAGAAATCCTAGTTGAGATTCTTGAGTTGCTAATTAAGAGAGGACCACAGAAGCTCACATGGGTAAGCATACGGTGCAATCTAACTCATCAAACCACCACGGATCTCCTTTTCAGTTTAGTCGCCAGTGGTTTGGCTGAAAAGGTCGAACAAGAAAGTGGAATCCACTATGCGGCTACTGAGAAAGGAAGGATTTGGTACAAGAAGTGGGTCGACTTAACCAGCGAGCTTTTCCTGCCAAGGAAAGAAGGAGATAAAAACAGAAGATAACTTCGGTTCCCTTATAAGTAGACTCCTACGAACTTCTCCTCGGATCCGAAGCTAAACGGTATCAACAGCTGTCTCAATGAGGGAGAAGGTTGACGCAAGAAATAGAAGAGAAGCCTGAAGAGGGACTCGCCAAAAGCATTCACGAACTCTTCAACCATCTTGAACGCGAGCGCAGATGGTTCAGCATCCTGTGCGTCTGTACCATGATTATATCTGCATGGATTGCAATCGGCTACCTATGGATGCTTTCCCTCCCATTTGTATTCAAAATCACAACTGTCGAGGTTCGCCTAACAGATTATGCAAACATCGGAATTTCACTCTTCATCTTCCTACTCGCCGCTATCTGGTTTTATCTAGCTTTCAAAGAGTACGTTTTCCTGCGCCGCTGGGGCATCCGTTTCCGGAAACTTAAGAACTTCGAGAGCCAGATAGAGAAGGAAGCCGTTGAAAGTACTAAGTAAAATTCCCTTACTTATGTTGTTCATCTAATTCGCTCAAGAGTTTACCATCAATCTCTCTTAGCCTATCGAAACGATGTTTCCAGTCGCGTGCAAAGCGGAGTTCTCGCCAAGCAACTAAATTCCATCCTCCAGCGAGGAATAAAAGGACTAGAATAAATGCCCATTTCACTGCGTAAATTTGGGAAAGATTTTGGTACCACAATGTAGGTAAACTAAGAAATATTAAACCAATCGCAAGTAAGAAAATGGTTTCTATAAATGTAGACCAAGCGAGAGCCTGGATGCGTCTCCCTTCGCTTTCAATACGTTCAAAAAGTTCGTGTATACTTCTAACCAGACTATCATCAAGCTTAATGCTATCGTCTACGACAACCCCTTCGGTTCTTGAAATTTTAGAAATTATCTTGAGGAATAATTTGTTCAAAGATGGCGTATCCCTTTGGAGAATATTTGCAGCGACTTAAAAACACCCATCTCCAAAGTGCATGGTTGACAAAACTTCCACGACATTTTGGCATGCTTTAACCTACGACTGAGATCTTTCAGGTGAGTAGAACGCTTAAATTGCCTCAAGCCTCGAATATAAGGCGCAATATCTGGAGGATTGTTTCTTGGGCGCGCTTAGGGATAAATTGAGAATTAGAGATAAAAATTTGAGGGAAATCAACGATTTTCTTGTGAGAGAAGACAACCCACTCATAAACGGTTTGCTAAAAATCGTTGAGAAGTATGGTAGTGTTGATGAAATTAACCGCAAGGCTCGGGAAGCCCGTAAGCTCAAGAATCTCATGGCACGACTTAGAGCAAAAAATTCTCCTTACGTGAAGGATCTCGAGTGGTTGATTGAGCAGAGAGATACAGGAGCCTTTATCAGCATTCCAGAATATCGTAGGAAAATTTTAGGCGACAAAGCCGATTCCATGAAGTTCGATGAGTCTTTTGCCGTAACCCTAGAAATTAGTGCTTTTAATTTTTTCCCGTGGCTCATAGAAGAGGCGAAGATGGCTATTGCACAGCAAGATCTTATGCCTGCCCGCTACATTCGCGTCCGCTCAATGAAGGAGCAAGTCGAAGATGACGACATCCTTGCGTTTGCAGCGGCAATGCAAATTATAGGCGCTTCTTACGTGCAAACATTGGATACAAAAGGAACCATGTTGGGACCCAACGGCCAACCAATCAACGTTCATTTGGGAGGCCCTGAAACCATCACCGGCTATTTTGGAGGTGTAGGGGTGCCAAATGAGTATGCCTTAAAGTGGGTTGATGAATTCCTTCATTATCATACTGAGTATGGACTTCGGCAAGTACTGAATACAAACACAGGCACAGTGTTACTGGGATATCTGCTGTATAAGCTTGGAATTGACATAGAATTTAAAATTTCAGTATTTTTGGGTACTGATAATCCCTATTCTTGCTTCTGGACACTGATGACCGCGAAACTCTTTAGTCGAGATGATGGCACAACCCCACTTGTCGGGTTTAACCTTTCAAACTCCGTCAACAATGAAACGATTGAGTTATCAGCCTATATTCGAAAGGCTTTCGACTTTGAGGATGTTGTTCGCATTGAACACCACATTATGGAGACGTACAAGAACATCGTTCGACAGCCCTACGATCGACTGAACGAACTCTTAGAAATTGCAAACCATGTTAAGAACATTAGCGCTAAACATGAGGGCGGGGTGCCTGAGGTTGAGAAAGCCCGAGAGCATCCCTCTGATGTCTTGGAATACTTTATTCCCAAAAAAGATATAATTGCAAAAGGTCTGATGCCCAAGCTCCTAATTAATTATCTTGACAAGCATGATGCGGTCAATAGAACCGCTAGAGCCCTCACTGAACGAGGCTTAACATTTATTGCAGCGCAGAAACTGCACTCCTTGCCGTGATAGATTTCAACCATTAATTTTTAATACCTTAAATTTAACTACGATGACTTTTAAGCCGGTTTAAGGGAGAACTATGAAAGATTTTTCTAGGATGGCGAGGAATGAGCTTGAAGAATACTTGAACTTCCTATTGACGCAGTATAGGGTTGTTGATGCGCTGTGGTTTTTGGGAGTAGAAGATCGATTCGGTTTGGATAAAGCGGTAGAACTCAACGAGGAAATCTGGAGTAGCATCGGCTCTAGAATCGCTAGCGAAATAAAAACTAGATTTAATGTGAAAGGTAAAGGCGTCCCAGCGGTCATTAAAGCGCTTTCCTATTTTCCTTGGGCAATGATCACGAAATACGAAATCGAACAAACAGAAAACAAAGCCGTTATAACAGTTCCAAAGTGTACTCCCCAAGATGCAAGGCTAAGGCATGGGAGAAAAGAGTTTCCGTGTAAAGCAATGCACTTCAAACTCCTCCAGAATTTCGCCAAAGCCATAGATGAGAGAGTTACAGTTAGATGCGTGATGGCTCCGCCAGATCCACATCCCAAGAATCTTTGGTGCAAATGGGAGCTTATTTGCGAACAATTTCCTAGAAAAAAGCGCTCGGAACCTTCAAATTAGAGCGAAAGCCTTCTTAATGTGTAAGACTATTTCTTTGCCATGGACAAGGAAGTTGGTGAGTTTGGCTGAAGAGTTTGTTAAAATCGAAAGTTTGAAGCCCTACGCTCGAAGTGTGAACGTTAAAGGAAAGATTGTGAAGGTTGGGGAGGCTAGGGTAGTCTCCCAAGGTGAACACCGGGTAGCAGATGCGTTAATCGGTGACGAGACGGGATGCATCTTCTTGACACTTTGGGATGACGACGTTGCAAAATATGCTGAAGGAGACGTTGTACAAATTAATAATGGGCATGTTTCTGTTTTCAGAGGTTCGATGAGGCTTTCCGCCGGTAGGTACGGTACAGCCAAAAAGATAGATGAGACCATCCCGACGGTAAACACTGAAAACAACCTATCTGACAAGGTGGTTGAAGAACGGCGTGAATACGGGCGGGGCTATGAGCGAAGAGGCTATGAAAGAAGAGGCTATGAGCGAAGGGGTTACGAACGAAGAGGCTACGGTAGGCGGCGTTATAGCTGAGGATATCGAAGAAGAGGAAAGGCAGCCCTTAACGTTGAGGAGCAAATGATCTTCTTTCTCGGATTACGCATCGTAGAGAACAGTTATGGAAAGGATTTGGATGTTTTAGAGCAAGGATATCTCTGAATCTTTAAAGACTCTAAAGGAATTTTTGGGCGAAATAGGAGAGAATACCGTTAGAGGATCCGCCACTAATATTTGGAATCAGGGGCTTTTTGTTGATAGAAGAAGACGAGTTTGAGGCGATGGGTTTTAGTGCAAAACGTGTTTGGGAAGAGGCAATTAAAGAGGTTAGGGACAGCTCATCTGACAAGTTTTCAACAAAAAAAGATTTTGTCGATGAAATCATAAGAGTGGCGAAAGACCACGGTAAAAACTTTGAAGCAGGGTATGTTTCAAGCCACGAGTGGTTAAGACCCCAAGATGTGCAGGTTTACTTGAACAGGTTTCGCGCCACGCTAAAACATAGGATCGCTAATGCGGATAAAGATCAAGAAGTTGACAAGGCTTGGAGCATTTACGGATCTAAGAAATGAATGGCGAATACTAGCTTAATTGATGAATGCATCTTATTCGCGTTGGCTTCAAATTGTCCCAATTGTACTTGTCTTCTCTGCAACGATCTTGTCAAACTTAATTGTTTCACCACCTACAATTTTGAGCTCCGCATCCACTTTTCCATCTTTAATGTTAATTATGTTGTACGAGTTTCTGAAGAACCCTCGAAATCTTTTCGATGAAACGGTCCCAGAATGGACTATTGGAAAATTCTCTAGATTCCATCTCCAAGGTCTGTGTCTGTGACCGCATAGGACGAGGTTGACTTTTGCGTGGATTAAGCTAAGGAGTACGTCTCCCGCATCCACCACAGTAATTAGATCTAATCCCGTGTCTGGGACTGGGACGAGGTGATGGTGAATCGCAACAATTTTGCATCTGTCATGGTACCTGCTAAGCGTCCGTTTCAGCCAAAGGTTCTGTCTATGTCCAACTTCTCCGTCATCTCGGTCTGGTCTAGCAGAGCTCAAGAGAACTATCACCGCATCTTCAATCTCCGTTACCTGTTTGAAAGGGAAGAACTGCTGAAAGAGGAGATAGCCTGTCGACCTATAGTCATGGTTTCCGCTACATACAATTAGGTTCTTTGTGTGAAACTTACTCAATTCTTTCTTAGCCATTTGAAACTCAGTTAGTAACCCGTCCTCGGTCAAGTCTCCCAATACAATTAGCGCATCTGGGTTAAGCGAGTTTATTTCGTCGACAGCCCTTTCAAAAACCTCTGGCTGGAACTGAGGGCCACAGTGCACATCAGAAATCTGAACAAGTAACATAACGATTCCTCCTAAACTATGAAGTGTCTACCCAAAATTGTTTAGTAAAGAAGTTCAAGGTTCTTTTTCTCCCTTCTGAAAACTCAGCTAACTAAGGGTTGGTCTACTTGTTAAAGCGTATGGTTTATTCTGAGAGTTTAGAAAAAGCATTCCCACTTTTATTCGTGAGATAATTGTTCTAATTATAAAGTATGTGGCAAATAGCGCTCTAGATTTTAAGGAGTATTAAGTAAAGGAGTCGAATAATCGCAGCTATAATCATTATTGCTCCGAGGATTAGTGTTGCGCGTGGTCGTTTAGCAATTAAATCTGCAAACGGCATTTTCTTTTTCTCTTCTTCTTCCAATTTTGCTTCCCTTTCCTTTACTTGCATGAATACTCCACAATTTCTCAGCTAACTCTTTTATGTAATTTGCTTTCTCCAGTTTTTTCTTCCATCTTTCGGGAATTGAATCGATTCCATGATATGCACCGCTTATCGCCCCAGTCATTGCGCCAATGGTGTCCGTGTCCCCGCCTAGGCTTATGGCATAAACAATTGCCGCTTCAAAACTATCGTGATGAGATAAGAAAGAGTAGATGGCTGTGGGAACTGAGTTAAAGGCTTCGATCCCGTTCCCGAGTTCTTCGATAACCTTTATTTTATCTGGTTTTTCCGCCAATAATTTCCCTATTATCTTCACCTTTTGGGTGTACACGGTATCCTTCTTTATAAAGGCGCTTAGCTTTTTTAGGAAGGATTGAGTTTTCAACTGGGTTGGCGCTGTGGATACGGCTAGGGCGATTGAATACGCCTGTAGCGTCGCACCTTCTTTTCCCAATTCGTGGGCATGGGTAATTTGGCTTGATTTATACGCGATCGAACGTAATTCTTCGGGGTTGTCATGATAGAAAATTCCTATTGGGGCAATCCGCATAGCTGCGCCGTTGCCGTAGGAGCCTGAGCCGAACAACTTAGCGCTGGCTTTGTCCCAAGCTTCACCTTGACTTATCCATTGTAAAACGCGGTGGGTCGGGCCGTAGCCCCGGTAGGCGTTGAAGTTTTTGATAAACGTCTTCGCCAAGTGGTCTCCATTGAACCCCTTGTTTTCGATTAACGATTCAGCGATTCCAATCATCATTTCTGTGTCGTCAGTGTAGTGACCTGCTGGAAGCCATCCATCAAGCATTTCCCGGATCTCGCCGTACTCTAACTTTATGGATTCCAATGTCCATCCTTGCACTGGCATGCCTAAAGCATCGCCAACGGCTGTGCCCGTTAGGGCTCCAAGAAATTTGGACTTTAAATCCTCGTTAAAGCAAGGGCCGGTTTGCATTTTATTAGGTTCCCCATTAATTTTGACCGTTTTCTAAATGAAGGATCGCAGGATTTTTTTCAGATCTTTATCTTCGATTGCTAAATCTGCCGCTTCTTCAACTCGGCGGTCCTTAGTGTTAAAGGCTATGCTGAAACCTGCCTTTTTGAATAACGGAATATCAAAAATGCTGTCTCCAACTACGGCGCATTGCTGGGTGGTGATTCCTTCAATTGCGGCTAGTTGCCGTAAAATCCGCACTTTTTTCAAAAGTTCTACGTTTTCTTTTCCCTCGCCGGTTAAATGTCCATTCTGGTTAACCAATAGCTCATTGGCGAACGACTGATCTATCCCAAGTTCATTCTTAATGCGATCTGCGAGCAAAGAGATTCCGCTACTAATGATGGCGGTTTTGTACCCGGCTTTTCTAAGGGCGTTAACTGTTTCTTTAGCTCCCTTTATGAGTGGAACTTGGTCAAGTATGCGTTTGATTTGGTTAATGTGGATGTAATTCCAGAGTCGGATGTCTGATCTCATAAACTCTTTGAAGCTAATTTCATCTCGGAGATATCTTTGAAAGTTCTCTTCATTGTCCACGCCAAATGCTTCATGGACTGTTCGCCAACTACTATCAGTATCGACGAGAACTCCATCTAAGTCAAAAACGACCAGTTTGATGTTTCTCAGTTTTTTGTGCATAGGTTGTTCTCTCTCAAATATGTCAGATGCAAGCGTTGAACCCATATTTCCCCTTAAGTGGAACATAAAGCACTTTTTCTACTGAGCTTATTTCTATGCTTCCATCTTGTTCCTTTTTCAAGATGATTAAGTCTTGGGGATAGTTAGGGTGACCAACTGGTGCGATTAGTTTTCCTCCTATTTTTAATTGATCAATTAAAGGTGGTGGGATTTTGGGGCATGCGGCGGTAATGCAAATTTTATCGTATGGGGCTTCAGCGGGATATCCTAATGTCCCATCTCCAAGAATGATTAATACATCCTTGTATCCGAGTTTTTGGAGATTGGCCATAGCAAATTCGTAGGTTTTTTTGTCATTTTCAATTGTAATCACTTTTCCGTTTACTCCAACTATTTCTCTTGCTACGGCAGCTCCGTAACCTGAACCAGCGCCAATCTCTAAGAATTTATCATCTTTCTTTAGTTCTAATGCCTCGTAGAACAATGGGTAGCTGTGAGGGCATGAGATTGTTGCTTCTTGTCCGGGAATTGGTAGCGGGACCTCAAGGTAAGTGTAATCTTTGTACATTTCTGGGGTAAACTCTTCTCTCGGAACTTTTAGCATTGCTTTAATTATTTGTTCAGATTTGAGGAATCCTTGCTGAATTAACCAGGTGACTTTTTCGCGTCTTTCCTCTAAGAATTCGCTTGCAGTTTTTGTCGGTTTCTTCGGTGGTGGAATAATCCAGCCCATTGCTTTAACCCCGATGGGCGTGTAAAATATGTTTATGATTGCCAACTTTTTCTGAGGATTTCAATGACTTCTTCGTCAGAGAGGTCATACCATTTTTGATAGGCGTCCGCAACTGCAAAAATTGGGCCACTTCTGATGTTGAGGCATATTAACTTGTTAACGCTTGGAGCCACGAGTTCTATTGCACCTGTAGAGGCTGTCGGTACAGCAACGACTATTTTTTCTGGTGTTTGCTTTTGAACAGATTTTACTGCTACTAACATGGTCGACCCTGACGCTAAACCGTCATCAACGAGAATAACTATTTTCTTCTTCAAATCGGGGAATGGCTTGTTTCCTCTAAACTTTTCAAGCCTCTCTCTGATAATTTGTTGAGTTTGAGAAATGCACCATTGAACAATCTCACTAGTTAGCCCTAGTTGTGCGACTAAAGACTCGTTGAGGAGAACCGTTCCATTATAGGATACTGCGCCAAAACCAGCCTCAGTATTCCATGGAATTTGTATCTTTCTGACAATGATTACGTCAAGTGGGAGGTCGAGATTTTTGGCTATTGTGTGTCCTACTGGGATGCCACCAGCAGGTATTGCTAGCAACTGAACGTTTACCCTATCTACATGATTTTTGAGTTTAGTTGCAAGTAGTTGACCAGCATGCACTCTGTCTTTAAATACAAACTGTTTATCCCTGAATGTTGGCTCATCGATAACATTAGAGCTCATATCTGAACCGGCATTTCATTTGGAGTCGAGTTACCTAAAAAGATGATAGTTTAAAGTGTTTTTAGTTAATCGATTGAACTTCCCTACGTATGGCTTCAAAGCTCGCTTACTTAGGGTGTTCTTTTAAGCGAAATGCCACCGTTAAGGCGCAAACGATGCTTGGAAATGCGCTGAGAATGTATGGATACCGTGCGTCATATAGATCTGCAATCACGCCTCCAGTTGCAGGTGCCAGCATCAGTCCGATAGCACATGAGGTTTCAAAGACGCCCATGGCCACCCCTTTGTTAGTTGAAGGCACGTTGTCTGAAATTAATGCGACTGTAACTGGAAAGATTGCACCAATAGCTAACCCAAGAATGATTACGGCTATTGCTAACGAATTCACGGTTGCCAATGCCGCAATTAAGACCGAACCTACCGCGCAGCCGATTAACGCCGGAACGAGAACTCTTTTCCTTCCAACTTTATCAGAGATTCGTCCAGCGAGTAGGGAAGCGATTATGCGGCCAATCCAAAACAGAGTGAATAATGTGCCTATCCAGAAAACTGCGATTCCCAAATTCTTTGCGTAAACAGCGAAGAGGGTAAGGATCATCCCTAACGCAAAGGTGTATGCGGCGCCTACAACGTTGGAGAGAACAACAGTCCTGTTCATCCAGTTTGGAAATTTTGGTTGTAAGGTTCGTAATGTTGTAACCATTTTAGGGCTCTGTTTCACTTCGGCTCCTCGAATTCTGATTAACGCTATCAAGATTGCCACAATCGACAAAACTAGGTAGAAGGCGAAGGTAGCCCGATATCCAAACATAGAGCCTATTAAACCTCCAGTAAAAGAGCCTAAGGCAAATCCCGTGCCATAGGAGGCTGTACTTAGTCCCATAGCTCTTCCAGCATTCGACGTTCCTGCCAGTTCAGTGATTAAAGCTTCTGCAGGAGGCCACAATGCTGCCCAAGCAATGCCCTCGAGGGCTCTGATAAAGATCATTTGGCTGACTGTTCCAGCTAACAGGTAGAGCCCAGCGGCAACCGCACTTAGTGTTGCACTGAGAACTAGCACGGGTTTACGTCCGCTCCGATCTGAAAATTTCCCGATTGGAGTTGCGAGAATGGTAAAGACGATTGCAAAGGCTGTGCCAATCAAGCCGATTTCAATATACGAGGCGCCGAGGCTGTTTGCATATAAAGGTATGACCGGAGTGGCAATGCCGATTGCCAGTGAAAGTGTGAAGATGAACAAATAGACTGCAACTAAATTAATGTCAGCAGTAAATCGCGTTGATGTGTTCAGGCTACTCAAACACCCTCCAGGGTATTAACAGCAGAACGCTATAATCCTAATTCCGAAGCTCTGGTCTTTAGCCCATTTAAGGTAACTTCGAAAAACTTCTCTTTAGGGATCCCAACTTTCTCGCATAGCTCGATCCTTTTTCTATCTGCGCCTCTTGCAAAATCTTTATCTTTAAACTTCTTGATGACAGTCTCAACTCTAACTTCTCCAAGCTTCTTAGAGGGCATTACTAGGGCGCAAGCGACCAAAAGTCCTGAAACAGCATCGCATGCGATTAATGCCTTCTCCATTCTGGTTTCCGGCTGAACTTTCGTGTAGTCAAAGTTATGTGTCTTTATAGCGCGTTTCACTTCTTCAGGAACTCCTCCTTTTAATAATTCCTCGGATACCATTGCATGCCTTTCCGGTGTTGTTTCTGTTTTTTCGTAGTCAAGGTCATGGAGTAGACCAGTTAATCCCCACAACTCTTCGTCTTCATTGAGATATTTTGCGAGGCTTCTCATTGCGGCTTCAACGGCAAGCATGTGATAAATAATTGTCTTTTTTGTAACGTGCCTCTTGACTAAGTCGAAAGCTTCTTCTCTCGTTAGCATTTTACATCAAACCTTAGTCTCATTCAAGCTAGCTTATTTTAATTAGCCTCTTTTCTTTCCACTACTATTTTTCATTCATGTGCAAAAGTTTCAATTATATTTGAAGTTTTTACACATAAGTAACGTCTAGAGCTTTTGGCTTCAAGTTGAAGGATGGGGTAGTGGATGTCAATCTACGAGGAGCGAGTTAGAAGAATTAGGAAAGTTATGACCGAAAAGGGAGTTAACGCCATTGTGATTGCAGGTGTCGAAAACTACTATTATATCACCGGGGATGTGAGAAGGCAAGCCCGAATGGTCTTTCCCGCAGAAGGCGAACCGACACTTATTGTCTTCTTCACGGAGGAAGAACTTGTTCGGAAGAACACTTGGATAAAGGATGTTAGACCTTGGAGGAACGTTTCCGAACTGATGGGGCACTTCTTTTCAGCCATGAAGGAAAAAGATTTGACGGATAAGACCGTTGGCTTCGATGTTCACAGCACGCCGGGCTTCGAGGTTTACAGATTTAGGAAACTGAATCCGAAAATTAACCTTGTTGAAACTGATGAAGTTTTGATGGAGTTGAGAATGTATAAATCCAGAGAAGAGATCGAGAGAATGCGAGAGGCTGCTAAGATTGCTGAGAAGGGAATGAGGGCTGCGATAGAAACAGTTGCACCGGGAATTAGCGAAAATGAGGTTGCTGCGGAGGCTGAGTATGCGATGCGGAAGGCAGGTGCAGAAAGGTGGGGGACAATCCCTTTTGTGAATTCAGGCTATAGGTCGCTTTATCTTCATGGGTTCGTTTCGCATAAGATCATCGAGAAAGGTGACCCAGTGCTGATCGATGTACATCCAATTTGCAACATGTATGCAGCGGACATGGCGAGGACAGTAGTTTGCGGTCAACCGAGTCAAGAGCAGAAGAAAGCTGCATCAACTTATGTTCAAGCCCAAAAGCAGACCCGTGAAGCAGTGAGACTTGGGTGGAAAGTCGGTGACGTAACTCAGTTCATGAAGGGGACTATGGAGAAACTTCCATACGGCGAATTCAATGTGCCTGCTTACATTCACGGTGTTGGGTTGGAGTTTGAGGAGTGGCCTCATCCTAGCCATTATCCACAGCACAATAGCATTGTATTAAAGCCAAGTATGACAATGTCGATTGGGCACGCTACTCTTCCAGTTCCGGGCATCGGAGGATTTAGGGTTGAGGACACGGTTTTAATTACTGAAGAAGGATGCGAATCCTTAACTACGTATGAGCGAGAACTAATCTAAACCATCTATTTCGTTTTTACTATTATCTTAATAAGAAGGTGGTTTTGTGCGGAGAAGAAAAGTGGTTGTTAATCAATCAGAGTTTGTTCCAGGTGCTCCTATGGAAACCAGTCCTGGAGTTAAGGATTGGAAGGTTATTTATCCAGAGACAGGAGTGGACGCCAGAACCGTGATTATGGGCATCGTTGAAATCAAGCCTAACTGTCATTCTCCGTTACACAGACACAATTGCGAGGAAGTATATTACGTACTTCAAGGTAAGGGGGCAATAGAGTCAGACGGAGAGAGATACGAATTCGAAAAAGGCGACGCTGTATATAACAAGGAGAACTCCACTCACAGAGTGTTCAACACGGATTCTAACGAGGCACTGAAACTAGTAGTTGTTGCAGGAATTATGTTTACTGGGCTATTACCACGCTGGCCAACGGAAAGCCCTTACGAGGTCTTGGAAACAACGAACGAGTAAAGATTGTGAGGCGTTATTGTGCCCTTTAACTTTCCAAGAATATTGTATGTCGTTCAACGTACTCAAGTTTTGGGCAGGCGTAAATTTTTGAGGTCGTCTCTTAAGTTATATGACATAACAACCAACTAAGGTGAAAGGAAGCGAAATCGTGGAAAACATGTTTTATGCTATGTTGGCGGTAGCTGTAGTCAGTCTACTCTCTTTTGTCGGCGTTTTTGCTATTTCTGCAGATGAGAAAAAATTAGACAGCTTTCTGCTAGTGTTAGTAAGTTTTGCTGCCGGCTCTATTTTAGGCGCGGCATATTTTGAGTTGCTTCCTGAGGCAATGGAATTAGTAGAGGGATCGATTAGTTTAGTATACATTACGTTAGGATTCGTGGCATTCTTTTTTCTCGAGCGGTCTATCTACTGGTACCACGGGCATGGGCATATGCGTGGGGCGGAGAAAAAGGTAGAAATTACAGGGGACGTCGGTAAGGCTTCGGTAAAGAATTTTGTATACTTGAATCTGATGGGAGATGCTATTCATAATTTCACTGATGGTGTTGTGATTGCAACCAGTTTTATTATTGGTTTTCCAGTTGGGCTTGTTACCACTGTCGCAGCGGTCTTCCATGAAATTCCGCAAGAAATCGGCGACTTTGCAGTGCTGGTGTATGGAGGCTTAAAGAAATCGCTAGCTTTAGGATTAAACTTTTTTTCTGCGCTTATGGCGGTTGCTGGAAGCGTTTTCGCATACCTCTTTTCCATTTACTCAGAGGGTTTTAGAGGTTTTATGATTGCGTTTGCTGCTGGAGGTTTCATTTATCTGGCTGCTTCTGAATTAATTCCCGAACTACAAGAGGAGAAAAACCTAAGCAAGTCGATTTTGCAATTTGTGTTGTTTACGCTAGGGATAATATTGATCTGGTCTCTTGGACTGATTTTTCCCGAGTAATTTTTGACAGATACCTTGTCAACGTCGATTTTGTTTCCTTAAATATTGGGCGACACGATTAGAATAATGCGATAACTGTTTTCCAATAAATTCACTTACGTGATTGCGAATTTCGTCTGTAAGGTCTAGAACTCATTTAATTTGAATAGCCCCATTCGGGCAGTTTCTAACGCATGCAACGCATCCAACGCACAACTCCTGTTTCTTTACGCATTCTATGCATTTTTGCTCCGCCCTAAGTCCTATGCAAGCCTCTTGATAAATCGCATATGCCTTCTTGTCTCGTATCTCCAAGACTGCCATCGGACACACGGACATGCAAATCCCGCAACCGTCGCAAGCACTCAGGTTGATTTGTATCTCTGGCATCTTTCGTCACATATGGGCATTGTTAACTTGAGTATATTGTTATCATAATAGCTCTATATTTTACAATTTTCGAAAGGTTATTATCTAAAAAAGAGCGTTTTTAGAGCAAAAGGAGAAGAGGAAAATGGCAAAATGGAGATGCCTAATCTGTGGTTGGATTTATGATCCAAAAGATGGCGATCCTGATAGAGGGATCAAACCAGGAACGAGGTTCGAGGATCTTCCAAATGACTGGGTATGTCCAGCTTGCGGAGCGCCAAAAGATCAGTTTGAGGAAATACAAGATTAGTTTAAAAAATAATTGTTTTTATTTTCTTAATCTTGTTTCTGCATCATTTGTTTGGTGCTTAAAATTTATTGTCTGACTTTTCTAGCAATCATCTTCCCAAATTCAACAGCTTTTGCAAGGTCTTCCTTTTCAGGGACGAATTTAAAGTCAAGGTCAGCCTCTAATACTTCAACACCTGCTTGACGCAATTCTTCGTTCATGGCTTTGACGGCACCGCCTCCCCATCCATAGGAGCCGAAGCATGCGCCGACCTTACCCTTTGGTTTCAACCCCTTTAGATAGGTCAAGAAACTGGCAACTGTTGGAAACATTCCAACGTTGAGCGTTGGGGAACCGATCAGCAATGCTTTCGCGTCCAAAGTCTCTTTGATTATTTCCGTCTTGTCCGTGGAACTTAGGTTGAACAATATGACTTTGACACCCTCGCTTGAGAGTCCCTCGACCAAAGCCTTAGCAATCATTTCCGTACTTCCCCACATCGTGTCATAGATTACTAAGACCTTGTTCTCAGCTTCTCCTCGAGCCCACTTGGCATAAGTGCTAACTATCTCTTGCGGGTGTGAGCGCCAAATTACGCCATGACTGGGGCCGATTATGTTTATTTTTAAGTCTTTGAGTTTTTCTAAAGTGCTTTGCACTATAGCTCCAAAGGGCATAACTATGTTGGCATAGTATTTTGCCGCTTCTGGCATAATGACTTCCAACCCTACTTCATCGTCAAACCTCTTAGACGTGGCAATATGTTGTCCAAAAGCGTCGTTTGGCAGTAGGATGCTATCGGTCTCAACGTAGGTTGCCATAGAGTCTGGCCAATGCAACATGGGCGTCTCGATAAATTTCAGTTTCCTCTTCCCTAGACTAAGTTCATTGTTTATCTGTTTAACCGTCACAAACGGCCAGTCAGTCTTGTAATGTTTCAATAAACCTGGTTTCCCTCGTTCAGACGTAATCAACTTAGCTTTCTTTGCTATTTCCATTATTTTAGGAAGTGAACCAGAATGATCGGTTTCCACGTGATTTGAGATAACATAATCGATGTCTTTTGGTTCCACGATTTCTTCGATTCTTTGCAACATTTCACCGAAAAATAACCCTTTCACGGTATCTACTAGCGCAACCTTCTCGTCGATAATTAAATATGCATTGTAGGTAGTTCCGTATGGAGTGTGATATCCGTGAAAACTTCTAATATTCCAATCTATTGCTCCAACCCAAAATAATCCTTCAGTTAGAGCTACCTTAGTCATTAGATCCACCTCAAGGCTTTACCTTGTAGTAAGTCGGTTAAGGCTTTTTCTAACGGGTTTAAAGTTTTTCTCTGAGTTTTGCTATCTGGTTTTCAAGCTCCTCTATTCTCCGCTCACACGCCTCCAATCTTTCATTAAGGATGAAACTTGTGCGGCGTGTACAGTACCAGTCTTCGGGTTTGGTTAATTTTTGGTCTCGTATCGCGCTTCCTAAGTCTGGTAATAGGACAACCTGTAATGTTGAGGGGACAAGTTTGCCGTCTCTTTCATGATACCTAATTATAAGTGAAATAGTATTGGGATACCGGCTTTGAATAAACTCGGCGAAATCTTCTGTGCTGTGTTGTGCTAACTCTTCAAACGTCTGTCTAGGGAATAGAATCTCTTTTTGTTCTTCCCTGACATGTTGTATGGATAAAGCTCCATTCGCGCCCTGTTTTAGTATGGTGAGGAGAGTGATGGGTATCCTTACAAACTTGGCTTTCGATAGAAATGGCTGGGAAGTTTCAGTATTATTGGTCATGTTAAGGAGCCTTCAGGTTTTACTATATTGTCTTTCCTTATTTGTTTAGTTGATGAGTTTTCTAGCAAAAGCTAAGGGTAAAGGCAAGTTGATTAAGTTAACTTTTCTATGGGTTTAATTATCACCGCAGTTCCATGAGCAGCGAAGATCGTTGCTGTTCCATTTAGTATGTCACTAGTTTCGAAGTCAGTGCCGATAACGGCATTCGCGCCTACAGTTCTGGCGTTTTGAACGAGTCTTTCTAACGATTCTTTTCTTGCTTTTTCGCATTCTGACGTGTATGCGGTTACTTCGCCTCCAACTACACTCTCAATTCCCGCTACAATTTTACCGCCTACCCCTCTGGTTCTTACGGTTAGACCATGGATTACACCAAGAGTTTTCACAATTTCATAACCTGGAACCGCAGGCGTAGTTGTAACTATAACATCTTGCACTTGTATGGGCGGGGTGATCGGAGTTGGAGTGATCGGTACAGTGGGTTCAGGGGTTCCGCAATATGGGCAGAAGTGGGCGTCTGGCTTGATTTCTTTTCCACAGTTTTTGCAGTATGGCAAACTCTTTCACGATCCTTTAGGTGGCTGCAATTTTTTTAAAAAACTTTTAATTGCCTTGTCGGCTGGTTTGTCTTCGTATAGAACCGCGTAAAGTTCCTTCAGGAGGGGGAGATCGTTTTCGATGTTTAGCTTGTCTTCTTTTTGCAGTATTCGTCCCAGTTCGTATGCCTTTTGGGTCGTCGGATAGCCTTCAACTGTTTGTTTTCTCTTTTTCATCTCATCTAATGCTTGGGTTGATGTCATCCCTGATCCAAGTATTTCTCCAAAAAACGCGTTTCGTCCTCCTTTGCATGTAACATCTAAATCCCCTATGCCTGCCAAGCCCATTACCGTTTCAGTTTTTCCTCCTAGTGTTTGAATTATCTTGCTCATCTCTTTGACCGCATACGTGAACACCAAGGCTTTTGTGTTATTCATTGTTTCTAGGTTGTTTCGTTTTTTCAGTCCATCGCAGATGCCTACTGCGATTGCGTATACGTTTTTCAGGGCTGCGCATAATTCGACGCTTTTCACGTCAGTTGTGATTTCTACTCTGTACTTGGGGGTAGAGAATATTTTCTGGCATAGCTCAGCTGCCTTAATGTTCTTTGAGGCGAAGGTGACGGCAGTTGGGATTTCTTGTGCTACTTCTTTTGCTATTGATGGCCCTCCAATGGCTACAATTGGGATTTTCCCACGAAATTCTTTCGAGATCTCACTTTCAATTACCTCCGGCATTGTCAAAATTTTTCCAGTTGGTTCAGTTTCTAAACCCTTGGCGACGGTTACAATAATTACGTCTTTCCTTAGATGTGGGGCTAACCTCTTTGCGATGATTTTCACCGCCTCTGAAGAAATGCCGAGCACGACGATTTGTCTATCTTTTAAAGCTAAGTCCAATTGATCAACTGAAAACGTTTCAACATTTTTTGGGATTCTGAGATTTAACCGGGGATGAAAGCCTGTCTTTCGTATTTCCTCTATAATGTCCGTGTCCAGTTCGGTTCCCCACAAATTAATTTCATGATTATTTGTAGCTAACGGTACCGTCAAGGCGCTTCCCATGACGCCGGCCCCGAGAATCGCAATTTTTACCATCTGGCTTTGCTCCCAATTAAGTAAGAACGAACCGGGTTTTTTATCGATTTAGCTTGGCGTGTAAAGAAGAAATTCTGCTCCAACATTTTATAAGTGCGCAATTAAAAATTGTGGCTACTATCATTGGAAGATGAGGAAGTAAAATGACTCAGAAACTCTTCTGGGAGAACCCTTATCAAATTGAGTTCGATGGTGCCGTGTTAAAGATCGATGGAAACAGAGTCGTCTTGGATAAAACTTGCTTCTTTCCTAGGGGCGGTGGACAAGTTGGTGACATCGGCGAAATTAACGGGGTACGAGTGGTTGACACTCAAAAGGACGAGATGTATACCGTGATTCACCTCCTTGAAAAAGAACCTTTCTTCAAAGTTGGAGATGTTGTGTATGGAAAAGTGGATTGGGAAAGAAGATACAAAATTATGAAGCTACATTCCGCCGCGCACATAGTTTACTATTTAATGCGGGAAGTTTTCGGGGAGAGCTGTAAGCCGGTTTCTTCAGGCTTGCTGGATGATAAGAAAGATAGGTCTGACTATTTTTTCGCTGATAAACTAGACCAAGAGAAACTTAAGCAAGTAGAGGCAAGGGCAAATGAGGTGATCGGAAGGGGCTATGAAATTCAAACGTGGAGCGCCGAGCCGGATCCAAATCGTAGATACTGGAAAATTGAAATTTTTCCGGAAATGGCATGTGGAGGAACTCATCCAAAGAACACCCATGAAATCGGGAGAATTCGTATAGACCGAGGAAAAAAGCCCGGAAGTGGTAAAGAAAGAATAGAAATAAGTTTAATCTAAGCACAATTTTTGCGTTTCTACAATCGAATCACAAACAGGATAGCTTATCGGAGCTGTTCTATCCACTCTCTGTCAATAGCTGATGCCACTGCATTGAACTAAGATCGCTTAGTACTGGGATGCGATATGCAAATGTATAATGGAGTGTTTGGAACTTTCTTCGAAACTCGACGACTTCACGCTTGACGCAAATAGGATCTTCTCTTCGGATTAATACCCTTTCGATGAACTCGGCAATCGTATCCATGTCAACTTCCTTCATTCCAAACCGCGTCATTTCTTGGGATCCTAGGCGAAAGCCTGTCGGCGTAGCTGTATTCCATGGCAGTGGCGAGATATTTGTGATGATATTTGCTTTTTCTAATCGTTTTACAGCGTTAGGGGCGCTCATTAAGTTGGCTACGTCTACAAGAACCTGATGAGACTTGGTAAATCCAACTTCAGCGCCTCCAACTTTGAACTTTCGCTCGTGAAGGCTTCGACCTAGGGCTTGAGCATTTGCTACAACTTGGTATGCGTATTCGTTGCCAAAGGTTTTGAGTTCTAGTAATGCGACGGCAAGTGCGGGAAATCTATGGGCGTGATGATTGGCAATTATTTTCCAAATTGTATCATTTATTTTGTCTATAATCTTCTGATTGTTAGTGAGGATGATCCCACCTTGGGGTCCGAATAACGTTTTATGTGTGGAACTCGTAACGAGATCTGCGCCTTCTTTTAGGGGTTGTTGGAACATCTTGCCAGCGATGAGTCCTAAAACATGCGCGGCATCGTATAAAATAATACTATCCTCAGCGATTTCTCCAAGTTCATCTAATGGTACTGGGAAGAGGATTTCGCTGGCTCCGACGATGATCATCTTAGGCTTAAAACGTTCGATAACCGCTTGACTCTTTGCGATATCTATGTTCATTTTGTCGGCGTCAAATGGCAAAGATACAGTTTTTAAACCGCAAACTCCTGCGACTCCAGCTTCGTTATGGCTAATATGGCTTCCACAGTTAAACGGTATGGTTGCTATCAAATCATTTTTCTTGAGTAAAGCAGTGTATGCAGCTAGATTTGCCATAGTCCCAGAAATTGGGGCTAAGTTAACGAATTTGCAATCGAAAAGATCCTTTGCAAGATCAGCGGTTATTTGTTCTATTTCTTCTAAATACTTGACGCCAGTGTAGTTTTTGTGGCCAATTTCACCATTTCCATAACGGTGTGCAAAATCATTTACGTAGAAAACGTCAACCATTTTGCTGGTGACGTTTTCACTCGCAATGAGGTTTAGACAACTCATTCTGTATCGATTGTTCGTCTCAATTATTTTCTTCAAATTAGCAAGAACATTGTTATGATCCCCAGCAATTCCTCCTAACCATGTTACTCCAGCCTCCTTACTGTTGGTAAATGATTCACCACGTGGAATACGTCTAAAAGCCCGCCGTGCGCCTTTTTGTTTTTCAACTTAAAATAACCAAAATCGAAGAGTATTGGCAGGGTTAAAGTCCTTGGCGGGGCATCACCGACACCTGCGAGTGGATGGATTTTCTTGATAATAATAACTAACTTATAACAGTTACTCAGTTTACTGCTTGATTCTCGTTTACAATTTTTGCGACAATTTCAATTATTTTCTGCACTGTGCTAATTCTGCTTTCAATAGTTTGACCAGCGATATGTGGTGTTGCAACCAAATTCTTGTGGGCTATTAACTTTTTGTTAGTTGGGGGCTCTTCCGCGAATACATCAAGAGCTGCCTTTGTAACCTTTCCCCTCTCTAATGCTTCGAAGAGGGCTTCCTCGTTTACGATACTTCCTCTAGAAAGATTGAGCAGATAAACCCCATCTTTCATCAATGCAAACTCAGCGTGGTTGATTAGGTCGTGTACTTCCTCGGTTAGGGGTAAATGAACTGATATTATCTCAGAATTTTTAAGTAACTCATAGAATCCAATCAGTTGAACGCCATTTTCTAGCGCATGTTTTTTTGCTTCCCTAGTGAGATATGCGTCGTGAGCTAGAACTCTCATTTTAAAACCTTTTGAAGCAATCTCTGCTACCCTTCTACCGATTCTGCCATATCCGATGATACCGATACTTTTTCCACTAAGCTCGGTTCCCATCATCTCTCCCTTTTTCCATTCCCCCTGTTTCATAGATGAAATTGCAGAGAATAAGTCCCTGAACATCGCTAACAGTAGGGCAAAAACCATCTCTGCAACAGCGTTCGTCTGCTCAGCTATATTATAGAATTTTATACCTTTCTTCTTCAGTTCGGCTACATCAACATGATCTATGCCGTGCGTCGCGGTTATAACCGCTTTCAAATGTTTAGCGTGACGCAAGAGATCGGATGATACCTTCGTCCTTGATCTGATTATTAACACATCCTTGTCATAGATCATTTTTTTTAGAGACAGGTTACTTACGGCTGGGAGATAGGTTACTTCTCCGTACGATTCTAACTTTTCAATGATTGGGCCCGGAAATGGGTCGGTGACTAAAATCTTTGGACGGGTCACCCGAAAGTCCTCCATCGTTGAACGCATAGACTTAGGGAGTTTAATTGGATATTGCCAACCTATAATTTTAACTAATAGTGAAAACGCACAAAAATGGCGCCATTATTCCTTCATAATTGGCAAAATGGTTTCAACGATTATGTTTATCTAGGAAGTTTTGGAGCGTTTGCAAGTTTCAATGCCGTATTTCCGGCTACCAGAGCCATCGTCTTAATTTTTTCCGGATCTACGTTAATCAATTTATCATCTGAGGAATGATACCATGGATCATCCATCCATCGGAATTGTACTGCTGGGACATTGTTGAAGAGGAATGGCACTTGATCGCTATACCCTAGAACTTCTAGAGGGTGGAATTCATATCCGAGCTCCTTCCCTGTTTGAAGAATATATTCTTCAAACCACTCTATAGTTTTCAGTTTTTTTCCTTGACATATTGCTGTCGTTTTCAAGCATGGTCTATTATCGATTTTCGCTCCCACTCCAACCATATCAAAATTTAAAATACCGATTATGTTTGTTAATTCGTCTTTATGTTTCTGAACATAGGACCAGGACCCAAGGTAATATGGGTATGGTTCTTCCGCCCCGAATATCATGAAGGCTAATGTTCGCTTGGGTTTCTTCTCGGCCATTATCCTTGCAAGCTCTAGAACTGCTGCGACTCCCGATGCATCGTCGTTTGCGCCTGGGGAGTTAATTACGGAATCTTGGTGTGCACTTAACACTATTTTTTCGTGGGGTAGGGTGGTTCCGTTTATGCTTCCAATAACGTTACATGATTCAACTTTGGCTTTTGCTGCAGTTACCTGTAATTTTACTATGACTTCGTGCCCCGCTGCAAGTTGCATCAATAAGTTTTGTCCCTCTTCTGAAGAAATAGATATTGAAGGAACCATTGAAGCCTCGTTTGGATTCAATGAAAAACTGGTTGCTGAGCTCTCTCTACTAAATAATATTATTCCAGCTGCCCCTTGTTTGGCTACTTTTTCAGCGGTTTCTCTGTAGGTAAGCAGATGGTCGGGGGGTGCTCTAACCAAAGCAATCTTGTTAGCTATATCTTTGGGTTTGAGTTCTGCATCGGTTTCTACATTTGCGCAAGTTAGTTGACCAACTATTCCGTCGGGTGGTGTAACTTCCGAGTACATTAATGGTACGCAATTAATCTTCCGTTGTATTGGTTTGGTTATCTCGAGTTTAGTTTCCTTTGGAACGAAGCCGAAAACCCTGAAAGTTTCGATGTTTGTGTTTACGCCGTACTCCTCAAATTTTGAAAGCACATATTTTGTAGTCTTCTTCTCTGCGGCGGTTCCAAAAATTCTCGGACCAATTTGGTCTGCAAGGTATCTAACATGCTCATAAACATATTTTTCTGATACTGGGAGCAACCGCATCCACTCACGTTTGTTAGGGAACTCTTCGCAAGTTTCTTGCAAATAAGATAATTAGTTTTAATTTGAGGTTGGGTTTTATATGCTCTTGTGAGCAACGCTAAAAAGCTAAAAAATCATTTGAAGTAGGAAAGATGCGACGAAAACGGTGTTGGTGAAAATATGTGCGTTCTTGGCAAGGATAAACTACTAGAACTTATTGAAAAATACAAAATTATTTACCCTTATGACCCTTCGCTCTTGGATGGAGATAGTTACATATTAACTGTTAAAGAAGATACCCGGTTGCAATATCTTGAACATAAAAACTTGGTATCTCATGAAATTGTATTTACCCCGCCCAATTACATAGCATACTTAACAGCCAAGAGCAAGTTTGGAAGAATGGGATTGTCATTTCTAAACGCAGCTAAAGTTCACAGCGGGTTTGTTGGAAGGTTGGCTTTGGAACTCGTAAATCTAAGCAACGAGCGGGCGCCGATTACCATCAAAAAAGGCAATCCGTTAATGCATATTGAGTTTATAACAAGAGAGGGAAAGCCTTCGCCCTACGTTGGGGAATATCAATTTCAGTTTATGAGCCCGAGTGAGAAGAATATGTACATCCCCATTTTGAAAGAGCTATTCCCAAACTTTGATGAGTTGGCAAAGATCTGGCTCAAATCCTAGGCTAGAGCTTATCTTGTATCTTTCGAGCACAAAATAACGTGTGCTAATGCATAGTTATTAAAGGTGTACAATTGCTGTATACTCAAACTGCAATTTATATGTCAACTGGTGAACGGCATTTTGCAAACAAAAAATGCTACTTCTGCGTTGCTGATAACTTCGTTGATCTGGGGAGCGTCCTTTGTAATCGTTAAGGTCTCAGTTGAAAGTATTCCACCCTTGACTTTCATAGCGGCAAGATTTGTGATCGCTCTCGCAATACTGGTAGTCGCATCCCAAAGGGGACTTAAAGAAAATTGGAGGAGTCATTTGTCTCCCTCCTTGTTACTTGGAAGCTTTCTCGTTGTGGGGTTTGCTTTTCAGGTGTGGGGATTACAGCGGACCTCTGCTGCTAATGCGGGCTTCATAACAGGGCTTAGCGTGGTGCTTGTTGGCTTGCTTGATGTGACGGTGAATAAGCGTTTTCCCACGGTTTACACTTTAACAGGGTTTATCAGCGCATTAGCTGGGTTGCTGATTCTCTCGTTAAATTTAAACTTGACATTTGCTTACGGGGACCTATTGATCTTAGTTTGTGCGATAGCGTTTGGCCTACACGTCTTCTTTACAGATAAATATGCCAAGAAAATGAATACTAAAGTACTTACGATGGAACAAATAACCTTCGTCGCTTTTGTCACTGCATTCGGAGCTTTATTTACTGAACGGCTAAATTTTGCTGTATCAACCTTTGCGGTGTTTGGCTTAGTTTATTCAGGGGTTTTGGGAACCGCTGGTGCCTATTTCTTACAGACTTGGGGTCAGAAGTATGCTCATGCAACCTACTCTGCTATAGTTTTGTCTTTGGAACCTGTGTTTGCCGCAGTTTTCGCCGCTATACTTCTGGCCGAACCTGTGACTATTCGCCTTGTGGTTGGGGGAGCATTAATTGTGTTAGGGATGGCTTTTTCATCGATAAAGGATCTTAGGGCTCGTTAATATAAGGGGGGTCAAGTATAGTTGCGGATTTTGATGGATTAATTTTTATTTTCAGAAAATTAAACACATTCATTTCGTAGACGAAAATTGCGGAAAGTAAATATATAATTCGAGAGAGGCGTGTCGTATGAAGCTTGAGAAGGTACCGGATGCATATAACCGAAGATTGGCGAGAGCGTTTCTTGATTTTTGGTTGCTCTCTCTTATTGCTCAAAAACCCCGATGGGGGTACGAAGTTATATCAGATCTTCGCGCTCGTTTTGGTTTTTCTATGGGCGTCAGTTCGGTTTATTCGGTTTTGTATTTTCTTGAGGATGAAGGATATATTACGGGTGAATGGGAAACGTTCGATGGACGACAAAGGAGAATTTACAAGATCTCAGCTAACGGCATTAAAGCTCTCCAAATTGGGAAGTCATCTTTTGTTAATGCATTAAAGAAATTTGAGGGAGGATAGGATCGAGTTGAAATCGGAAGAGATGGATTTAGATAGGATAACTCTCGTTTCGAGGAACTATCGGAAGGAGATAGTTGAAGACAATGTGTTGAACGCTCTGTTGTATGGTCTTGGTTTAGCGCTTATGGATTATACATTTGATCATGGGGTATA
>Ga0315310_10000272_pt1 | contig 33284 bp, 28 predicted proteins | sample TDP5_MG_FD_203630 | JGI IMG/M metagenome (GOLD analysis project Ga0315310, IMG submission 203630) | Freshwater sediment microbial communities from Lake Towuti, South Sulawesi, Indonesia - TDP5 | ecosystem: Environmental > Aquatic > Freshwater > Lake > Sediment | place: Indonesia: South Sulawesi...
GGATAGTTTTTTTAGGTATTGGAGTTTTCTGACCTAAGATGCGATTAATTTCAGACCGAGAGAATCGATGTTCTCCTCCAAGTGTGCGTATACTTTGAATTTTCTGGTTTTTTAGCGACATTTTTATGGTTTGAATGGAGACACCAAGGTATTTAGCAGTCTGTCCAATGCGATAATACTGATCTTCCATCGTCAATCGATTATCTAAATTTATCTAAACGTATTTAAACTACCCTACTTTTCAATTCAGTTCCGATTCCATCATCCAAAGATTAAGCCAAGACCTAAAAAATACCGAAATCCCTTTGAAGAGATGAATATACTTCATTGCCAAAAATAATTTAAATATTGTTATTGTAAGAAAATGTTATGATTTCAAGAAAAGATTTATAACCTGGAAAGATACTTATTAATTAACACCGTTTCCATTGAAATCTCAATTTAATTACCCATAGTATGAGTGAATTTGAAAAATATTATGTAGAAATTAAATTAAGGAAAATCAATTCTTTTAATATTTAACTATCGATTCTAAAAATTTTATATTTTTATCATATGCGTAAAATATTTTATGAACCTATCTAATATAGCCCTTCGAAACAGTTCCAAAATATGTGCATTTAAATAGATATCCGTACTTAAACTGAAACCCAAAACTATAATAATCTTCAAGCGAATACACTTTGATTATGTCAACAATTGGAGATGTATTATCAATGAGTTTTGCCATTATCCTGCTGCTTTTAATTTCCACTTTTAGTCTTGCACTAATAAATGAAAGACAGAGGCGCGTATTTAGTATGCTTGCCGCAATTTTTACCGTTATAGCTATTTGCTTTATGATTTTCTTCATAATTGGGGGATTATTTTTTCCATAGCCACCGATCTAAATATTTTTATTCAATTAAAAGATTGGATTAATTTATGGTGGATTCTCTTTTATTCGCAACTTTGTTAGGTATCGCTCAAGCAATATTACTAAATGTAGCAAAGGGTATGCAAAAGACAGCGATAGGAAATAAGCAGCCGATAGACCACCGACAAAGAAGAATCAATCAATTTGTTTGGGTTCTTGGCACGATTCTTATTGTCATCAGCACATTTGTTTTAATGCAAGCAGAAATGTTTGGGTATTTAGCAGTAATTGCTTCTATGACGGGGGTAGGCATTATAAGCGTGGTGTTATTTTCATATTTCATTTTAAAAGAACAAATTAGAAGAAATGAATTAATTGGAATTTGTTTAATAATTATAGGAACTTTTGCAGTTCCCCTATTCTCAAATAATAATCCGGGAGGGTCAATAGATAATTGGGGTGTAACTTTTTATTCCGTATTTTTGATAATTTTCTGCGTAAGTGTAGCCATATATACATTTAAAAGTGAAAAACGATTTTTTGGAATTATTTTTGGGACTATTTCAGGAATTGCGGGAGGGCTATCCATCATTTTTCAATACGCTGCGATGCGATTAGGCCCCTCGGGTGATTTATTTGCAGATATTTGGATAATAGTTTCCAGTTTCCCTGCAATTTTGTATTTCATTCTTTTTGCAATCGGAGGTATTTTGGAATTTGTTCTAACCCAATACGCCTTTACTAATGGGAAAGCGATAGAAGTAGTCCCAGCCAATCAGAGTTTTTTTATAATAATCCCAATTGCTGGTTCGTGGGTAATTTTTGCCGAGGTATTTAATATCCCCCAAATTCTGGGATTTATCTCTATTGTTATTGGTGTGATTTTTTGCACAGCTTTTAAAGCAAGTAATATTGTTGAAAACAAATGAATTTCAATAATGCTGCAATTGATTAAATTATTAATAACTTAATAGTTATCCAATAAAAAGGTGAAACTTGTATTGATAAATCCTACAATTATCTGTATTATCTCTGCACATAGAAAACAGGGCAAAACTCAATTGGTAATGCGATTAGTTAAGGCGTTAACGGAGGAAGGCTTTGAAGTTGGAACAGTGAAGCACATCGGAGAGGGCTCTACATTTGAAGAGAATCGTATTAAGGATACCTATCGCCATGCAGAAGCAGGCGCAAAGCTAGTGGTGGCGGTCACCGAGTCCGAATTAATAACCATCGAAAATATTGAAGAATTATCACTTGAGAAAGCGATTGCTAAATTTCCCAAAAGCTTTGACTTTATTATCGTAGAAGGTTTCAAAAAATCTCCCTATCAACGCTTTATTATAATTGATAAAGCGGAAGAACTTGTAGGATTAAACGAAACAGGACAAATCCTTGGAATTACGGGGTATATTGCCAGTGAGAAGGATGAGATTGCTAAACTAGAGGATAAATATTCCGTTCTAGACGAACAGGATATCGATGGGTTTCTATCAATAATGAAAAGTGAGCGGACAGAAATTCTGATTTCAAAATTGCCATTGATGAATTGTGGCGATTGTGGCTTTAGTTCTTGTCAAGAGATGGCAGAACAATTGATGCTGAAGAAAGTTTCATTCGATAAATGCCCCCACTTGACTGCAAAAACCTTTTTGCAGGTTGATAACGAACCAATTCAAATGAAAGATTTTGTTCAAAATATTATTAGCCAAGGTATTGAGGGAATGATCCAAACTTTAAAAGGGGTTCCCCGAAACCCCAAGAAGATTGTTATTCAGATTGAACGCGATAATCTATAGCTGAATTTTGGATTTTTAGTTCCTATTGTTCTATATTAAAATTGAACTAAAAAAATTGTATAAATCTTGAAAATAATAGTGTTTTAATGAAAATTCTGCTAAATAATTCTGGAGATTTTCTTTCACTTGGTCTAAACCCTTTTTATCAGGCTGAAATTGAAATGGATATTCAATATCCCATAATATAAGCACTCCGGACCCATTTATTGGATTTGGTGTTGTGTAAATGTTTGCTTTAGGTGAACCATTCAGAAGATCTTCTAAATCTTGAAGATCCCATTCTTTCCGTCCAATTCTTAATAGGCTATTAACAATTCGCCTGGCCATTTGCCATAAAAAAGAATTGGCAATCACATGAAAAATGAGAAAAGGCTCTCTCAATTCAATGTCAATTTGGTATATTTCTCTAATTGTATTCGTTAAGGGATTACTTCTTGCAAATAATTTGAAATTATGAATACCCTCTAATAATCTGGCACCCTTTAGCATTAGATCACGTTCTTCACCTAAAAGATGGCTATAATAACAATAATGTCTCGAAATTGCATCGTACCTAGGATGAAATAATTCATTGACCTCTTTTGAAGCCCATATTCTTATATTTTCTGGAAGATATGAATTTATGGCTGGGATAATTAGTTTCACAGGTGTTGATATTGCCACCACCTGTCCTAGCGCATGCACTCCTCTATCTGTCCGTCCAGCAGCCTCATATGCCGCATCTTCAATATTCTCTATCAAATCTGCCTTTCTGAACGCCTCAAATAAATATCCTTCAATAGTATTTTTGCCAGGCTGCCTCTGAAACCCCTCAATTTTTTCAGGCTCTCCCAAATAAAAAAGTTTTAAGGCGTATCTCATAAGTTAAATAGGTTTATTTGACTTAAAAAAAACGATGGAAGATGATTTGCAGTTAAAAATTTATGTAGAAACCTTTGGGTGTAGTTTCAATCAGGCGTCATCGGAAATCATGAAAGGACTTCTTGAAAGTAAATATCAAATAATCTCCTCTCTTCAAAATGCTGATATAATTATCTTGAATACTTGCATTGTGAAGACCAATACTGAAGCTCGCATCCTCGGCAAAATAAAATCTTATTCCGAAAATTTCCCCAATAAAGGTTTATTGGTTGCTGGATGCATGCCTGAGGCGCTCTCAGAAAAAATCCTTCAGATTAACCCAAATACTAGCATGATTGGCCCTCATTTTGTGACAGATATATTGAAGGCGGTCGAATCAACAGCCCAACATAAGCAATTTATTCAATTAGGAAAACGAAAAGAACCTAAAATTTGCATGCCACGAAAATTCCAGAACCCGCTTATTGCAATTATTCAAATTGCGCAGGGGTGTTTGAACAATTGTTCCTATTGTCTCACCAAAACTGCTATGGGGAATCTCCAATCATATCCCATAGAGGGACTCCTTGAAGAAACCGAACTAAATTTAACTAGAGGCTGCAAAGAATTTTGGCTAACCGCTCAAGATACCGGATGCTACGGCCTCGATTTGCATTCTTCGCTCCCTTCTCTTTTAGAAAAAATGGTTCAACTTCCTTATGAATTCAGAATTCGTGTAGGAATGATGAATCCGAAGAATTTTTTGCTCTTGAAAGACAAATTACTAAAAATTTATGCTAATCCGAAGATTTATAAATTTCTGCACATTCCAATTCAATCGGGCAATGATGAAATACTTGAAAAAATGAATCGGCAATACCGTATCGCTGATATTCAGCAGTATTTGGCAATCTGGCGTCAAAAACTTCCCGATTTAGCCCTATCCGTTGATATTATTGTTGGTTTCCCCTCAGAGACAAAGGAACAATTTGAAGACACCATCGAAATGGTGCGAAAAATTCAACCTGATATTGTCAATATATCAAAATTTGGCGCAAGACCGAAAACGCTTGCGGCCAAAATGAAGCCACTGCCCAGTCCAGTCATTAAGGAACGATCCACTATTCTTTCTGATATTTGCAATGAGATTGCCCGAATTCAGAATCAAAAGTATATGCAACGAAATTCTAAGCAACGAGTATTAACTATATCCAAAGGGAAGAAAGAGGGCATTCTGGCTCATACAGATAATTATAAGCCGGTCATTCTAAAGGAAGATTGTAAATTAGGTGAATTCTATGATATTAATTTAATATCTGCATCTCAAATGTATTTATATGGTATTTTAATTTAACCTCCACCAATTGGAGGGAGAAATGCAATAATATCCTTGTTTTGTAGCAAAATTTCATCAAAACTTCCCAGTTCAATGCTCTGATTATTCAACAATATTTTATAGCTCTTTTTAATGATTCCATTTGGCTCAAAAATAGTATTTTGAAATTTTCCAGGGTATTTTTTCTTTAATTTCTCGATGAGGACCTGAAAACTGCTCTTATCGTCGAGTGCAAGAGAAATCTCGCTGGTCCCGAGTATTTCAGCTAAGGAGGCAAAAAATTTTATAAAGACTCTAATCAAATAAACCGCTTTCTGGCGATACTAAAGATTCATTGCTTCAATTAAATCTTGGATACCTTCTCCGGTTTTAGCACTGGTTAAGACTACTGCAGCCTTAGGATTTATGCCTTTACAGTCCGTCACCAATTTTTCAGGGTCGTTATCGAGAAAATCTTTCAAGTCAATCTTATTGATAACCGCAATTGTGGCTATACGAAATGTGACCGGATGTTTTCTAATGATAAAGGGGCCATCGGTCAGGGCTACAACCACTACCCGATGGGAACATCCTAGGGGGAATTCAAAGGGGCAGATGAGATTCCCTACATTTTCTATGAAGCATAAATCAGTTTCAGGAGGCAATTCATCAAGGAATGGACGAATATACTTTGCATCGAGATGACATTCACCTCCTGTATTAATTTGGATAGTAGGAACTCCAATTCTGGCAATATCAGCTGGATCACCTGCGATATCGCCATTAATTACTGCAATATTGTATTTTTCTCTCAATTGTTCAATAACACATGCTATGAGACTAGTTTTCCCAGATCCGATATTCCCAAGGACCTCTATAGCCTTTATACCTTTGTCCTTAAAATAATCCTTATTTTCATCTGCCAATCTTTCATTGGCTTTTATGAGATCTTCCTCTACTGCTACAATTCTTTCCCATTCCATATTTCTCCTCACTCCTTATTTATATCAATTTTATTTAATGCCTCCAAAAGATTATCCATTTTGTCTCTCAGTTCATTTCCATGTTTGAAATAGGTGAGATCACTCCGGGTTCGTTCAATAAGATTCCTTGCAATATCTACTTTCCGCCGAACTCCTGGTAACATCCCTTCTGGATAATCTAAAGTACGTAACAATTGATATATTTCTTCCATGATCCTTAAAGATCTTTCCGATTCTTGAAATTTTTCTTCTTTTATTGCATTCAATGAATATCGCCGAAGTTCCCCTATAAGATCACCAAGCCCTCCGATATATGCATAACTTGATACATTTAGCATCTCAGGACCTTGAATCTCAGTCGTTCCCTCAATTAACGCGAAAAGAAGCGCTGCTTCCACATATTCCTGATGCATTGTCATTACATTCCCTTTGTAATAAATTTCTGGGCTATTATTCTTTAAATTAGCATCTAACTCTTGAATTAACTGTGTGCATTCATCTAAACTTGCCCTTGCAGATTCAAAGTCTCCTCTTTGAATTGCACTAACTGCCTCTTGCGATAACCTTATTGATTTTCTGCTTGCTTTCAATGAATTCTCCCGAACTTCATCGTCTGCATCAAGTTTCTGCCTTATTTTCTCAAAAATTTCTTCGAACAATGATTTCACCAATAATATTTTTAATATTTTATGTTATTTTCTTTGAACATTAATTTTTTTCTCTAATCTTGATAAAAGCACCACCCGGCTGGCTGGGGATTCATCTAGAATTTGGTAGCTAGTTAGAGCAGCAATTTGGTTCGCGAATTCTTGAATCTGCGAAAAGTATGGCATATGTTCAAATTCTAGCCGGGTGCGGGAATAACCAACATATACATAACCTTTGATTTCAACGAATGTAGGGTTAGCCAAGTCAATTAATCTCGAATACCCTTCTGGATATGATAAATTCAATCCATTTACTAAAGTAAATCGTAAAACTGTGTTCGAATTGAAGCTGTTCAGCAACTCTAAGCTTTCCATTAAGTTTTCCCAATTCTGTGAGTCAATAGGACGCGCTACACGTATATAGGTTGCTTTATCAGCGCCGTATACTGACAGATATAACATCGTAGGTTCGGTAAGGTTCTGAATAGCTCTTGGTCGAGTCCCGTTCGATACAAGAAAGGTGGTCATATTTTTTGAATTATAGGCATCAATAAGTTCATTGATGTAAGGATAGAGTGTCGGTTCTCCTGATAAACTAATAGCAACCTGGGTTGGCTGCAATGCTTCCTTCCATCTTTCCCAAGAAACTTTTCCATGGCTAGTTGGCTTATATCCGCTTAAAATGCGTTTTTGGGCTTCCAGACTTTCTTCTACTACTTTTAATGGCGGGTCAGCATCCTCCATTTTTTCTAATAACAATTCATCCCACTGAAGCGTAGTATCTTGAGATTCTAAGCGCCAACAGTGAAGGCAGCGATTTGTACAAAATCCTATGGCAGGGGTCATCTGAAGACATCTATGCGATTCTATCCCATAGAATTGCTGTTTATAACATATGCCTTCGCCGGTTAATGCTTTTCGCAGCCATCGGCATGCTTTTACTCCTGAATGCTTCCCTACAACTTGATATTTTTGTTTCTTCAACGTTGTTACTAATTCTTCAGGTAAAAACATCGTCATTTTGATTCCATCTTGTAATTTATAAAAAGTGATCAATTTTATATATCAAATAAAGCTATTAAAATATGATCGCTATGACAGTAGTAAATATTCACATGAAAGAACAGGAAAAGAAGAAATTACTGAAATTCATTGAAGCGCACGATATAAAATCTTATAGTGAATTTATCCGTCAAGTTTTGTCAGAAAAGATCAGAATTGAAGAATTTGCTGAGGAGGGGGAGTTAGACACAGATCCAGAGGTCCCAGAATATATACCCAAGAATAAATACGTCGCCTTTGTAAATGGAGCTATCGCTTCGATTGGTGAAAGCCCAAGTGAAGTTGCTCATAACGCGATGTTAAAATTTCCTCATTTCCCGATAATCATTAAATACAGTGGAGAATCCGATGTGAAACCCTTAGAATATTGCTTTATGAGTTTATCAGAATTTCACGGTTGGAAATATAGTAAATTTCAAACGCTTACCTACCCTTTACTCCCTATTTCTTTCAAATATGAATCGGGGGAGAATCCCTTGCTCGCTTGCATTGATACTGCAGCTTCCTTGTGCTTATTAAAAGAAGGGATTATTCCACTAGAACAATTATCTTTATCAAGAAAAGAAAATATATTTACTGCAGGAGGATTGATTCAGGCTGAGATTTATTCTGGAATTGTGAGAATTTTAGATGTCGACTTTGAAATAGAATTTATAATATCCCCAATAAATAATCAATTACCTTTCGAATTTTTAATTGGCCGAAATTTATTTGATCAATTAGATGCTTATTTTTTGGGGAAAAAACGAATATTCTTTTTGAAGAAAGCGGATTAAAAATTCCAGAATTTATACGCGATTTACCAGCTCCAAAAGAAACTGTAAATCAATAAAATTATAAAAGGTGGAAGAATTTAATAGTATATTAGGTGAAAAATAATGAAACAATTTATGAATTTGCTTCTAGCCAGCAAATCCCTATCATTACTCATGATAAGAGATTTGGACAAATCGGGTCAATTTGGTGCTCCATGCATTGAAGCGTGTGGCAACGGCAGTCAACGGGGTGGTTGTGGCTCCAGATTCAGTGATGGGCGGCAAATAATCTATTATATAAATGTATGTTCAAACTTTAGTGGAGTAACATGGTTAAACCAACCTTTGTTACGCGTTCGCTGTCCGCCCATCTCCCCCCTCGCGCCTTTTCCCTATTCGAAAATTTATTAAAATAATATAAAACTAATTTTAACAAATAATAGAAATTATTGGGGAAAGAATAATCAAATATAAAAATGCTGAATTAATCGCTCCTTGCGGAATGAATTGTGCAATTTGCAGTGCATATCTTGCATCGAAGCACGAAGTGAAAACTAAAGGGATTAGAATGCCGTATTGTGCAGGCTGCCGACCTAGAAACAAGCAGTGCGCCTTTCTCAAAAAAAGATGTGCGAAACTTCTAAGTAATAGAGTGAATTATTGCTTCGAATGCGAGGATTTTCCCTGTAAAAACTTGGAACATTTAGATAAGAGGTACAGGACCTTTTTTCGAATGAGTATGATAGAAAATTTGCAATTCATTAAAGAAGAAGGGATAAAGAAGTTCATTGAACAAGATATGACCAAATGGAAATGTCCAAAATGTGATGAAACAATATGTTGCCATAATGGAATTTGTTTTAGTTGTGATTTGGATAAATTGAAAAGTAAGAAAAAATTATATCGTTGGGAGGATGAATGATGCATTTCATTGTGCTTAATAACTGATAATTCTTCACCAGTCTTTTCCATGATTTAAAAGATAAAAGCATATATTGGGATTGAAAATTGAAACAAATTGCGTTGATTGTTTGTCTCTCATCGAAAAATTGGTATAGTTTTGCTCCACTCTTAGCCTGTTTAGAAAACACTAACCTGCTCCAAAAATATGAAATATTTCTACTTGAAAAGAGGTCTAATTCCGCTATCGAAAAACTTTTAACGCAATTTGAGACGCTTGTTTTCGCTTATTCTTTCCTTACACCTGACATTCCTCTAATTTTCGCTGAAATTAAGAGAATTAAAGAAAATTTTCCTTCTAAACACCTATTTTTCCTTGCTGGAGGTCCTCATGCTTCTGGAAATCCTAAACAGACTCTGGATATTGGATTTAACCTAACAATCAAAGGGGAGGGAGAACGGATTTTCCCGCTCTTATTAGACCGCCTTTGGAAGGAGGAGGATTATTCTGATCTTGAAGGGATTTGTTTTTTAGTAGATGGAGAAATCCATATTACCGAATCATCACAATTTATTGATTTAGATGCCGTTCCAACCTGCTCAAAACGGTTTGAGCTTCATCCTCCTATTGAAATTACCCGGGGCTGTCCTTTCGGCTGTAAATACTGTCAAGTATCCTACCTTTTCGGAAGAATTATGCGCCATCGAAGTATCGATTGCATTATTAAAATAGTAAAAGAGTACATTGAAACATTCAAGGGTCCCCGTATTACGGATATCCGTTTTATTTCCCCTAATGCTTTTGCATATGGCTCTTTTGATGGTAAAACTCCAAATCCAATTAAAATCTCCGAATTATTATATAAAATTGCGCATACTTATCCAGATACTCGGCTTTTCTTCGCTACCTTTCCCTCGGAAGGACGTCCTGAATTTATAACGCCTTCAATATTAGAACAGATCACGCCTTATATCGCTAATAAATATATATCCTTTGGAGCGCAATCCGGTTCAGATCGCATTCTCAACGCAATTGGACGCCAACATACAGTCCAAGACATAATAAATGCAGCTACAACGATATATGATGTCCATTTAATTCCTCTGGTTGATTTTCTCATAGGTCTCCCTCGTGAAAACCCTGAAGATCAATTTCAGACCTTAGAACTCATTAAAGAGCTCATCAATCTAAAAGCATCAATCCGAATTCATTATTTTTTACCTCTCTCCGGAACTCCTTTCGAAAATGAAACTTCTGTGCCCATTACGCCTTCGGTCTTCTCTGAACTTGGTCGTCTAGCAAAAGCAGGTCATTTATCAGGCAATCTTCAAAATCAAATGAAAAATTCAATGCTAATCCAAAAATTCTTTGAAAATTTAAAATAATAAAAACAAATTTTAAACCACTTGTTTTATAGCTACGGAGAATTCCTCTTGATTTGCTTGTTGAATCGCTAGAATATCAATAGCTTCTCCAGAACCAGGATCGCGCTGCGCTGCGGATTGTATAGCCCGGATGGCTAACTTTTTTCCCTCTTCAACATTTATATCTTTTGTATATTCATTCTCTAATACCCCTATTGCAAGTTCAGAGCCACTTCCAATAGTCGCGTAATCGTCATCAATTATACTCCCAATAAGGTCGATAGAATAGACTTTTGACCCAGTTTCATCGATGCCAGCAATCAGACTGTTGGTCAACAGGGGGAACAGTCGCATAGAATACAAAAGCGAGGAGGTCTGTTTTGCAATTGCATTGACTGAGACATATTTCTTCCGCTCTAAATAGTATAAATTTGCATAGGCTCTAATGGTATCTCGAAGCACCTGAAAATCAGAAACCAATCCAGCAAATGCAATTCCAATGTGGTCCGTTATTTTGAACACTTTTTTTACGGATCTACTTTGAATTCCACGACCCCACGTCAGAAGTTTCTCTGAAGCCAGTACTACTCCATCTTCACAACGAATTCCAAGGGTCGTCGCCCCAGGCAAATAAAAATTTTGCATCTTGAAACCACTCTTAGATTTTTAGTATTTTCATTGATTACTACTGATAATGGAATAAAAATTTTTCATCTTAAATCAATCCGATTTATTAGAAAATTTTTTAGTAAATTTAAAAATCGTATAGAAAAGGTATTAAAAATGAAAGGAAAATATTTTTTAAAAATCTCTTTAATTCAGGAAAATTCACTCAGAGGAGCGTTACAGAAGGCGTTGTGCTTTTTATTTTGTCTGATCAAGAAAATATTATAGCCATAATTTCCGTTACTTTTATAAGTTACCGAAAAGGGTAAAAAATGTCCAAAGGTTTATATGGTGACGGATTCTAATTTTAATAAGAAGGCACTGAAGGAATATTTTCTCCTTCCTAAAAAATCAATTTTGTAAAAAGAATAAAAATGAAAGGTTTTCAAATGCCAGATGACGTAAAACCGATAAAAAGGATTAAAGAAGACGAGGACGATAGTTATTTAATTTCCTATACTAAACATCTTGAACGCAAAATACGGGCACTCGAAGCAGAAAAGCAACTTCTTGAAAGCGAGAAGATTCGCCTTGATCGTGAAGTTCGTTCAATCAAAACCGAATTAGATCGCATGCGTACACCGCCTCTTGTAACTGCTGATGTGGTTGATGTGCTCGATGACGGGCGGATCGTTGTAAAAAGTACTACTGGTCCTCAATTTGTTGTTAAATACTCGAGTAAAATCCCGAAAGACAAAATGCCCCCAGGTACCAGAGTTGCTTTAAATCAACGGACCTTTTCGATTGTGGAAGTCCTTCCTTCATCAATAGATCCCTTTGTGCAATCAATGGAGGTAGAAGAAGCTCCGAATATCACTTATGCAGACATAGGCGGTTTAGATGAACAAATAAATGAGATACGCGAGACCGTTGAACTTCCATTAACTCGTCCAGATCTATTTGAAAAGATTGGAATTATCCCTCCTAAAGGGGTTTTACTGTGTGGTCCTCCTGGGACAGGTAAAACATTATTGGCACGAGCGGTAGCTCATGAAACGAAATCAACATTCATCCGTGTGATCGGATCTGAGCTAGTTCAAAAGTTTATCGGAGAAGGCGCTCGTCTTGTGCGTGAAATCTTTGCTATGGCGAAAGATAAGGCTCCTGCCATTGTATTCATTGATGAATTAGATGCTGTCGGCTCGAAACGATTAGAAGTCGCGACATCTGGCGATAGAGAGGTACAACGCACTCTAATGCAATTATTAAGCATTCTCGATGGGTTTGATGCCCGTGGCGATGTAAGAATACTAGCTGCTACCAATCGACCCGATATTTTGGATACTGCATTATTGCGTCCTGGAAGGTTTGATAGGATCATCGAGTTTCCGATGCCTGATACAGCCTCTAGGCTTCAAATTTTCAAAATTCATACGAGAAAAATTAGTATGGCGCCCGGCATTAATTTTGATAGATTAGTATCCCTTACAGATGGAGCCTCAGGCGCGGATATTAAAGCAATAGTGACAGAGGCAGGTATGTTCGCAATTCGTGAGGATCGAGATCATGTCACTATGGATGATTTTTTGAAAGCATCAGATAAAGTTTTAGGCAAATTAGAGTTTGATGAAGCGCCTCGAGAAATTTACGCCTAAAAGCCATTTTTAATTTTCTTTTTTTTTAACAGAAATGCACCGTATTACTGCCTCAAGGTCCTATTGCCATTCTCTCAGACAACGATTGAGATATCAATTTTCTTTAACTCAGGAAGCGGCAGATAAATTTATTCCAGAAAATATTGAACTTGAGCTTTCAGCAAAAACAAAGCGTGTGCGCAAAATTTTTGTAAAAACTGAGTTTTGGGGGTTTTTGCGTCCAATGGATGGGTTATTTCTTTTAACTCCTAGTTCTGCTAAATTTTTAATAAATATTCTTAAATTCCCAAAATTAAGAGTGGTGGTACAAACCGACGTTTCAGAATATATCCAACAAGGAGGAAATGTTTTTGCAAAACATGTGGTTGACTGCGATCCAGCCCTTATTCCATCTTCAGAAGTAATTGTTGTAAATGAAGCCGATATACCTTTAGCAATCGGGCGGTTACTCCTCAATCGCGAGGAAGCACTCGCTTTTAAAAGAGGGCTTGCGGTAAAAGTAAGAAAGGGTATTTAGAGGATTTAAATAGAATTTGATATTTTTACCTTGCAATCCGGAATTGTTTCAATTAAATGTTTTCCATTTTTTTTACAATATGCAACTCAAGCCTCTATCGGCAAATTAATCAGGTTTTACTTTGCTTTAAAAATAGAATTGCCTTTGCTAAATCTCCCCCTGTTTCTTTCAAAGCTACAATACCCTCTTCAATGCTAACTCCAGCTTGGCTTGCGACAAGTTGCGCATCTTCAGGGCTGATTTCTATTTCTTTTACACTTGTGGCGGCTTCAGGTTGCACTTCCTCCGCCAGTTTAGATCGCTCTATGCCTGTCCCAATAATCTGGAAGACTTCGCCTTGCCCTGGCATTTGTAATTTAGTCACTTGAGGTTTTTCAATAATAATTTCTTTCTCGGCTTGTCTAATAACTACTTCCTCCACATTCTCTAACTCCTCGAAATCCATTTGACCTTGTTTAGAAAGTTTTTTCATTACACGTTTCATATCTTTCGGGCTTGATTTTCCTGCCTTTTGTTGCATTTTTTTTATTTTATGCCATTTTGCCATTTAGAACCCTCTCAAACTAGGTTATTAAATAAAACCGAATTCAAATTTATCCCCTTTATTTCATTACGGAAGCCAAACATAGATAGTAAGCGCTAAAAAGATAAAGAACCCACAGGCAATTAACCATTCAATAAAATATCGTCTTAAATGATCTGGATTTTCTTTCATAAGTGAATGTACAGCAAAATTGGACAATGCTAGCATAATAAGTATCATTAAGATTGACGCATTTTTAGTTCCCCACGATATTATGTCAATGACGAGAAGACCACTCCATCCAAAAAAGATAAGGAGGCTGATCCAGCACGACCATGCAAAAATCTTATGAAAATCCAGTTTCTCCATTGAATTCATCCAAGCTTATGAAAACTGATTTTCTTAATTTAATATCATTTATTAGAATTTCTACTTAACTTTATTAATCTTACTTTTCAGTCAATTTCAGTACAATTCTTAATGTCAAATTATGTTTTTTAGAAAGCCAGTTACTTTTACAGTATGAAATTTCATTCATAAAATTAAATTTTTATAGTAAAAGATATTTTATAAAAGTATATTATAATTAAGGTGGAAAAGATATGGCAGAAGATCGAGGTGGCGGATTAGCAGAATTACTCCAAGAATTTGAAGAAGATACGGGTATAAAGCAATCAGCTATTGTTTCGAGAGATGGGCTTGTTATGGCTTCTAGCTTGCCAAGAGCAAAAAGTAGTGATGAAGATACTGTAGCCGCAAATGCTGCTCGAATTCTCTTTCTTGGAGAAGCTACAGGAAAAGAACTTGCAAAAGGCGATCTGAAAGAAGTACTTCTTAATTATCAGGACGGAAAAGTCGCCCTTGCTGGTGCAGGGCCTTATGCAGCCGTTATGGCTTTGATTGATCCTACTATCCGACTCGAAACCGGTGCTATTATTTTTGCAATCGGTTCTCTCTCACGAAAAGTAAGAAAGCTATTAGAAGGATGAATCTTTCCTTCTGCAATTCTCATTTAAAATTGAAAAATTAAAATTGAACCATTCATTTATTTATATCCTTCTTTTTTTAAATCATTTTATTCTTATTATGAGATAATTCTATAATTCTTGTTGAAAAATTAAAAAGTTTCTTCCCATTCTCACTAACTTTGTTCCTTTTTAAATCGAACTTATCCTTGTTTGAAACTATTTTCGCTTATTCCAATCCTCGAAACATATTAATATTGAGAGGAGTTACGTATAACCGCACAAACTTTACCTTACATCATTTGATGTAAAAGGAATAATTTGCAAAAAAGCACAAAAACTAAGCAGAAAAAGAACCTATTTTAGCGTCAAATAGAACGCTATTGATTCTAGATACACAAAGGAGATAATAAAATTGAGTGATAGGAAAGAAAATGTGATCTTTATTGGCAGAAAAACCGCAATGAACTATGTAATGGCTTGTTTTACAGTGATTCAATCCGGACTGAAAGAAATTATCATAAAAGCTAGAGGGCGTGCCATTTCGCGAGCAGTAGATGTGGCAGAGATTCTTAAGAATCGGTTTATGCAAAATCAAATCAATGTAAAGAACATTATTATTGGGACAGAAACCATCGAAAGCAAGGATCGAGGCACTTTCAGTGTTTCTACAATAGAAATAATTATTCAGGTGAAGAAATAGAATAGTTATTTCTTTTCTCTTTTTTTATTCTACTTCATTCTTAATGATTTATAAATAGCTCAAGATAAATAGGACTGTTCTTAAATTAAAATAATGGTTTCCTAGTGTGGTTTAATTTATGACCAAGGAAGAAATGGCTAACAAAGAGGATAAGAAAAAGCGCGTTAAAATTTTCAAATGCCCTATATGCCACGAGCCAGTTCAATTTATCATTTCAGAACCTCCCAATATTGATAGTTATCCCTTCTTGGTGGATTATACTCATAATGATCATGTGCTCCATATCTATTTTGATAAGAATTTAATGATTAGAGAAATTAAATTAGAGGATTAACTTAGAGAAATTAAATTAGAGGATTAACTTAGAGAAATTAAATTAGAGGATTAACTTAGAGAAATTAAATTAGAGGATTAACTTAGAGAAATTAAAATAGGGGACCTAACTTAGAGAAATTAACTTAAGAGATTAATATAGAGAAATTAAATGAGGGAATAAGATATGAGTCAGGATGAGCAAGTAGATACTTCAGAGCAAGTTTTAGAGGAATTAGGATTATCTTCATTAGAAATTCAAGCCTATCTCGCCTTGGTTGGACGGCCTCCTACCTCTGCAGGTGAAATTGCAATCCATATTAAAACTAAACCAAATGAAGCTCAAATTATCGCCGAAAAATTGGCTGGTATGGGCTTATTCAAAGTTATTCCGGGTTTAACCCCCCGCTATCAATCTATTCCCCCGTACGCCGCCCTCTTACGGCAGCTTGATGATTTTAGGAATTTCCTCATTACTATGAAAGAAAAGGTACCTCAAGATCTCGCTGACCAGTTTGAGGCATTTGTTAGTTCCATGGGTGAGGTTACAGGGCTCGAAGATTTTTTGAAATACATGCATATGATCAAAGACGAAGTCCCCCAAGCCCTTATTAATCAATTTATTCGGTTCGAAGCGGAATTTCAGAAATTCACTCAGTTAGAAGAGTTCAAGGATTTTGTTAATAAAATTAAATCAGAAACACCGCAGCAATTATCTGACCGCTTTGAAGATATTGAGCAGCGATTTAGGTCAATTTCTGGTCTGTCCGATTTTAAGGCATATGCACAATCATTAAAAAATTCAGTTCCCAGCCATTTATTGGAACAATTTTCACAAATTGAAACTCAGACCCGTAAAGTCAGTGGGCTAGATGAGTTAATGCAATTTATTCAAACATCCAAAACTGAAATCCCCCGAAATTTGTTAGATCGCTTCAATGCCATTGAAAACGAGTTCAGAAAAATCTCTGGGATTGATGATTTGCGGGATTTTGTGAAAACAGTCAAAGAAACTATCCCTCCCCAATTATCTGCCCAATTCAAAAATATCGAAAATGAAGTCAAAAAAATAAGTGGGATTGAAGATCTGACTCACTATATAACCGGCTTAGCAGAATCAATCCCCACCAAGTTAATGACCGAATATTCACAATTAGAGTCAAAATTCCGTCAAGCAAGTCAGTTAGCGCAATTTCATAAATATATCACTACCCTTAAGGCAAACGTCCCTCAGGAACTATCTACTCAATTCCAGAAATTCCAACAGGAAATTGAAAAAGTTCGAGAAAAAATATTTGTTACAAGCAAACAGCAGTTTGATGAATGGCTGAAAATCATGGATGACGTATTTGGCCAATTTATTAACGCATTCATTGAAGAAATTGCGATTAGTGAACTTGATAAACTCCGAGGCATTTTTGAGCATGAAGTTATAGAAGGCGTTTCAAATATCCTTTCTAAAGTTGAGCAACAAGTGCTAGAAGCATCAAGCGGTATTGAGAATGAGTTCACAAACTTCGGAAATTGGTTGAATGAAACTGTGGTTCCAGGATTCAAAAATGCTCTAAGTGATGTTGAATCTGGCGCAGTTAATGCTACATCGGCAATTCAAGAAGGTGTTGATAAATTGGGATCCTGGTTTACAGAAGAGGTTATACAAAATCTCAATACAACACTTTCTGAAATTGAGGGAAACGCCGATCAGCTTTCAATAGCAATAGAAAATGGGCTCCATCATTTGAAGGACTGGTTTTCAACTGATGTACTTCAAGGATTTACGAATGCAATATCGGAAGTTGAGCAAGGCGCTTTCTATGCTTTTGAAACAGTAGAAAAAGGGTTTGAAAATATACAAACTTGGTTCAAAACAGATGTGGTCGAAGATATTTCAAAAACGCTTGCCGATATCGAAACAAGCGCTGACTCTGCCACTACCATCATTACTGATGAATTTGCAAAATTAAGAACCTGGTTTAATGATGATCTAATTCAGGCGGTTACTCAGATTTTAAATGAAGTGGAATTCAAAATAGGCGACGCTTCTAAAACTGTTACAACGGAATTTTTCAATCTTCGCACACAATTAGAACAAGAAGTCGTTGATACAACCAAAGAGACCTTAGCTAAGGTAGAAGAAAAGGTCGGATCAGCGAGTACCTTGATAATAGATTCTATTAACAAAATCCGTTCTGCCTATTCTGAACGTGTGGTTACAGCTACCAAGGATATGCTAACTGATGTTGAAAATCGCCTCGGTCGTTCCCAAGAAACCATGTATTCCTTATGGGAACAAGCCAAAAGTTTAGTAAGCTATCGGTTCAAAGATGTATGGTTTGTAATTGGGCGCGAGGGAACTATGGCGCAAATCAATGAAACAGTAACAGGAGCTAAAGCTCGATTACTAATTATTGCTCCAGATATGGAAGACATCGATCCGATTCCAATTCTAGAGTTAAAACCGCAAGTGGCAGTTCGGATTGCAGCCAATATTAACCCTAAATCTCCTCGGACTCAGGAAATTATTTCTCAACTTGCCCAACGCCCTAATATTGAAATACGGAAATACGATCGAAAAAATATTTGGGGCGTCTCACGAGAAAGTGAGGAAACACTGGTGAGCGCTGTATCTGGTTTAGGCGATGTAGCTGGAATTGCCACGATTGTTGATGAACATCAAAAAATGTTTGTCCCCATTCTTGAAGATTGCTGGCTCCAAGGGAAAAAATATTTAACCCCCGAAGTCCCTCTAAAAGGCGCTGAAATACATCCAAAAGTTACTAAATCAGCAATAAAATCTACTAAAGTACCAGTAAAAATGGTCGAAATATCTAAAATAACTGCCAAAATAGCGCAAAAAACTTCAATTCCTCAAGCTAAACCCGCAACTACGGTTTCTATTGAATCGATTCCTTTGCCAGATAGCGGAGATAATTTAAATCTGCTCCTTGATCCAGTGAAAATTATCATCAAAAAAGGTGATCCTAAAAAAATTACAGATGCTATAACCTCATTAAAAGAAAAAATCAGTCAAAAATTCGCTTATCATATTGTCCTTAACGAAATGGATACCTCGCTACGCCAGTTAAAAACGCAGGTTTCAAAAATTTCTCAACCTGAAATTATCAAGCTCCTCGCTAAGATAGAGAATTGGCAAAGCCGACTTGAAAAACCGAAAAACTGAAACCCGAACAAAAAAACTCAAAAAAAGAAGTTAGTGCGGTTTAAAAATCGCCTTTTTCTGCTTCAGTTTGTTGAATTCCCGTAGCAATTGAGGAGAAACCGAAGAGTTTCCATTGACCATCCTTATTTTTACGTAAAGGACATGGGGAATCGGAGTCTTTTCCACTGCTTTTAATTTTTATTACGGCATCAGTTCCTTCAATGACTTCACCCACAATATGCATATCGATATTCTCGGGATCAAGTTCATAATTGTTATCTGGAGTTCCACCGAGATAGGAATTTATAATTCTAGAGTTTTCACGCATATGCTCCATAAGATAACCATCTCCTGTTCTGTTGATTTTGAAACCCGTTGCGCTGCTTGCATCTGCTAAGAGAAATGTTTTGGCAAGTGGGATTGTAGCCATCTCCTCACCGATTTTTTGGTCATTCATATAGTTGTAAACTGCAATTAAAAAGAAAAACACTGTCTGGCGCGGATCCCCAGCAACCTTTTCCCATTCTGCCTTAAATTCATCAAAATCTGTGATAATTTTTCCTTTTATATGCTTTTCTACTTTTTTCACTTTTTTTAGAAGTGCTTCTTGTATGTTATCCGCTTTTTGTTCAACTTTTTGTTTAACTTTATCTTGAGCTTTCTGAACTTGCCGATCAGCTTTCTGTCGGGCGCTTGAGGCGACTTTATCTCCTATTTTTTTCATAAAACTCATTGGACTTCACCTTTAATTCAAAAATTCGTTAAAGATTTTTTTAAATATACAGTCGAATATTTATACAACTTCTTTTCACTTAAATTCATTCTTTCCAGAACTCGGAGTGAAACAAATTTATCACATTTTTATAGGTAATTAGGATTATTTAAAGGGTTTTCAACTCTTTTCTTCAATTCACGCCTATATTTTCCATATTTATCTGTTAAAGAAAATCTTGATGGGTGTGCATTCACAGTTTTCCCTCCACACCGGGGACATGTGAGTTGTCCCATTGTATATTGCCCGCATTGCTCACATTTTCGAAGTAGCTTTCCCACTCAAATCACTAACTAGTTTGAATTAAATATTTTATTTGATATACTACTAATGAAAAAGATGGTTTTAAAATAAAGCTAAGAAGTTAATTTTCATTATAAATACATTGGAATGTTTTGGCTATGGAAATTAGTAAGTTTATAAGCGAAGCACTCAAAGATGGATCTATTGATAAGGTAAGTAAAGGGATTGAACAACTGGTTATGATGATGATAAATGCTATTGGGATGATTGAGAAGAGGGAACTTGAATTTGAAAAAAGACTTGAAACCCTTGAAGAAGATATAGATTTAATCAAATCATTCCTTCTCTCAAAACCGATCCCATTTCCTAATAGTACGAAAACTTCATCCAACGCATCAATTTCTCCTTCTCAGAGCCAATATCCATCCACTGAAAGAGTAGATCAAAATCTTTTATCCGAGGAACCGTTTATTACTTCTGCTGGTCCTCAAGAGGAGGATATTATTGATTTTAGGAAAAAAATGCTTCATCCAACGCCAAAACATGAAAAAGTCGCCAAACCCCCCGTCTCGATCAGGGCGGCACTTATGCAAGAGATGAAGGATTATTTTGGCAATGCAATGAACAAAGTGAAAAAAGAGAAAAAAAGCAAAAAAACTAACCCAATTTCAGAATAATTTTTTCTTTTATCATACTGAATCGTTGAAGCATATCTCCAATTTTAAAATTTCGTTCAGGAATTATAGAGAAGAGCGCAAACTCAGAGGTCAAATCATAGAGTAAAATATAATTCTCTCCGACATGCCAAACAGCAAAATCGGTAATATCGCCTTTCGATGCGAATATCTCTTTCGCTTTATCTAACGGTTCAATAAATGACTTTATTGAGAGATATTTTAGATTCAATTTTGGATTAAATAATCTCTTTACATTCATGGATCCCGCAATTTCAAGTCCATCTGCCTTATTTATAACCATTGTCGCCGATGCATTCTCTTTTCTATTAAAGGAAGCAAGGAGTTTTTCTAGACCTTCTACCTTCGTCTTCTGTTGCGGCGTCATAGTCCCATCCAAAAGGGTACAGACTATTTCACGGGCGATTCCTAGCGGAATTGAAGTTGCAGAAATCTCTTCAATGCCCCAAGAGGCAAAAATTCGCCGCAATTCATCAAGATTATATACATTCTTATCGTATTTTGAGGCAATAATGAATTTTCTGCATTCAGGTGAGAACTGATTTAGATTTTCTAACGCTTTTTTAAGTTCTGTTTTGGCTTCCTCAAATGTAGTTTTATCAGAGGAGTCAAGCACCCAGATGAATACACCCACCTTTGAAAAAATCCGGCTTGCCCACTGGTCTGTAAAATAACTGTAAATAAATTGTTTCTGCCCACCAGCATCAAAAATTGTTACTTCAAGTAAACCCCGATACTTATATTCTATGGTGCTTACAAACTCTGTTGGCTTTAAATCTTTCACATCATCCCACTCCTTTCCTTCAAAAACATGTTTTACCAACGATGTTTTACCCGCAGAACGTAATCCCATAATCAAAACTTTCATTATCCTTCGCCTTAAAAACTATTTTATCTATTCTTCGGAAATTTTCCGAAATGTCCAAGTAATTGTATTTATTATGTTCATCATCCGATCATATTTGCGAAAATTCTGAATTATAATGTTCTGAATATTATCTTCATCATCTTTTATGATATCGACTGAAATTTTCTCAGTTTTTGAAAGATTACCTTCTTTAATCGCCTGATCATCCTCTGTTTCCATCCGATTAATAATTTTTCCCCAAAAAAACGATTTGAATGGTGGCGCCTGCGCTGAAAATTTTAAATCTGCTTGAGGAATTATAGAAATTGTATCACCAGAGACCGAAACCTTACCCAATAATTTATCCATTTTATCTTTAATAAGAAATTCTTTCTTCTCCACTTTTTCTTTTTTCTTAGGAATAGTTTCAGAAACAGGTTTAAAGATGGGCTCCTCTGGTTTAAATTCAGTTTCTTCGGGTGTTCTTATCATATCTGCGGCACTTATGAATCCCTCTTTAGTTAAGACTGCATCGACCCCTTCCAAGGCTTTTTCAAAGGTCTGCAATTCCTCTTCGAGTGCCGCTATCTCCTCTTTAATTTCTGCTACTCGCTCTTCTAAAAATGATTTCAGATCAGCAATGTGCTTCATAGTCTTTTTTTTGGAAATCAACCTTATAAAAAATGTGGAGTTAATAATCCTTATTTAGAATAAACCTTCGATGAATCCTTCAATTGGAACTATTGGATTTGATATTACTCAGAAGGAACGAGGACGCATATTCATTAACTTTGAAGGTATTAAAAATATATTTGAATTAGAACATTTTACTTGTGAAGAATTTAATGAATTTCCCATCACTTATGAGTCGCTTCAAAAAAATAAACTCTTGATATTTGCCTGTCCCGATAGTTCCAAATTTAAACAAGAAGAAATCGAGGCATTGTTGAACTATGTCTTTAATGGCGGCAAAATATTACTTTTAAACCATGCTGGGGGTGATCAGGGTCGGCGTACAAATCTTGGTGCTCTCACACACCCATTCGGCATTATTTTTAACAATAATGAGGTATTAGACTCCATATCCAATCTGGACATAGACTCATTTCCTTTAATAAATACTTTTAACGACCATCCTCTTCTTCAAAATATTAAAAATCTTTGTTACCGAATCGGCTGTAGTTTGGATATAAGTGGTAATGCAATCCCACTTGCACTAACGGCGAACAGTGCAGAACCCCCCCAAAAGGCGGTTTTAGGACTTATTTCCTATGGCAAAGGACATATCCTCGTATCAGGTTCCTATGAGATGTTTCAAGATGAAGTAAAGGGGGGTATTACCTATCCAAATAATGCAATGCTCATAAAAAATATTGCTCAATGGCTGAATTCTAGCTCTCCTGCTGGCTTACCTGAAATCTCGCCTCTGAAAAAAACTTTGCCCACCCCAACACTTGAAATCGACTCTCCACTACAAGCTGAAAAATTCAACGAAATTTCTCCCTCAAAATCAACGGGACATAAAGGCACTCGATTTAATAAGCTTATAATGGAACTTCAAAAGCTAAAAATTGAATTTCAAAGGCTCTCCACGGAAAATATAGATGTTAAAGAAAAATTCAGGATTATTGAACTTAATCTTTCCAATTTTTCAGTCCAATCTCTTTCCGATTTAAATCTTGAATTTCAAAATCTTAATAAAAATCTTAAAATACATTCTAAATTGGTTAAAGAAATTCAACAAAACATTTCCCGCTTGGATGATAGAATATCTACTATTGAGGAACAGTTAAAACAAAATTTAAAGCCCATAAAATTGGATGAATCTCCTATCGATAATATTCCCTTTCCTCCTCCCATTATTACTGCAGAAACTTTATTGACTCAAAAAATGCCTTCCAAAAATCTAAAAGTGAAGGATGAAATTAATGCTTATAAAGAAATCCTCAAAATACTTGACGCTAACTATCAAAATGGCTCTCTTCCAGATAATATTTATTACCAAAAGCGCCTTAAATTTGAGAAAAAATTAGAAGAATTGCAATAGATTCCCTAAAAAAGAGAAAAATATCTATGAAAAATTAATTTTATTATCCATTAAAAAGGGATTTTATCCATCAAAATATAATCAAAAAATGAATATAATACCTTTATATCGATTTTTTCTACTATTTCAACTTCAATCTATTGCGGTTCTAAATTTATGAGCTGGTTTAGGAGAAAATCGGTAAAAAAGATAGTTTATAGTAACGCTACCTATAATACTAACACTTAAAATAACCCCTAACACAAGTTGGAACTCATTGGGATCCAACCGATATACTAAAATAATAATAATCATTTGAGAAACACTTTTTCCTGCTTTATTAGTTAAAGTAAAATTAACTTCATCAAACCCTGAGGCGCCTGAACTAGGTGTAAAGGTTACGATGTCATTGATAATATCAGTAACCGCTACCGAACATAAACTTGGATTTCCATTACTAACGGACCAATTTAATTGAACTCCCACATCTTTTTTATCCCATTCATACATGGAGAGATTCAAAGTCCAAGGTGCACAATCCCTAGTTCGAACGAAATTTGGTAATGGACCATTAACAATTTCAGGTTGATCGGGCGTTCCTACACGAACAAGGATAGAATCCATTCCAGTTCCTGAAGAACTTGTTGCACGAATGGTTATAATGTGTTCTGCTTTTGTAAGACTAGACGCGTCAAAAGAAGCATTCCACAGATATTTATTCCCAGGAACTGGATACATAGCCCTCCAAGGATTATTATCAATTTTAAATTGAACAATTAACATCTGATCCTTATCAAAGATGAGTGCTCGGATAGGAATAGCTTTGCTACTAGGAGGAAGATCGAATGCTTGCATTGTTAATCCCCGATCAATAGGACAGGTAATTAGCACCAAAGGCCATTTATTTATCGGCTGGTATTTGGTGGAAATCCCATCATTATCAATAGCAAATATGCGATAACCAGGTACAGTAGAAGGTTGCCCTAGAGAATCCGTTTCAATACAAATTGTTCCTCCCTGATTTCTTTCATGATTTTCATGTCCATGGCCATAAATATAGGCTGCAACCTTATATTCCCCCAAAAGTTCCATAAATGTCTTTCCATCACTAGTAGAATTTCTCCCAATATCATTCTCTGGATGATGTGCAAATACAAAAGTTAAATTAGACCCTTGCGAAGCTTTGAGCTGCTGTTCAAACCAGTCGAGTTCAGTCCGGTCCAAATCTCCTGAAGTTCCATCGGGCCACGCAGATCCTGCATTTTGAACCGAATTTAATGCAATAAAAGTATAATTCCCGAAACTGAAAGTTCTATTCCATCGATTTAGCAATTTCTTTTGTACACTCCATTTTAAATAATAAGAGAAAGTTTTAGAATCGTTATAACCATCATGATTGCCAGGAATATCAAAATAACAACTAGTGTTCGCCCATCTTGCACTATAAATCGTATCATTTCGATAGCGCCATTCGGATTCATCTTGCCCATATGGAAGTGGAATCTGAGCATTCGTTAAATCCCCAGTACTCACGAGAAAATTTTGGAAACTACTATTATAAATTATCCCAGCATTTTCTAGAAAATCTCGAAGGTTTTTTCGATTATCTCCATATATTGAAGGTCCGCCAATGTGTTCATCAGTGGTTTGAATGAACCAGAATATATTTCTAGTATTATTACTTAAATGGGCTTTCTTTTCATGAATGGCATTAGTTGGAAGACCATTATAGGCAGTTCGATATGAATTCTTATAGGGAGAGATATCAATAACAAATAAACCCCCAAAGAAAATAAATAAACTTAATGATATTATCAGATATCTGCTAAATCGTTTCATTTTATCCCTCCTAATTGAATACCATATTTAACGAATTTTTCGCTAATACGAAAGATAATGCTGAGAATTAAGAAAAAGGTGAGTGCATTAAAAATAATTGATAAATCCATGGGTGTTTCTTTTCCCGCAAATAAGACATTTGGATAGAATTGGAGTGGCTTTACGATATTCATTAAGAGTAATAAAAGATAGATCATTAACCCAATATTTATAATTACAGCTATCAGAAAAAAGTGTGTTATATCGAGTCCTTTCTTTCTTACTTCAATAGATTCAAGATTTTTAATACTAAAATAAAAGGTATGCCCACTTAACATTAATATCGCGCAAAAGCCAATCCAAAGACCTCCATTTACAATAATTGTGTAAGTTCCATCAAATTCAGGGTCGCCAGATTGAGCTTCATAGAACGGTGTCAAAATCCCAAAGTTAAATATTCCAAATATAAAAAAACTAGCTCCAATAATGAGATTAATAATTCCAATATTTTTGAAAAGATATAAAGTGAATTGTTTTCGGTCTATCATTTGATTGGTTCCTGATATTTGTCTTCTTTTGGTTCAGCCTCTTCTTTTCGATATTTTAATCCAAAATCTAAAACCTTAGAACCCACATAAAGTAAAATTACTAACATTAAAAATGTAAGTAATCCCGAACTTAGGGGATTAGGATCCAAGAGGCTTCCTGAAGGTGGGAAAATGTTTGGTTTAATAACCCCTATTAGAATTAAAATAGCAAAAATAGCGGTTATTGCTAATAATATTGCCCCAGTAAATAAAATATAATCGCTCTTCCTTTTCTTTTTACTCAATTCTAATTCCAGCCTATAGAATTACGTATATAAGTAAATTTTTTCATCTTCTGGACAAAAATATTATACTTAATATATTCGATCGATAGAATATGAAGAAAAAAACATATATAATAAGTCTTTTTATTTTAATGTAAGCCTTGGGATGTCCAATGTATCTTAAAGAAAATATCGATGTCATTTTAATTATCATTTTGATGATTGTATTAATTGTGATTATTAAATTAATGAGTACATAAAAAAAGAGTTATCTTTTTTAAGTGAAATCGATTAAATTAATTGAATTGGGCGGAGATTTTTTAAATATATCTTAAATAAAAAAGAAGAATTAGAAAATTTTAAAGATAAGATAATTAAGACCCAAAATCTATTAATCGGTAAAGTTTTAAAGAATATTTGATGTTTTCCTAAACCCTTTTCTTATAAATCCTTGTAGTTGTAGTTCGATATCCCATCTGTTTTGCCAATGCCCGTAAATCTTTAATTGCTATTGCTATTCCTAATTCTCTGGCTGCCTCACTTAGACTTAAATAATCTCCCTCAACATTTTCTATCAAGGATGCAAGACTGTTCTTTATAAATTCATTATATTTCGGTTTTTCTGGCTTCTCAGGTTCCTCTGGCATCGTTTCTTTGAAAATTTCCGCTTCTTCGACCGTTTCTACTTCTTCTTCTAATTCCTCAGGCTCTTCTTCAATTATTTCTTCAGGGGTTTCAGTTTTTTCTGGTTCCTCAGGCTCTTCTTTAATCGTTTCTTCGAGGGTTTCCACTTCTTGTGATTCCTCAGTCTCCTTTGGCATTTCTTCTTCAATAATTTCTAATTTTTTCTTCTCTTTCTCCTCTATTTCTGGCTCTATTTTGATAACTTTTGATTTTGTGACCTTATATCCTGAAGATTCTGCTAGATCTCGTACTTTTGCAACTGATATGCCCAACTCTTGCGCAATATCGGTTATATTCACATAATTGGTCATTCTTTTTATCATTAACTGCTCCACTTTTTGCTGAAAATTAGCCTCAGAGTCTTCTTTCTCTACAATGGATTCTTGACTTTCTTTTTCAATATTTTCAAGCTTCTCTTTTTCGGTCGATTCCATCTCTTTCGCTTCCTGCTCTATATGCTCGAGCCTATAGAGTAAGCATTCCTCTGCCTTTTTAATTAATTTTTCATAGCCTTCCATATCACCTAATTCTCTTGCGGCACGCGCAGCTATTTCATAGAAAATAGTTGCGTCTAAATAACGTTTCTGCTTTAATTGATCATTTGCCGATTCTATAGCTTCATTCTGCTTCTCGGTTAGCCTATTGCGCCGATCTAATTCTATGCGTTCCTCTATCTCTATCTTTTCCTGTACAAGCTTAGGTTTTTCCATCTCAGCCAGGAGTGTTTCTGATATAAATATTGAATTGTAATGAAGATCCTCTATATAGCCTCCTAACTCTGGTTCTGCGATTTTTAACGATTTGCTACATTTGTTAAAGAGGTCTATCAAGCTAAAAGATCCAATAGCTTTAGCTAAGTTTATAGCAATCTTAAATATTTGCTTTTGAATAGGCGGTAATCCCCGCAAGACCCGAAGATCTCTCTGAACTCGATGCGGTAATAATAGTTCAAAATTGAAGAAGTCATTCTGCAGTTCCATCATTTGCATATCTTGAAATACTTGTAGGTCCTCTGGAAGTTCCTCCAATTTTGCCTGATAAATTCGCTCAAATTCTTTTGTAAATTCTATATTGCTCTTGAAAAAGTTGTCCGAGGGGCGTTGTTCTATTTGAAATGCAATACGCGTGAATTCTCCATCATGATATAGAATCTCCATCTCCTTCTGACTTACTATGCGATTATCCAGTTTTCTTTCTTTCAACATGGCTAATGCATCTTGAAGTATCTTCTCATCCTCCTCGCCGAGTTTCTCAGGCTGAATCAGGCGTTTAAAGAGGATAGTTTGAGAAGGCTGATGTAAAATCACCATCTGTCTTAATTTTAAAAGATCATTAAAGCTAGGACGTCCAATTGGTGGCTCTTTTTTCGCAGAAATTGCTGCTGGCACTTTTCTCCTTCGTACTCTGACCACCCCTATTATTACAATGAGAAATACTACCAGCAGGACCAAGATTATAATCCACCAAGGAATCCCTCCGCCACTCTCCACATGAATGGTAATAGTTTGCTCGAATATGACAAATCCATCTTTCTCTACATGAATATGTAACTGATAATCGCCGACTTCTGTTGCATTGAAAATGAGCGTGAAATTACCGTTCTTATCGGTTAAGCCAAGACAGGAGACGTTCCCTGAAATGTTTACTAAAGCCCCCGCTATCCCTTTTCCTGTCAAGCTGTCCTTGAAAGTCAATACGATTAATACCTTTTCCCCTACTTTCACCGTGATTGCAGTCTTGAGCATCGCATTCAAACTTACTGTTAATGAAACGGGCCGCCTTAATACACAGAGTTGGATTAGCGTTGAATTAAATATGTAGCCATAACGTGATGCATTTACCCTTAACATAAAAATACCAATGGCTGAAGCATTATAGGTAAAACTATAATTCCCACTCAATGCTGGAGCTTCATTCAACAGCCATGTTGGATTGATTGTAAGATTTACTATCGCATTGGATATACTTGATGCTCTAATCACATCATAATATCTTACAATGAGATTTACAGATTGATTAAGATAAATTGAATAGTTATACGAGAAGGAATGATTGAAATATGGCAGAATTTTGGTTAGCCGAGGAATTACATGGATTGTAATAATTGTCTCAACATAGCAATATCCGTATTTACTTGCATTGATTCTAAATTGGAAATTACCTAACTTGGATGCGTTAATGCAATAGGTATAATTTCCTTGTTGCAATAGATTTTCGGTCATTAAAGCGCCGGGGTAAATATTGACAAAGGCGCCTGGAATTCCAATTAGTGAATTTGTATCATTATAAAAGGCAGTAATGAAGATTGATTCGTTAAAATACATTGAGAATTCATTCAATTTCAATTTATTTATGTAAATTGTTAGTGCAGTTGGCGCAAGAGTCACATTAAACTTTCTTATGGCACTCTTCAGATTGGCCACCCAATCTGATACCGTAATTTTTACAGTATATGTTCCTAAGACCGTTGAAGTATTATAAAAAGCGTAAGGACTTGTCATTTTTCCAACAGGATTTGCGCCTGCGTATAATTGCCATACACTATTATTACATGTAATGGCACTAATGGGACTTGTAACATCAGAAACGGTCCCATTAACCCAAATTCGGTGATTGACTTGCGGATATACATTGACTCCATCTATTGCAGGATAGGTAATAGCAATAGTTGGTAAGCTATTATCAACTATCACATAAGTAACATCGCTATCCCGGTAGTTCCCCGCATTATCAAACACCCTTACATACAACTTCCACGGCCCATCTGTTACAGTGGTAGTATTCCATGTTTGATTATATGGTGAAGCGAAAACCCTCCCAATTATCGTGCCGGTCTCGATAGCGTCACGCCAAAACGTGATATTCTTCACACCTGAGATGGCATCCGCTGCACTTGCTGTGATCGTAATGACCCCTTTCACAAAGGTATTATTCGTTGGAGAGATTATACTCGCTATATTTGGAGGCGTAAGGTCCCCCATAATGCTCCACGGACCATCATATGTAGTTCCCCCAGCTGGGATGGTAGCATTAATATATACCCTATAAATCCCATTTTGAGTAACCGTGAAGGTCGCGGTCCAAGTATTCCCACCTATATATGTGAGACTTCGATAAATCCAACTACCGCTGGGCATGGATACATTAGCTCTTATGCCATTTGTATTGATGTCAGCACTCGTATTTGTTGCCCAAATCGCGGTCAGCCCGTTCGACGGATTGGGCAGTACGTTCATAAGCGCGATGGAAGGTCCCGGGACAATTCCTGTAATATTTAGCGGACCTAAATACGCCTTATTTCCCGCAAAATCGGTTGCATTAATACGGACCGTATAATTCCCATTTTCAGTAATCATAAATGTTCCATTCCAAATGTTGCCACCTCGATAAGAGATGATTGGATAAATCCAACCACCACCGGGTCTAGATACATTAGCTCTTATACCATTTGCATTAATATCTGCGGTCGTATTAGTTACTGTAATTGTTGTTAGCCCGCCTGAAGGATTGGGCAACACACTAACAAGCGTAATTCCGGGCGGCGTGATGTCTCCTACAATGCTAATAGGCCCTGCATACGCCTTATTGCCTGCCTTATCGGTCGCATTGATGCGGACCGTGTAGGCCCCATTTGCTGTCACCGTGAAGGTCCCGACCCATCGAGCCAATCCAATATTATATGTCAGGACCGGGTAGAGCCACCCGGCAGGTGTGGATATATTCGCCAGCACCCCATTCGCATTGAAATCGGCGGTCGTATTGGTCACCCGGATCATGGTTACGCCGTTCGAGGGGTTAGGCAGCACACTCTCAATTGCAATCCCGGGCGGTATAATATCTCCTGCAATGCTGACAGGCCCTGTATACGCCTTGTTGCCTGCTTTATCGGTCGCATTGATGCGGACTGTGTAGGGCCCATTTGCCGTTACCGTGAAGGTTCCAATCCACCGGGCCAGCCCTACATTATACGTCAAGACCGGGTAAAGCCAGCCGGCCGGTGAGGACACGTTCGCCCGCACTCCGTTCCCATCGAAATCGGCGGTCGTGTTGGTCACCCGGATCGTCGTTAACCCATTTGAGGGGTTGGGGAGCACACTCTCTATGGCAATCCCAGGCGGTGTAATATCCCCTGCAATACCGATAGGCCCCGCATACGCCTTATTGGTCGCCTTATCGGTCGCATTGATGCAGACTGTATAAGTCCCCGTTGCCGTCACCGTGAAGGTCCCAATCCACCGGGCTAACCCCGTATTGTACGTCATGACCGGGTAGATCCAGCCGGCAGGCGTGGACACGTTCGCCCGCACCCCGTTCGCATTGAAATCGGCGGTGGTGTTGGTCACCCGGATCGTGGTTAAGCCATTCGAGGGGTTGGGGAGCACACTCTCAATCGCAATCCCAGGGGGCGTAATATCGCCTGTAATGCTCTTTGGGCTACCATACCCTACATTTCCTATAAGATCAGTCGCATTAATATTCACCGTATAGATCCCATTTTCTGTGACTGTAAATAAGCCGGTCCAGTTATTTCCACCGATATAACTAAGGGCTCGATATATCCATCCCCCACTTGGCGTAGAAATATTAGCAAGTATTCCATTTGAGTTGATATCATTACTGGCATTCGATGCTCTAATCATGGTTTGCCCGTTTGAAAGGCTGGGAAGGATGCTTACTAATGTAATCGTAGGCCCTGTAACATCACCAATGATACTTTGGGGCCCAGCATACCCAGTATTTCCTGCGAGGTCGGTGGCATTTAGGCGAACTATGTAAGCCCCATTTTGAGTAACCGTAAAGGTGCCACTCCACCAGATACCGATCACATTGGTAAGAGTAACATATATCCATCCTCCAGTGGGAGTAGAGATATTGGCTCTTAATCCATTCGCATTGATATCAGTGCTCGTGGTATTTGCCTCAATCGTGGTTAATCCCCTTGATGGATTAGGGTATATTCTGTAAATGAAAATGACTGGCGCAGTAATATCTCCTGTTATGGATGTGGGTCCTGCATATCCTTTATTCCCCGCCTTATCAGTCGCATTGGCCAGCACTGTATAAATTCCATTCGCTGTTACCATAAAGGTTCCGATCCAACGGGCGAGCCCTACATTATACGTCATGACTGGGTAGAGCCAGCCGGCAGGCGTGGACACGTTCGCCCGCACGCCTTGGGCATTGAAATCGGCGGTGGTGTTGGTCACCCGGATCGTCGTTAACCCATTCGAGGGGTTGGGGAGAACACTTTCTATCGCAATCCCGGGGGGCGTAATATCTCCAGCAATGCTGACAGGCCCCGCATACGCCTTATTGGTCGCCTTATCTGTTGCGTTGATGCGGACCGTGTAGGTCCCCGTTGCCGTTACCGTGAAGGTCCCGATCCATCGGGCGAGCCCCACATTGTAGCTCAGGACCGGGTAAAGCCAGCCGGCAGGCGAGGAGACGTTCGCCCGCACCCCGTTCGCATCGAAATCGGCGGTTGTGTTGGTCACCCGGATCGTCGTTAACCCATTCGAGGGATTAGGCAACACACTTTCTATCGCAATCCCGGGGGGCGTGATGTCCCCTGCAATGCTAACAGGCCCCGCATACGCCTTATTGGTGGCCTTATCCGTCGCATTGATACGCACTGTGTAGGTCCCCGTCGCCGTTACCGTGAAGGTCCCGATCCACCGGGCCAGCCCTACATTATATGTCAGGACCGGGTAGATCCAGCCGGCAGGCGAGGAGACGTTCGCCCGCACCCCGTTCGCATCGAAATCGGCGGTTGTGTTAGTCACCCGGATCGTCGTTAACCCATTCGAGGGGTTGGGTAGCACACTCTCTATCATGATCCCGGGCGGCGTGATATCTCCTGCAATGCTGACAGGCCCTGCATACGCCTTATTGGTCGCCTTATCCGTCGCATTGATGCGGACCGTGTAGGTTCCCGTCGCCGTTACCGTAAAGGTCCCGATCCACCGGGCCAACCCTGTATTATACGTCATGACTGGGTAGAGCCAGCCGGCAGGTGAGGAGACGTTCGCCCGCACGCCACCTGCATTGAAATCGGCGGTCGTATTGGTTACCCGGATCGTCGTTACGCCGTTGGAGGGGTTGGGCAGCACACTCTCAATCGCTATCCCGGGCGGCGTGACGTCCCCGGCAATGCTAACAGGCCCTGCATACGCCTTATTGCCTGCTAAATCAGTCGCATTGATCCGGACCGTGTAGGTCCCCGTTACCGTCACTATGAAAGTCCCAATCCACCGGGCTAACCCCGTATTGTACGTCAGGATCGGGTAGATCCAGCCGGAAGGCGAGGAGACGTTCGCCCGCACGCCACCTGCATTGAAATCGGCAGTCGTGTTGGTCACCCGGATCGTCGTTACGCCGTTGGAGGGGTTGGGCAGCACACTCTCTATCGCAATCCCCGGCGGCGT
>Ga0315310_10000273_pt1 | contig 33226 bp, 26 predicted proteins | sample TDP5_MG_FD_203630 | JGI IMG/M metagenome (GOLD analysis project Ga0315310, IMG submission 203630) | Freshwater sediment microbial communities from Lake Towuti, South Sulawesi, Indonesia - TDP5 | ecosystem: Environmental > Aquatic > Freshwater > Lake > Sediment | place: Indonesia: South Sulawesi...
AGGGAAATTCAGATAGCGGTTTGCTCGCAGATGTAGTTGCGTGATTAATCACGCAAATATGAGCCCGATAAATCGGGTGACTACAAAAATTAGGACACATAGATAGGCTCATAGGAGGGAAATATGATTGAGGACAAGATCAAAGTGTTGCTGAGGGACCTGAGCGGATATGCCGACCTGGTAAGAGCCATGATCGAGAAGAGCATCAAGGGGCTGCTGGATAGGGAGAAGGATGAACCCAGGGCCAACGAGCTGGAATTGGAGATCGAGGAGCGGTGCATGACCCTCAACGCCCAGTTTGAGCCTAAGGCCAAGGACTTAAGGACGATCTTGATGGTTGTGAAGATGAACCACGACCTGGAACGGATGGGGAACCATGCCGTCAATATCGCGGAAAGCGCTCTGTTTCTTATTGAGCGCCAGCCGGTCAAGCCGCTGATAGACATACCGAGGATGGCAGATATAACAAAGAGCATGGTAAAGGGGGCGATAGATGCATTTGTGAAGGGTGATGTGGAACTGGCGAGAGGGGTGATTCTGAAAGACGACGAGGTTGATAATCTCAAGGATCAAATATTCAGGGAGCTTCTCACATATATGATTTCAGACCCTGCGAACATTCAGAGGGCCCTTGCACTGATCCTTGTTGCGAGAAACTTAGAAAGGATATCTGACCATGCCACTAATATTGCAGAGGATGTAATCTACATGATCGTTGGAAAGGATATCCGCCACCATATAGAAGAACGCAAACCCTCCTGAAACTGAACTGGCCCTTGCCCCTCGGATGGGCTTCCATCCCTTCTTAATTTCGGGATATGATAAAAACATAAAATGAGGATCAAGGAGCCAAAGGGGCTCTCGCCGCGTATTAAATGGCTGAGAGATTATTACTTCAAGGGGACAAAGCGGCCCTGGAACAACGAGTTCACGGCCTGGACTACGGGCACGCCCTGGGATGTGCAGTTCAACGAGATGTGCTATTACATTGTCCCCGAAATGTTTCCATTTCTCCAGACATTCACTTCTTCATTCAGGCAGGCAGCAAAGCCAGTTGAGCTGAATCCGGATTTCTGGGAATGGAGCCTTCCGGAGCGCAGGGCCTGGTTCAACAAGGAGGTAATGGTCAACCATGTTCCCCAGGAGTTATTCCCTGGAGACCTGATTGCAGGAGCAAGGTTCAATATGCAAACATCTCTGTGCCTTACAGAGGAGGAGAACCGGCAGCGAAGCAGGCTTGTTTATGGAAAGGGCGGCGCAAGAGAGAGGATGAAGTGGTTCCACGACCATGGATACGGCAACTCAGGCGCCACAAGCGGCCACCTGATCCCGGGCCACGAGAATGCCCTTAAGAAGGGCTGGAAGGGGATCTATGAGGACATAAAGGCCCGCTTAGAAGCGCTCGGCAATGACCGAAAGGAAAGCGGACGCAAGGAACAGCTAAGGGCGATGATGACAGCAGCAACAATGCCACGGGAGCTTGCAAAGAAATACTCTATTCTCATCCGGCAATTGGCAGACAAAGAGTCTGATAAGGCGAGGAAAGCAGAGCTTGTCCAGATGGCGAAAAACCTGGACAGGGTCCCCTGGGAGACTGCAGAGACATTCTGGGAGGCTGTCCAGGCACTCTGGCTCAACCACATGTTGATAATGAGCGATGAGAATTACCCGGGTCCTGGAGTGTCCTTTGGAAGAATAGACCAGTTCCTCTTTCCATACTGGGAAAGGTCTTTGAAAGAGGGTATGGACAGGGAGTTTGGCAAGGAGATCCTGAAATGCTTCTGGATCCATGCCAACACCGCATACGACGCAATGATAAGGGTGGGCGGGAACCAGGGAATAACCTCGGGCTTTGGCCAGCTAATCACCATCTCCGGAATGGGCGAGGGCGGAAGGGACATGACGAACGAACTCACCTTTGCGATCCTTGAGGTGATTGACGATATGACCCCGATACTTGAGCCCAAGCCGAATGTGAGGCTCCACAGGAACTCGCCGGACAGGCTGCTGGACAAGGTTGTTGAGATGATCTCTTCGAGCCAGGGCTCGCCGTTCCTGCTCAATTTTGACGAGCGTTCCATGGCAGGCATGATGAGGGAAGGGAGGCTCGCCGGATATTCTCAGCAGATCAACGAAGAGAATATCCACGATTATGCGCCGGTCGGATGCCTTGAGAATACCATGGTTGGCAACGACCGTTCCGGCACGGTTGATAATAACCTGAACCTGCTCAAGTCAGTTGAGCTTGCCCTTACAGGCGGAAGGGACATGCTCCAGTTCACAGACATGATCACTGGCAAGACCGAGAAGATCAGACAGGATGGCCCGGCAACCGGCGATCCGTCTGGTTTCAGAACCTGGGATGAGTTCTGGAAGGCATTTGAGATACAGATGAGCGCAATCGTGAAAAAGTGCGTTGACACATACGAGCTTTCCGAGAGTATAAGGGCAAGGTTCCATCCGACACCCTATCTGTCAAGCCTTGTCAAAGGATGCGCAGAGAAGGGGCTGGATATTACCCAGGGCGGGGCAGAGATAAATTTCACAACCGTTGAGGGCGTGACATTTGCGACCACAGTGGATTCACTCCTTGCAATTAAATATCTGGTTTTTGAGCGGAAGGAGTGCACGATGTCAGAGCTTATCAAGGCGCTCAAGGATAATTGGGAGGGGCATGACAAGCTCCGCGCCCTGGCAAGGTTCAAGGCGCCGAAATACGGCAGGGACGACGATGCGGCAGACGAGATGGCGCGCCGCGTGATGGATCTCTGGTGCAACGAGACCTGGAAATACACAACGAGATCAACGAGCAGGCATTTCAGGCCGGGCATGCTCTCCTGGAACTATTGGGCTGGGGACGGCTACATTTTGCCTGCGAGCGCGGACGGAAGGCCAAAGGGGCAGTTCCTTTCCAATGCCATCTGTCCATCAAATGGAGCTGACATACACGGCCCAACATCCAATGCGAATTCAGTTGGAAAAGCCCTGGGCGGCAAGGCATCCGGCGGGAATGGCGACTGGATGGATTACCTCAACAACCTCCCAAACGGGGCAAGCCACACCATAACCATCAATCCATCCATGCTCAGGGACAAGGAGCACAAGGAAAAATTCCGGGCATTCCTCAAGGGATATGCTGAAAACGGCGGCACAGCCCTTCAGATAAATATGCTTGACCCTGAGGTGCTCAGGGATGCGCAGAAGCATCCGCAGGATTACAGGCAACTGCTTGTCCGCATTACAGGCTACAACGCCTATTTCACCAGCATTGGCAGGGAGCTTCAGAACGAGGTCATCTCAAGGGTCAGCCACGGCAGGTTCTGAGAGACAATGGATGATGCAATGGTTTTAGAGATCCAGAGGATGTCCACCGAGGACGGCCCCGGCATCAGGACAACTGTTTTTTTCAAGGGATGCACTCTCAAGTGCTCCTGGTGCCAGAACCCTGAGGGCCTCTCTATCAAGCCGCAGGTCCAGTGGATCGGCTCGAGGTGCATTGACTGCAGGACCTGCATTGAAGTTTGCAAGGCCGGCGCACTATCTGCAAAGCCAGAAGGGATAATCAGGAACAGGGCGCTCTGCAAGGTCTGCAGCGCCTGCGTTGAGGCATGCCCTTCTACGGCAATGGAGATGATCGGGAGGAAATGGGTCGTTGATGACCTTGTGAGGGAGGTAGTGAAAGACAGGGCGTATTTTGAGAAGTCCGGCGGGGGTATAACAGCATCCGGAGGAGAGCCGGCTGTGCAGGCAGGGTTTGTCTCGCAGTTCTTCAAGGCATTGAAAGAGAAGGGCGTTCATACCGCGCTTGACACCTGCGGAATGGGTCCTGACGATTCTTTCCTTGCAATGCTGCCCCATACAGACATGGTTATGTATGATTTGAAGGAGATAGACCCTGAAAAGCACAAATCATTTACAGGAAGCTCAAACGAGAAGATCCTCAAGAACATTATTGCAGTGAAAGAGCACATGAAGAGCCGCGGCACTCCCAAAGAGCTTTGGGTTAGGACCCCCGTGATTCCGGATGCCACTGCAACAGAGGAGAACATCAAAGGGATCGGAAGGTTCATATGCTCCGAGCTTGGAGATTTTGTGGGCAGGTGGGAGCTTTGTTCTTTCAACAATCTTTGCAGAGACAAATATACAAGGCTTGATATGGAATGGAAATTCAAGGATTACAGCCTTGTGACAAAGGAGCTTATGGAACGCCTTGCCGAGGCTGCAAAATCTTCAGGCGTGAAAAAAGAAATAGTTCATTGGAGCGGGATGACAAGGCTTGAGGACAAGGAAAAGTCTTAGCGGGATTATTCATGAGTTATATCAGACAGGACAAACTTGACAATGATGCAATAAATGCGTTCAAGGCCGAAGCCAAGGTCGGGATCCTGGCGACGATCAGTCCTGATGGGCTTCCGCACATGACGCTCATCACCTCTATTCAGGCAAAGGATAAGAAAAAGCTCATCTGGGGTCAGTTCTCAGAGGGCTTGAGCAAGGAAAATGTGAAGCGCAACCCCAAGACTGGGTTCCTTGTCCTGACAAACGACAGGAGCTTCTGGAGGGGAAAGGCGAGATGGACCCATGAGATGAAAGAGGGCGAGGACTACGAAAAGCTCAACATGATGCCAATGTTCCGTTACAACGCATACTTTGGCATCCACACCGTCCATTATATGGATGTAGTTGAAGCCGGGCCGCGCGAGAGGGTTCCGCTTGCTAAAATACTCGCAGGAGTTCTTCTGACAGCAATAGGCAAGCCCGGCGCAAAGACAGGGGATCAGGCAAAGATCCTCAGGCCGTGGGCTGAGAGTCTCTTCAATCGGATAGATTCAATAAAATTCATCTCCTGGATCGGATCAGACGGGTTCCCCTCAATCACTCCTGTGATCCAGAGCAGGGCTGCAGACAGCCGGCGGATCGTTTTCTCCCCTGCTGCTTTTAAAGGCGAGTTGGAGACCATTCCCGAGGGCATAAAGGCCGCAATATTCTGCATGTCAATGCAGGCAGAGAGCGTGCTTGTGAGAGGGGTGTTTAACGGTTACAAAAGGTTTAGGGGAATAAAGCTCGGAGCGCTCGATATAGACAGGGTCTACAACTCCATGCCCCCAAAGCAGGGTCAGATCTTTCCCGAGGTAAGACTAGAACCGGCAATAAAGTTCTAATTACTTAAGTCCCCTTGAGAAATTTCAGATAATTGTAAGCAGCTTCACTGGGCCGCTCAACCATTGGAATGTGCCCGCAATCTTTCATGATTGCTGTTGTATGGTTTGACAGACCTTTTTCGATGAGCTGCACGCAGGAGACATCAATAAGCTGATCTTTATCACCCCATAAAATCAAGGTTTTTACCTTGATTTTTCCAAGGTCGGGTTCCAGCTTATATTGTTCTTTCGTTATCTGCTGACCGATTTTTTCATTAAACTGCCGGTTCTTCACGGACTGCTCAGCAAGATATTTTTTTATTGGGAGAGGAATAAAGGGGGGCTTGACAAATACAATTTTCAACACCCGATCAAAATCTTCCGCTTTGTCCACCAGGAGCTGGTTCTTCCCCTTTTGGAAATTTTTATAGAATTCACTCTCATGCGGGCATGAATAGACACCGCCCGAATCGAACAATCCCAGGGTCAAGACCCGGTCCGGGTGCCCTGCGGTGTAACGGCCGGAGATTGACCCGCCCATGGAGTTCCCAGCCAGGTGGAATTTTGGAAGCTTGAGGGCATCAACGATTTTATTCAGTCTCTCGGCCTGGGCTGCGATTGTGTATGACTCGTTTTCAATATGTGAGCTCCGGCCAAAGCCGGGAAGGTCCAGAATAATCACATGGTATTTTGGGGTTAGATACCTTGCGAACCTCACCCAGTTGGATTTGTCAGCAGTGTATCCGTGCAAGAGCACGACATTATCCCCCCTTCCACCCTCCATGTAGGAGATGGTGAACTTGTCAACCATGATGGATTTTTCCGTGAGACCGGCCAATCTCGTTTCCAAATCTCTGGTAAGGTTTAACATTGTCTGTGGGAAGGCGAAATAAACAACGAAGGGGGCAACAATTACAACGATAAGAATGGCATACAATAGCTTTTTCATGAAGGTCCTCCTTTCTTAATTTTAATCCGCTGTCATCTTATCATTGAAACATACTAATGTAAAAGAGGGATTGCTGAGATTGCTATGTTCCTCGCAATGACCAATGTTTTGTAGTCGCCCGATTTATCGGGCAATTTGATGTCCCATAAATGGGACAACTACAGTAGTATTTGCCACTTCGTTCCTCGCAATGACCAAGAGGTTGGATGACATAAAGGTAGATGTTGCAGTTTGGGCTTGGGATGGGATAGGCTTAGGCAAGGAGAAGGGAGGCATACCATGATCCAGGTAGATTTCTTTTGGTCTTATGGTTTGGGAGCTGGGTTCGCCCTGGCAGCGGGCCGGCAGTTGATTAAGGAGGAAAAGAAAAGCGGCAGCTTATTCCAGAATAAATACTTCACGCAAACGTTGCTTTTTATGTCGCTCTTCTTCGTCCCCTCTGGAGTATGCCTGTTATGGGCATTTACCAATTGGGAGACCATGCAGGTTTTCTCGTATAAAAACCTTCCAGCCTGGCTTGTTACCCTATTTGTTATCACCAATATCACCCAGGGGATCCTTGGGTTCTGGGTGGTATCCAAGCTTCTGATGAAGAAGAGAAAATATCTGGCATTCCTTCAGGTTGCCCTGGCCTACTTCATTATGTTTTTCATACTCGTCCACGGCTGGGACGGCACAGGGTATCAGAGGTTTTTCTCCTTTGACAGGGCTGCGTTTCTCAAATGGAGTGAACATCCGGGTTTGGAGAATGCCGCTGTATGGGCGAAATCGCCTGTTGCGCTGTCCCTCTATGGAATGGCCGTCATTATGCTCCCCTGGCTCATGGCCCTCATTATTAAGTGGGTGAAAGAGGGGTATAAGCTCGGCGATGTTGATTGGAACAGGGCGAGGAAAATCACAGCGGCTCATATCTGCCTCTATGTTCTATTGCTGATCTTTGTCCCGCTCGGGGCCGCAGTAGGAGCAAGCCTCTTGATCCACTGGATCGGCTGGATTCCTGGCCTCGTTGTTTTTATAGTGCTTGCATATCCCATCATGGTCAGTCAAAGGGGTCTCCTGCACATGCTTGCAGTGAGTTTCATAGCGCCTAAGGGAGGCAAGCTGTAATGGCAAAAGCGACAATAAAGCCGTCTGGAAACACTGTTATCCTCAGGCGGTGTGAGGAATACGACCGCTCGGTTATAGAAAAGTTGGTGACTGAGGGTATGGACCAACTGGGCTATGTGCCTTCAGGGAACATCTTTGTCAAGCCGAATGTGTTGTTTGCCGGACCGCCCGATATCCTGGGTAATGAGGCGTGCACCAACCCGGCTGTTATTGGGGCGACGCTTCTTGCCCTTGCGAAGTCTCCGGCAGTGAAGCGGATTGATATGGGGGAGAAGTCTGCAATGGGATTCCCAACCAGAGCTTGCTATGGAATGGCCGGATACTACGATGAGGTTAAAAGGGTGAACAGCGTTGCGCCGAGTCCGGTTGGGATCTTCTGCATTGACGAGGAGCTTCGCGACACGGTGTTTATCGGCGGTGCGGTCCATGACACGCTGAGGGTCGCAAGGAAGATGGCACGTGCAGACTCAAAGGTCTATGTCCCAAAGCTGAAGGGCCACTGCGTGTCCAACATGACCTGCGCGGTAAAGCTCAACATCGGCATATGCTCTGAGGACGAGCGCGCCATCCGCCACGACTTCCTGCTGAACGAGAAGATCGTGGACCTCCTGTCTGCGGGCAACCCGGATTTCGTTGTTGTGGATGCAATAGATGTGGGCGTTGGAAACGAGGCATTTCCGAAGCTGCGAAAACTCGGGCTCATCATCATGGGGACAAATGCAGTGGCAGTTGACATTGTTTGCGCGCGACTGCTCGGATTCCGCCTTGAAGACATTCCATACCTCAAGCTTGCCGTGGAGCGGGGCTACACTCCTTCGCGAATAGAGGACATCGCACTGAAGGGAGATGTAACCGGCATACAAGGGCTTGAGGAGATGGCAAAAAGGATTATGCCGTATGACGATGAGTTCTATCGCTGGCAGGACGTTTCTAAGGAGCTTGCCCGTCTTCGCTCTCCCATGCGGTTCTATTGGGGGCCTTACAGGGACGACAGCAGCGCCAAATGCCCAACCGGTTGCGTCATGGGGCTGAAGATGTACCTCGCTTCATTTGAAAAATACTTGGGCCCAAAGGCCTTTGAGAAAGCAAAACCAGTAGTATTTGTCATCGGGAAATGGGACGAAGAGATAAATGCCAAAGGGGAAAGGGTGTTCCTACTTGGAACATGCGCAAGGGCAAAAATTAAAAATGCCAAACACATCATGCACATTGACAAATGCTTCACCACTGCCAGCGACATGACCTTGACCATAGGAAACAGGCTTGGGATGCGCTCCCTAATCACAGACAGAAGGCTGGCCATACCGATGTTTGGAGGCATGTTTGCGGCCTCCCTTAGGAAGCTTATATTCGGCCGCTATGCACAGGACATCGGCTATTTCATTTCAAAAAGGCTGCTGAGGAAGATTTGACCAAGGGGATTTCGGAGACAGAGAAGGAAGCCACAGATTGGGTCTTACGGGCAGATCCCGGCTATAGCCCCATGGAGCGCTTCGGGGGCGGCACCCTTGAAAATTTCGTTATTGATGACGAGTCGGGCAGGAAGATCCTCATCAGGTTCTATAAAAAGGACTCGGACGGATCAGTATCTGCCAAGCTCCTGTTCGGACAGGGTACGCAGGGGCCGCCCGGCCATGCACACGGGGGGGCCATAACATCTGTTCTGGATGAGTCCATGGGGGCAGCAGCCTGGATGGCCGGTTATATTGTTGTGGCTGCGGAGCTGACCATCCGCTTCAGAAAGATGGTCCCCCTGGGTGATCCATGCCTTATTGAGACCAGCATTGTCAGTGTGAGGGGGCGCAGGGTCAGGATGGTGTCAGAATTACGAAATCGCAAAGGAGAGGTGCTCGCCGAGGGCAAGGGGTTGTTCATCGCAGTCAAACCAACCAAGCTTGGAGGCGCATGAGGTGAAAGAGACGAAAGCATGGATGCTCTACGGCGCAAACGGCTACACAGGCTCCCTGATTGCCGAAGAGGCAAAGCACAGGGGAATGTCGCCAATCCTGGCCGGAAGAAGGGAAGAGGCCGTGCATCCGATTGCAGAGCGCCTTGGGATGAACTATAGGATCTTCTCTTTGGACAGCCCGGAAACGATTGCGAAGGAGCTTGAAAATGTGTCTGCCGTGCTCCTAACTGCAGGGCCATTCTCAGGCACGAGCAGCCCGGTTGTTGAAGCATGTCTGCGGACCGGCACACACTACCTTGACATCACAGGAGAGATCGCTGTATTTGAGGCGTGCCGCGCAAGGGATGATGAAGCAAAGAAACGGGGATGCGTCATTCTTCCAGGCGTTGGGCTGGATGTTGTTCCTACGGACTGCCTTGCTGCAAGCCTCAAGGCAGCCCTTCCGGATGCCGAGTTCCTGGAGATGGCCATTGCAGGTATGGGTTCGTTCAGCAGGGGCACGATGAAGACCATGCTTGAGGGAATCTCCCAGGGAGGCGCAATTCGCGAGAACGGCCGCATCAGGCGCGTGCCACTTGCATGGAAAACAGCAACAATACCGTTTCGCGATCATTCCCGCAATTGCGTCACGATCCCCTGGGGAGATATCTCAACTGCTTACTTCTCAACAGGCATCCCAAATATTGTCTTCTACATGTCCACGCGAAAGAGCTGGGTCCGCGGAATGCGCATTGTCCGGAACATAGCGCCGCTTTTGGGAACTGGATTTGTCCAGCGGCGCATGAAGGCCTATGTGGACAGGGGCGCTGCAGGACCAAGTGACGAGATTAGAAAAAAAGGACGCGCCCAGATTTGGGGCCGCGCCACGAACAAGGAGGGCCGTGTCAGGGAAGGCACCCTCGTCACCCCGGAGGGCTACCAGTTGACTATCCTTACCTCCCTTGAGTCAGTATCCCGTGTCATTGCCGGCAAGGTCCAACCAGGATACCATACCCCCTCCACTGCCTTCGGCCCCGGCTTCATCACCGAGTTCCCATCCTGCGACCTCCGCATCACCTGAAAAGGATTTCTCAGTCGTAAACCGAGAGCTGGAGGAAGAAACCCCGGGGGGAGTATCCATATTCGCTTTTAGGGATGCCGTTCTGTGAGCTTTGTCCGAACGGGAGGATGCCGCTAACGATCACGATAGCATTGTCAGATAAGTCCCACCGAAGCGTGGGCTGGAACAGGCCCGAGCCATCGGATGGGCTGACAATGAGGGCCGGGTCAAGTGACAGGGAATAGGCGATCTCCCACATTGCCTGGAGGGCAAAGGCATGGCGGCCGATGATCTGCATGTCTCCACGAAGGAGCCTCTGCGTGAAAGCCGGCTCAGCGAGCCGGGCAGGGAGGTCTTCTATTTTTTTCACCCCGAAGCCGGAGTAATGGTATTCAAGAAGTAGCGTTGGGTAATCTTCTCCGAGCTTGTGTGAGGCGCCGGCCACTGCCTTTGCAGTATAGCTGTCAATGCCGAAGAGTCTTTCGTATCCTGCCTCATCCGTGATCCTGAAAGCAGCAGCGTCGAGATAAACGGCAGCCCCTCCAACCCGGAAGGATGTGGAGACGCCGAGCATTTCGTCCACCCCGCGCTTCCCCCCTATTATGCCGATGTCGTTTCCTGAGGCAGAACTGATGCCCTGGAAGTGGCCGATGAGACCGCTCTCCTCCCATGTTTCTCCGAAGGCGCCAATGATTTCAAGAGAGCTCCTCTCGCCGATGGGGACATCGCATCGTGCCGCGTCCACGCCCCTTCTCCACTCCCTGTCCACCTCTAAAAGTGAGAATGGAGAGAAGATGTCCACTGCTCCGAAGATCACGCCCCTACCCATGCCGATTGCATGGCGGCCTATGGTGATCTGGCCCGGGCGCTCGCCGAGCTTTAAGTCGTATGATGCGCTGCCGCGGTCTATCTCGTGTCTGTAATAGTAGGTGTCTCCTGACGAGGCTATCTCCCAATCAAGCTGTCTGATCCTGAACGGGGCTTCTGCCGAGGAAGGGAGGAATGTAAGGCCTGCGGCCCCTGCGCCCTCGGAGGTGAGCATCGTCCTGTGCTCGTAGGCAAATTCAATATGCAGGGGCTCAAGAGGCTGGAGCCTCAGTCCAATCCGGCCCCGCCACAGGGATGAGGAGCTGTTTTCCTCCGGATAGAGCAGGGGGTCGTCCGGGGCGTGGGTTATAACAAGCGTTCCCTTGAGTGCAGTATCCAGGTTGAAAGATTGCGAGCCGTCCTCGCTCTTCCACAGCTCGCGTCCCCAGGAAGGTGCAGGAAGAAGCAGGACGAATGATGCAAGCAGGATTGCGTATCTGATCCGCAGCATGGATATCAGTCGTGACTTTCCTTTTTCTCGTCCGAGGTGACTTTTCCATCGGTGAGTGTCACGACCCTGTAAGCGTGGAGGACAACCCTTGGGTCATGTGTGGAGAAGATGAAGGTCATTTTGTGTTCGTCTCGGAGCCTTCGCATCATGTGCATCAGGACCTCGGCGTTCTCCCCGTCGAGGTTCGCAGTGGGCTCGTCTGCAAGGACGAGCTTCGGTCGCGATGCCACGGCCCTGGCCACGGCCACGCGCTGCTGCTGTCCGCCGGACATCTCAAGGGGACGCCTATCAGCGAACTCCGAAAGGCCAAGCTCCTCAAGAACCTTGCTGGCCCGGGCAGTCCGCTCTCTTCCCATGCCCTGAAGCTCCAGGACGAACTCCACGTTCTCCCTTGCCGTGAGGACCGGCACCAGGTTATATGCCTGGAATACAAAGCCAAGGTGGCTGAGGCGAAGTTCTGCCCTTTGATGGCGGCTCAGGCCGGACACATCGTGCCCGAGGACAGTAAGCTCGCCGGCCGTGACAGAATCCAGGGCACCGATCAGGTTGAGCAGGGTGGTCTTTCCACTCCCGGAAGGACCCACCAGTGCGAGGAAGTCACCCTCATTGATGTCAAGGAAGATGCCGCGAAGGGCGGGTGCCTCCACATTCCCTGTCCTGTATGTTTTTTTCACATCCCTTGCCGATACAAGCGTTTTGTTTCCCATGTCACACCGTCCTTATGGCTTCGGCCGGGTCTGTCTTCACGGCAAACCAGGCCGGGTAGATGGCGGCGATTACTGTAGCCGCCACAGAGACGCTAAGGGCATACCAGACGATCCAGATGCCGAGGTCTCCATAGACATACGGATCGAAAAGGGCATTTCCTATGCCCAGATCCCCTCCTACGATGGCGCCGAAGTTAAGCCCTTTGGTGGCAAGGTAGTAGAGCACCGGGCTTCCAATGAGCAAGGCAGCGACCGCACCTGCCAGGCCCGTGAACAGGCCTTCAAGAAGGATGAGGCTCACGATCCTGCCGGGCTTCATACCCAGGGCAGTGAGGACGCCAAGCTCCCGACGGCGCTCGAGGACTGCTGTAAGCTGGGCGCTCATAATGCCGAGCATAACTACGATTATTACGATCATGTTCATGAACCTGAAGAAGGCGCCGTCGCCCCTGACATTTGCTGCTATATCAGGCGAGACCTCCATCCATGTGATCACAGTGTTGCCCAGCGGCAGCCGTGGGGACAGGGCCTTCTGCATCTGGTCAATGAGCTTGTAGTCATCAATGAGGATTGCGATCTCGGCCGGGCCCTCGTAGCCGGTGATGGAGGCGAGATCGTTTAAGGTCACATGGCAGATTGAGGAGTCAATATCACGGCTTCCGGTCTCAAGAAGCCCCACGATCCTTAGCATGGCGCTTCGTATGTCTCCCTTGCCTGACATTGTGACGAGGAGGTCATCGTCAAGCTCCACATCCAGCCTCCTTGCCAGCTCCCTTCCGATGACAACGGCGTTGGAGTCGCCTGCCTGCAGATATCGTCCTTGGAGCTTGCTCCTTTTTATGATGCGGTTAGATGTTTCCTCAGCTTCAGGGTCCACACCCACGACCTCTACCCCTACTGTGCGGTTCCCAAAGGCCAGGAGGCCGTTGGCACGGGCGCGCATGGCAGTGCGCTTCACTCCCGGTGTTGCCTTTACTGCTGCCAGTGCAGCCTGCCAGTCCGTGAGCCTGAGCGAGTTCTCCTTGGTCTCAAGCCAGCCGGCAGGCACCACCTTCAAGTGGCCTGCGCCGCTCTCTGAGACAGCGCGGATCTGTAGCTCTGCGGCACCGCCGTAGTAGCCAATGGCGATCATGCCGATAGCGCAGCCAATTCCCACGCCGACGACTGAGATCGCAGTCCTCCTTGGCCTCCTGAACAGGCTCCTGAAGGCGTATTTTGTAGAAACCATACCGATCATGTGCGCATGGCCTCAGCAGGCTCGAGCCTTGCGGCCGAAACAGCGGGCCACAGGGCTGTGAGAACGGATGTGAGGGTGACGGCAACAAGGCCATATATAAAGGAGCGGTACTCAAGCTTGGGATAGATAAGTAGCGAAATGTTCAGGCCCTTATAGGAGAAGTCCATTGCCTCTTTTGTACTCATGCCGGCAATGGCGACATAGTTGATACCGGTGTGAGAGGTGATGAGAACGATGATCGTTCCTAGCACAGACCCGATTGCTACCCCCACCAGGCCCAGGATCACTGCCTCAAGCACGATCATCCTGACCAGGCGGCCGGGTCCGCTGCCCAGGGCGAGGAGCATCCCGATCTCGCGGGTCCTCTCAAAGGTGGACATCATCATTGTGTTGGCAATGCCTGCAGCGGCAGCGAGGAAAAGGATCCCGACGAAGATGAGGTCCATATATCCCTTGATATCAATCATGCTGGCAAGCTCCGGTACCGCCTCCTTCCAGGTCAGCACCTCGGCTTCGGACATGGAGGGGATTTTCCTGACTGCTTCGGCAAGAGCCACGGACATCCGGTAGTCAGATCCGCGCACCACGATCTCATGGCACTTGTCCGGCAGGTTGAAGAACGCCTGTGCGTCCGGCAGGGACATGACAATGCCGCTCTCCACGATATCAACCGAACTTTTGATGACTGCGCTCACAGTAAACAGGTCACTTACCGGGAACTCGTCTACATCCTGGCCAATGACAGCGATGAGGCGGCCGGGCGTTATGCCGAGCCTGCGGGCCAGGACCGTTCCAATAACGACATTGCGGCCCCCGGGCCGCTCATTGGCTTGAAGGTTTCCAATAAGGCCTTTGTCGAGCGATTCGGCATTCACATCAACGCCAACGACAATGGCTGCCTCTGCGTCTGCAGGCTTTTCTGATTGCTCTCCAGGCGCTACGAGGACCGCTGTGAACAGGCGCGGCGAGACACTCTTTACTCCGGGCAGGGACCCAATGGCAGCCCTGACCTCTGTGAGTTTGTCTATATAGAGGTCAACGGCGCGATCCTCCCTCCAGTCTTTGTGGTGGATCTGGACATGGCCGATCATTGGCCCTGTGATGGTCTTGAGCATGCTGTCGAACATGCCTGCCATCATGCCGTTTACGGCCACGACGATGATCTGTCCAAGCGCAATAGCTGTAAGGGCAAGGGCAGTGCGCCTGCGGTTCCGCCCCAGGTTGCGCCAGGCAATACTAAGGGTGCTTAACCTCACTGCTACCGCGCCTTCTCCAACTGGGAGAGGCTGAAGGTGCTTTCGGGCACATCCGCGTCAAAGTCAATTGAAACATAGATCATCTCGGTTTTTTGTTCCTTCTTGTCTTCAGGGGTGAGCACCATGTGGGAGGGGATCCTGCGGCCGTCGAACACCTTGACGTCCTTGAAGTCCATTGTCCGGGCGAGCCTACCCTTGCGGTCGTAGTATTTCGCCCGAAGCGGGAGCGTTGCATCAGTGGTCATTGTGTAGTCAATCTTTTCCCAGAGGCCGACCAGGCCCTCCTTTGCCCTGAGCTCTATGATCCAGCCGTCAGGATCTTTTGAACGGCCCTTGAGAGTTGCAGTGAAGTCTTTCAGGAGAGACGACTCGCGGACGAGGTCGTCGTTGGTAAAGTCGCTTCCCATCCAGGAGCTGAGCATCATTGAGGGAGGAATCCGGATTGTGCGTGAGATCTTTGGAAGGAAGTTCCACAGGTTGTCGCCCACCTTGAGCGTGGCAGTGCCTGCATCGCGGGCAGGCTTCTCTATAACAATGAGCGCCTCCTCTGTGCCCCTTGTCCACGCCTTCATCTCGAGGGTCCTCGTTGCCCTGGGCTTTGTGACAACCAGCCTGATCACGGAGATGGAGCTTGAAGAGCGGAAGAGGTCATCCAGGTAATTAAGGACATTGGGGATGATTGGCTTCCCGGTCTTATTGTCTATCAGGGGCTCTGAGCCGAGGGCTGACGGGCAGATTGAGACAAGCGCCATGAAGGATAGAACCGAAAGCCAGTGTTTTTTACGCCCTATCATGGTCCTGTCCCTTTTTTATCATGTATGCATATTTATTTACAATATTATAAGAGGGGCCGGTTAATACACTTGTTGTCCACAGGGTTATAAACATGAAATCCACAGTTTTTACCCCGCTTCTGCACATCTCCCTGTTTATAAGTTAGATACCTGCATGACTATAGGCTTGACATGGGGAACAGGACTTTTTAGATTACCCAGCATGGATATTATCAAGGGCTGTGCAGCAGTTGTGACAGGGGGGGGCTCTGGGATTGGCCGGGCCATTTCAGTTGCCCTGTCCAGGGAGGGTGCCAGGGTGGTGGTTGCAGACCTTGACGAGGGTGGCATGGCAGGAACAGTTGGAGCAATAAGGAAGGCAGGGGGGGAAGCTATTGCCGTTAGGACCGATGTCTCTTCTTTGGCCGAAGTCCAGGCACTGGCAGAGCGCTCCTGGGGCTCATTCGGTCCAATCAGTATTGTCTGCAACAATGCAGGCGTCTCTATTGTCGGCAGCCTGGAAAAAGCCACATACCGGGACTGGCAGTGGGTCATGGGAGTGAACCTTTGGGGCGTAATCCACGGGATCATGGCCTTTGTCCCGCGCATGATTGCAGAAGGAAGGGGTGGACACATAGTAAACACTGCCTCCATGGCAGGGCTTGTGGCAACCCAGTGGCTCGGCGTCTATACCGCAACCAAATATGCAGTGGTTGGGTTATCAGAGACCATGAGGAAGGACCTCAAGCCATACAACATCGGCGTTTCTGTTCTTTGCCCCATGAGCGTGGATACAAGGATCACTGAGAGCGAGAGGAACCGGCCTGAGCAATTGAAAGATCCAGGCGTGGAGCATATTCAGGTTTCTGTGGACTTCCTCGGCAGGGTCATAACATCAGAAGAGGTGGCAGCCCAGGTCATCTCAGCAATAAAAAAGAATCAGCTATATATCATTACTCACGAGGAGGCGCTGGACCAGCTAAGGCGCCGCTTCCACCGTATGGAGAGGGAGATACAGGGGAAGAAGTAAGCCATCGTTTAACCCAGGGGAGCAGGGCATAGGCAGGGAAGGCAAGGAAGAAAGTGAGGGTGAAGTAACCGACATAGCCAAGACCCTCAACCCCCCATCCGGAAAAAGCGCCTGAGGCAGAGCGGGCAAGGCCGAATAGGGCGCTAAGCAAAGCATACTGGGTTGCTGCATGTGACTTGCTGCATATCCGCATAAGGAAGGCAAGAAAGGGCGCAGTGCCCAGGCCGCCGGTAAATGACTCGGTTATTGATGCGATTATCATCAGTGCCTTATTTGGAGGAAGGGCTGCGGCGCCTGCATAGACAAGGTTTGACGCTGCCTGGAAAAGCCCGAGGATCCATAGACCTTTAAATATTCCCCACCTGCTTGTGAGAAATCCGCCGAGGAGGGCGCCGAGGATCGTGCATATCACGCCAACTGTTCCAGGCAAGGCGCCTATCTCAAGCAGGGTGAAGCCGCGGTCAACCCAGAAGGGATAGATCATGGGGCCCATGGACATGTCCCCGAGCTTGAAGAGGAGCACGAAAAGGGCCACCATGATGAACCCTTGCCTTTCAAGGAATTGTCGAAATGGCTCCACGACATACTGGGACACTGAGATGTCCTTTGATGAGGTGCTGCCTGCTGCTTTGCCCGCAAGGGGCGAGAGGGGCGCCTTTCTTGAAATAAGTGCCAGGCAGGCGATCAGGGCTGAGGCAAGGAGAAATGTCGGGGGCCAGCCAAGCCAACCGGCAGTTGCCATGAAGACCCCGCTCGCACAGATGAGGGCGATCCGGTATGTTGTCACGCGCACTCCATTGGCAATGCCCAGCTCTTTCTCATTCAGGAGCTGGATTGTGTAGGCGTCAATTGCGATGTCCTGGGTCGCAGAGAGGATTGCAATGCCAATGATAAGCACCCCGAGGAGGAGACCTATGTTACCGGGAGTGACCAAAGGGAATGAAGCGATGGCAATCACGAGGAGGAGCTGGCACGATGCAAACCACTGCTTCTTGGTTCCGACAGCGTCCACAGCAGGCGCCCACAGGAACTTTAAGCTCCATGGAAGACTAACGAGGCTTAGAAGCCCTATCTCCTTCAGGCCCACGCCAGAGGTCCGGAGGAAGACCGGGATGGAATTGAGGACAAGGCCAAAAGGAAATCCTTCGGCAAAATAGAGGAGAGCCACCCAAAAGAGTTTTCTCCGGTCCATGGCTGTAAGATTAACCCCATGCGTTCACCCTTTCAAGCCTATGCCGCCATGCTGAATGGATGCGTCCATTGATATATACTGCAAGAAGCAGAGCTTGTGAGAAGAGAGCAGATTAGAGGGATTGTGTTTGATGTGCAGAGGTTCTCGGTCCATGACGGGCCCGGGATAAGGACCACTGTTTTCTTCAAGGGTTGCCCGCTCAGGTGCCCCTGGTGCCAGAACCCGGAGTCGCTTCGCCCCAATCTTGAGATGGCATTTTATGCAGACCGCTGCCATGGATCCGGTTCTTGCTTCCAGGCCTGCCCATGCGGCGCTCTTCAGAGGGACGGGGAGCGGATCATCCGGAACCTATGCGACGCCTGCGGGTTGTGCGTTCCAGCCTGTCCGTTCGGCGCCCTGCAAAAGGTCGGAAGGATAGTCTCAACAGACGAGCTTCTTCAGGAAGTCCTGAGCGACAGGTTGTTCTACAAGGCATCGGGTGGAGGGGTCACTGTCTCGGGTGGAGAGCCAATGTTCCAGAAGGATTTTGTTGCTGCATTTGCACGCCGATGCAAAGATGAAGGGATTGACGTTGTGCTACAGACATGCGGGGCGTTCCAATGGGAGCAGTTCAAGCCCCTTGTCCAGCTTTTCGATCTCATACAGTTTGATCTCAAGGTGATTGACCCTAAGCAGCACCGCGCTATCATCGGGGCTGAAAACGAAGCAATCCTGTCAAACGCTAAATTGCTGATAGAAGCGGCTGCTCCTGTTGAGTTCAGGATGCCAATAGTGCCAGGCTATACTGACACAGATACCAATCTTAGGGATGTCGCCGCATTCCTCAAACAAGGGCGGGTAAACAGGATCCATCTGCTTCATTACCATGCAATGGGTGAGGCAAAGCTTCCCCGATTGGGATTTCCGATCCCTCCGCTTCCGATTCATAATAAAGGCTGGGATCCAGGGCTGCTGAACAGGGCAAAAGTTGTTCTCCGTTCAGAAGGCCTTGAGGTGATAACTTGAATGAGACAACAAAATTAAGCAGGCGGGTGCTGTCGCTCCATGAAGAGGTGCGGAGCTTTGCTCCTGCCCTCTGCGCAGAGAGGGCTTTACTTGTCACAAGATATTTCAAAAAGGAGGCCGGGGGCCAGAAGCCAATGATCGTCAGGAAGGCAGAAGCCCTTTCCTTCATCCTCGCAAACAAAACGGTTTGCATCTATCCGAGGGAACTGCTCGTTGGCAACTTTACCTCACATCGTGTGGGCGGAGGGTTGTATCCCGAGCTTCATGGGATTGCGATAATGGAGGATCTGTTCCGGTTCGATCGTCGTCCAGTGAATCCTTTTGTTGTGTCCAAAGAGGACCGTTCAAGACTCCTTCGCGAAGTCGTGCCGTTCTGGTTCAACCGCATCATGGCAGTGAAGGGGATGCCGTGGCTTCAGCGCATAAGGTTCGCGGCAAACCAGATAACTTCCAAATACTATCTATTGAATGAGATTGGAGGCATATCCCACTTTGTTCCTGACTACAAGGGACTGGTTGAGCGGGGAACATCCGGTTTCCGCGAAGAGGCGTCTGAAAGAATGGCAAAGGAACGAAAAGGCTCGGATGCAGCAAACTTTCTGGAGGCGATAAAGATTGTATGCGACGGCCTTGAGACATTTGCCGATCGCTACAGGCAGGAAGCCCTGAAACTTTCAAGAGGGGAGTCCGATCCGGTCAGGCGGGAAGAGCTCGAGGAGATCGCTGAGGCCTGCGGCCGCGTTCCCCGCCTTCCTGCGCGGACATTCAGGGAGGCGCTCCAGTCCATCGTCTTCGCCCAGATAGCACTCAACCTGGAGTCTCTGGACAATTCTGTCAGCCCGGGCAGGCTTGATCAGATCCTATTCCCGTTCTACGAGAGGGATATTGCCAAGGGGAACATTGACCGAGAAGGGGCATATGAGCTCCTGGGCTGCTTTGCCGTTAAGCTCTGCGAGATCCTCCCTATATTCTCAATGCGGGTTTCGCAATTCCACGGCGGCCTGTTCAATGGGCAGGTGATGGTGGTCGGCGGCACGGATCGCAAGGGAGCGGACGCCACAAACGAGCTGACATATCTTTTCATTGATTTAATGGATCAGCTTCGCACCAGGCAGCCCAATTACCATGCACGTATTCACCGCAGCAGCCCCCAGGCCTATCGCCAGAGGATTTCATCTGCGCTTTCGCGCGGCTCGGTCTCGCCGGCAATCTACAACGATGAGGTCATTGTTCCGCTTCTCGTGTCGCGCGGGATATCCAGGGATGACGCCCTGGATTATGCCAATGTGGGATGCGTTGAGCCGGTTGCTTCAGGCATGAGCTACATGTCCACGGACGCTGTCCTCTTGAATCTCCCCATATTGCTCGAGCTTGCCCTGAACCGCGGAAGGCAGTTCGGCCGCTGGCGCCGGACAGGCGCTGCAACACCTCCGGCTGAGGAATGCCAGAGCATGGAAGACCTCGTTGGCCTTCTACGGATCCAGATCAATTTCGGTGTGTCCAGGATGCTGAAAGACGCCCGCCATGTTGAGGAGGCCAATGCACAATGGCACCCGACACCTTTGACCTCCATGCTCCTAAAGGGCTGCATCGCCAATGGCCGCGATGCCTCGTGCGGCGGTGCAACCTACAACGGAAGCGGGATCCAGGGGGTCGGGATTGTAGATGTCGGCGACAGCCTTGCAGCGATTGATTGGGTCGTGTTTAAGGAAGGGAAGGCAACGATCTCAGAGGTGGTCCGGGCGTGCAAAGACGGGTTCCGGGGCCATGACGCCCTGCACTCAAGGTTGAGGAACGCCCCAAAGTATGGCAACGGCCATCCGCTGCCTGACGAATATGTGGGACGGGTCATGCAGATCTTCGGGGCATGCCTGTCCGGGAAGAAGAACTTTCGGGGCGGCGACTATGCAGCAGGGTTTTACTCCGTGACCGCACATGTTGCCTTTGGCAAGGTAGTCGGCGCCCTGCCAAGCGGCAGGCTTGCAGGAGAGCCATTCTCATCCGGCATATCGCCTGAAAACGGAATGGATCGCAAGGGCCCAACCGCAGCGCTCGGTTCGGCGGCAGCGCTTCCACTCCACCTTGCCCTTAATGGCTCCAATTTCAATCTGCAGCTTGATCCCTGGGTCGTTGCAGGGGCAGATGGAACACGCAGGCTCCAGGGGCTTATTGACGGCGGATTTGCAGCCGGGTGTATGCAGATGCAGGTCAATGTGTTAGACCCCAAAATGCTTATAGAAGCGCGGGATCATCCCGGCCGCTACCCGGGCCTCCTTGTGCGCGTGTCCGGTTACTCGGCTTATTTTGACGACCTAACGCCTGAGCAGAAGCAGGAGATCATCAACCGCATGGTGTTGAACCCCCCTTGCCCTACTTGACAAGATTTTCGTAATTGGTAATAATAGTTCAGAATTAGAATTTATGCTCAAAATTAGAACAAATGTTCCCAAGCTTTCCCGCAAGGAAAGGGACGAGATTCGACACCGCAAGGACATCCTGGATGCGGCCGAGAGGGTATTTGCACGAAAGGGCTTCCACTCCGCCACCATCGCAGATGTTGCAGCAGAGGCAGAGTTCGGTATAGGGACCATCTATAAATTCTTCAAGAACAAGGATGAGCTTTTCATCCGATTCATTGCAGAGAAAATCGGGGGCTTGGTTGAGAGCACGAAGGCCGCTGCGGACAGGGCCTTAAATCCAAGAGGAAAGATAGAAGCGTGTGTCGCCACTCAGCTCCAGTTTTTCTACGACAATAGGGAGCTTCATCGTATTTTTACCGTTGAGGCCCCGTTATTTGAAGAGACTATCGGCGGGCGATTGGGAGGCGAGTTAAAGAGCAAGATTGCCGAGCATGTGAACTTTTTTGAAGAGATCGTGTCCGATGGCATTAAGGCAGGGATATTCCGTCCGGTAAAACATATGGTTGCGACACATGCTGTGATGGGGATCATATATATGTCTGTCCAGCACTGGAGCATCTTTGAGCCGGATTCTGACCTCCTCTCATGGAAAGACTCCATCCTTGAGGTGATATTCAATGGTATCCTTGCATAGTTGTATACTTGTCCTCCTGATTGCAGCCGAAGGGGCCTTGAGCCTTGATCTTCAAGGGGCTTTGAATCTTGCCATGCAGAGGAACCTTACGGCAAGGCGGTCTGCGCTCAGCATAGACGAGTCCCGCGCTCAGGCAAGGCAGGTCCTTGGAGCAAGCCTTCCCCAGATCACCCTTAAAGGGAGCTATGCCCGTTCAAACCTTCTTCCCGAGCTTGTTGGAGGGGATATTTATTATTTGCCGGTTATAGATATGACTACAGGCAATGTGACCTCGTATGGAGTTCCTATGCAGGAATTTGAGATCGGGACGAACAGGGAAGGAGACATATACAGTGCAGGGGTGTCGGTCCAAATGCCCATATTTGCCGGAGGGAGGCTGCTTTACGCAAGGAAGGGGGCACGAGCCAACCTTAATGCTGCAGAGTCAGAGGCACAGGGGGCTAATGTTGAGGTGGCAGCCCGGGTGAAGAAGGCTTTCTACGGCATCCTCCTGGCAAAGGAGGTCGTGAGGGTCACGGAGATCTCGCAGCGCCTTGCAAAGGAGCATTTGGACATGGTCAGGGCGCTTTATGCCCAGGGCATTGTCTCCAACCTGGATCTGCTCAGGGCAGAAGCAGAGGTGGCGTCCCTTGATCCTGTGCTCATACGTGCCCGCAGCGCTCTTTCCATTGCCCAGGCCTCACTTGTGTTCCTCCTGGATTATCCCAAGGGCACAGAGATAGAGGTAGATGGGGCTCTTCAGTATGATCACGAGGATATTTCCCTTGACAAGGAGCTGGCTGAAGCAATGGAAAACCGGCCTGACCTGAAGGCCCTGAGGGAGAGATATACAATGACCGGGTTGAACAGGAAGATTGCGCGGGGCGCATTCCTTCCCAGCGTTGCCCTCTTTGCCAATTATGATACAAGCAAGGGAAGCTATTTCCCGCCCCTGGACAAGGAGTGGATTAAGGGATACACAGTGGGGGTTGCGGCCTCCTATCCAATCTTTGAAGGGCTTACATCCGTTGGGAAGTATCAGGAGGCACATGCCCTGGAGGAAAAAACCGGGCTTGCCCTTGGCGAGTTTGAAGGAGCAGTCAGGCTCGAGGTCCAATCTGCATATGAGAACATCCAGGCAAGCAAGCAGGCAATGGAGGCAGAGGCAATCAATCTCAAGGCAGCGGAGAAAAACCTTGCTGCTGCCAGTGCCAGGTATAACGAAGGTCATGCAACCAATCTGGAGGTCCTTGATGCCCAGGCAGCACTGAGGCGGGCGCGTCTTGGATATGTTCAGGCTGTCCACGACTGCCTTTCGGGCAGGGCAGAACTTGACAGGGCAGTGGGGAGATTGCCAAAGGAGCTGTCCCAATGAAAAGAATTCAAAGTATTACCCCTCACCCTGCCCTCTCCCCAAAATGGGGCGAGGGAAAACTGTTCCATTTCCTCTTCACAAGATGGGGAAAGGGGAATCCTATCCATCTCCTCTCCCCCTTGTGGGAGAGGAATAAGGTGAGGGGGACAATGATAATAGCAATGTTGATCCTCACACTTGGGTGCAAAGGAGGGAAAAGCTCAGCCAGGACCCAGGAGGCAATGGAAGCATTCCCGGTTCCGGTCACGGTTGTGACCTTATCCGAGATCAAGGACAGGGTGTCCTTATTCGGTCCGCTCCTTCCAAAGGACGAGGTAATAATTTTCTCACGGGTTCCGGGAAAGCTCATAAAGAATGTTGTCAGGGAAGGGGACAAGGTGAAGGTAGACGATGTGATCGCCCTGGTCAACAGGGACGAGGTCGGCGTGAGGTTCAAGGAGTCCCCTGTCAAGAGCACGATGGTCGGGGTCGTGGCAAGGCTTTTCCTATCACCTGGAGCAGCAGTGGCCCCGAGCATACCCATTGCCCAGGTTTTCAATTCATCTGTTATCAAGGCAAATGCAGGCGTGATAGAGGCAGACCTTGGAAGGATAAAGGAGGGGCAGGAAGCATATATCTATGTTGAAGCGCATCCCGGCAAGGCATTTCCCGGAAGGGTGAAGCTTGTTTCACCTGTCCTGGATCCCCTTACACATACTGCCAATATTGAAATAGAGGTTCCCAATCCGCGGGGCGAGCTTAGGCCCGGAATGTATGCACGGATTGATATCATTACCGGCAAGAAGTCCTCTGCCATCGTCCTTCCAAAGGAAGCGGTGCTTCATAAGAGCGGGAAGGACATTGCGTTTGTTGTGGAAGGAGATAGGGTGTCCCTTAAGGAGGTTACCCTTGGTTTTGACGATCTTGAGAGGGTGGAGGCCCTATCTGGTATCAAGGAGGGAGACCTTTTGGTAGTTAGAGAGCAGTCGCTCCTCCAGGACGGGCAGAGGGTATCGCCCGAGACAGTTAAGGACGCGGGATCGCCGTGAATATATCTGAGCTTTCAGTCCGCCGGCCCGTTACAGTGATGATGGGCATAGGGATCCTCCTTGTGCTCGGGGGTGTGAGCCTTACATTCATCAATACCGACCTCATGCCCAAACTCAACTTTCCCAACATAGCCGTTATTGTTGAATACGAAGGGGCAGGCCCAAGACAGGTTGAAGACGCTGTCATCAGGACATTGGAGGGCGCCATCAAGACAGCGGCTGACCTGAAGAGGGTTAAGGCATATGCACAGCAAGGAACAGCGATCCTCATGGCCGAGTTTCAATGGGGAAAGGACCTGGATGCTGCCACTGCCGATGTCCGTGAAAAGATCGCCTATGTAAAGCGGTTCCTTCCAGAGGGGGTCAAGGAGCCAATCATCATAAAGATTGACATATCGCAGATGCCAGTGGTGTTCTTCAGCCTGGAAGGAGAGAGGGACCTGGGCGAGCTCCTGAAACTTGGCAAGGACATGGTTGCACCACGACTTGAAAGGGTAGACGGGGTTGCCTCTACAATTGTCATCGGCGGGAAGAAGAGGGAGATCCGGGTAGATGTGCAGAAGTCCCGCCTCCTCGCCTATAAGATCCCGATGCAGCAGGTGATCCAGATGATCCGCCTTGAGAACCTGGATGTAAGCGGGGGAAAGCTCCTTGAGGGAGGGGTGGAGTATTCACTTAGAGGCCTGGGTGAATACAAGAGCATGGAAGACCTTGAGGGGACCGTTATCGGTTTCCACAATGGAAGCCCGATCTATCTCAGGGATATTGCCAGGGTAATAGATGGGTATGCAGACCCCAAGGGCTTTGCATTGACCAATGGCAAACAGGGCGTTGCTGTCCTGGTGACAAAGCAGAGCGATGCCAATGTTGTCAGGGTCAGCGACCGGGTCAGGAAGGTTATGCCTGAGATCCAGCGACAGCTCCCGACCGGCGTGAATGTAAGAGTTGCCTTTGACATGGCTGACATCGTTAGGGACTCGCTTGGTGCCCTGAGGAACAGCGCCCTTGAGGGTGCCTTCCTCGTCGTAGTTATCATGTGGGTATTCCTCAGGGCCGTGCGCCCCACGGTCATCGTTACCCTCTCAATTCCACTCTCCCTCCTCGCGACATTTGTCATCATGTATTTCTCAGACCTTACGATCAATATCATGACCCTTGGAGGGCTTATTATTGCCATAGGGAAGCTGGTGGACGATTCAGTAGTCGTTATAGACAACATTGAGAGGCACCGGGGTTTGGGGTCCACGCCCGGGACCGCGGCCATTGACGGGACAAAAGAGGTGATAACTGCCGTCTGGGGCGCAACACTTGCCACGGTGATCGTCTTCCTCCCCCTGGCCTTTACAAGCGGCATCACGGGCCAGCTCTTCAAGCCCTTTGGCCTCACATTCTTCTGGAGCTTGATGGCTTCCCTCCTCGTGTCATTCACCGTTATCCCAATGCTCTCCTCAAGGATAAGGGGGACAAAGGGGACAAAGCCGGGGATGGCCGATGAGGGCAAAAGAGAATGGTGGTTCTCGCGGTTCCAGGCATCATATGTAAAGCTCCTTGAGTGGTGCCTTGGCAAAAAGAAGCTTGTTGCTTTGGTGTGCGCGGCCATGCTGGTGGTTACGGGCATATTGTTTGTCATTATCGGGAAGGAGTTCGTTCCGGAGATGGTAGCAGGAATGTATGAATCGCGGATCTCCCTGCCTCCAGGCACACCCCTCAAAACTACAGGGGGAATACTCGCCGGCCTCCAGGATAAGTTCTTAAGGTTTAAAGACCTCGATACTATCATCGGAATCGCAGGGGAGGATGAGTTTTCAGGGGAGAACGCAGCATTTTCAGGGGAGACACAGGGCCCTCATAAAATCATGATGATGGTTAAAATGAAAAAGGGAAGAGAAAGGGTCACTCCTGATGGCAAGCTCTTCGGGACCATGGACGAGGTCAAGCGGATAAACCCCTCAGCCACAATATCGTTTGAGAAGGCAGGCAGGGACATTTCGGGAAGCAAGAAGCCTATTGAGATCAGGATCTTTGGAGACGATCTGGATACCCTTAAGGTTCTCTCCGACAGGGTCCTGAAGCTGATCAGCAATGTCCCGGGCGTTGCAAATGCCCAGTCCAGCCTCTCCGAGGGCAACCCAGAGGTGGTCTATAAGTTCAACCGCCTCAGATCCTCCCTCTATGGGCTTTCCAGCGGCATGGCTGGGATGGTGGTGGAGGCCGCTGTTGATGGAGATGTTGCATCCCGTTACAGGGAGAGGGGTGAAGAGATGGACATCAGGGTTCGCTTCAGGCCCGAGGACCGGGCAAGCCTGGATGATCTCGGGAACATCCCTGTATTTTCTCCTACGGGAGTGCCGGTCCCTGTGAGGGACATTGCAAAGATATCCTATTCCGAGTCGCCGGCCATTATTACGCGGGAGAACTCCAGGCGTGTGGCCATTGTATCTGCAAGCGCAATTGGGAGGTCTTTGTCAAAGGTCACGGATGATATTGATGCCGTGCTCAAGAGATTTCCAATGCCTGAGGGGTATCTTTTCGAGATCGGTGGGCAATACAGGGACATGCAGGAGGCATTTGGCTCCCTCAGCATTGTGATCCTCATGTCGTTTCTCCTCATCTATATGGTTTTGGCATCGCTCTATGAATCGCTGATCCATCCCCTGACCATCATGTTTCCCATTCCCTTTGCCGCCACAGGTGCGATCCTGGCGCTTTTCCTGACCGGGACACCTCTGGGGGTCACGGCGTTCATCGGGCTTGTCATGCTCATCGGGATCGTGGCAATAAACTCCATAGTCATGGTGGACTTCATCCTTGTGCGGCACCGTGCCGGGCTTCCCAGGAGGCAGGCTGTGCTTGAGGGGGCAAAGGTTCGCCTGAGGCCGATCCTGATGACTGCACTTGCGGCATTCGGGGGCCTTCTGCCGGTTGCAATCGGCGCATCCGAGGGCATGGATGTGCACATACCGTTGGGCAGGGCGGTGTGCGGAGGACTCGTCTCCTCCACGGCCATCTCCCTCATCATCGTTCCTGTGCTCTACGAGGTGATGGACGGCCTCTCCAAGCGCCTCCGCCGTTCCTCATAATTATTATTTTTATTCCCTCTCCACTTTGTGGGAGAGGGCCCGGGGCCCCTTGCGGCGGAGCCAATGTAAGGGGGTGGTGGGGTAATGAGGGGCGGTGTCTTTACATCTCCTCCATCTTTTGTAGATCATTGACGAGGGCACATAGGATACTATAATACTCATAGAGGAGGGCAGCATTCTCAGATGAAAACAAAGGATGAAATCCTGCGCACATTAAAGGCGCTAAAGCCCGAAATCATGGGACGATACAAGGTGAAAGAGATTGGTTTGTTTGGTTCCTTTGTCAGAAATGAACAGGAGGAATCCAGCGACATAGATGTCCTGGCGGACTTTAAGGAAGGGGCTGATCTTTTTGACCTGGTTGGTCTGGGACTATTTCTTGAGGAACAGCTTCAGCGGAAGGTGGATGTTGTTGATAAGAGTGCCCTTCGGCCAGAGCTTCGGGAAGTGGTTCTGAGGGAAGTCGCTCCCATATGAGAGATTACACGCTTTATCTGAAAGACATCCTGGAGGCGATGGAGAGCATTGAAGCATTCGTTGAGGGGATGAGCCTTGAGACCTTTCGGGCAGATGACAAGACGACAAGTGCTGTTATCAGGAAGTTTGAGATTATCGGTGAGGCAGCGAAGCAGATTCCAGATGAGATCCGGCAGAAATACCCTGAGGTGCCATGGAAGGAAATGGCAGGCATGAGGGACAGGCTTATTCATGAATACTTTGGGGTGAGTTATCAGAAGGTTTGGGCCGCCATTAAAGAGCGAATACCTCACCTAAAACCACAAATACGGAAAATTTTAGAGGATAGGTAGGGAAGGTTTTCTTCTCTACAATAATCTGCCAATGCGTCTGTGCAAAATCTTCTGAACTTCTGTCCCTATCCCCTTTGATGGAGGGCAAAAATGCGGATAACCTATGATACCGAAGTTGATGCTCTGTATATTCGCTTCCTTGAGGCTACTGTCACCACTCAACATGTGGCAGAGGGAATTGCGGTAGACTATGCGGCGGATGGTCGAGTCGCAGGCATTGAAATTATGGATGCCCGCAAACGCTTCGGTGACCTGGAGGTGTTTCGACAGGTAGTATTGGAGGATATTGCATTAATAAAACCTGCACCGGTGTAATTCAAAGTTGGAGTCTAACCCTGCAAAATCTTTGCGCATCTTCGTAGGCTTTTCTCCGTGCTTTCTTCACCGCCGTCTCTATATCTTTGACCGTTAATGTTGTCTTCTTGAAGGTCTCTCTTGCGATTTCAAGGGCAGCCTCCAGCCTGTCCTCTGGAGGAAGCACAGAGAGGATGAACCCTTCCGGGCTGATTTTCACTGTGGTTTTTATCTCTCACACCCCCTTTTGATATTCATGGTATAGCAAGAACGCTGGGACCGCAATCAATGATGGTCTTTAGCGGTCGGAGGCCCGCTGAGGAGGAACTGCTTCCAGCTTATGCCGGTGACGCCAAGCCGAGCCGCAGTTGAGAGCTCTTTCTCGGCGCATATGAGCAGTGGTCTGTATTGAGAGTGGCGCCTTGTGAATTCCAGAAGACCACGGACATCCGCAGCGCTGAAAGAGCCGGTCTTCACCTCAAGGGCCCATGAACCCCAGCTCCCCTCGATGACTCCAGCCACCTCGAGCGGTCCCTCACGCCAATACGCCACGCGCTGTCCTGAGTTCCATGCGAAGGCGAGGCAGGCGTTTTCCACCCACGCTCCGAAGCGTTCGGGCTCTCGCGATGCATCTGGAATGCCGCGAGGGTCAACGGCCGCGAGTAGTGCGTTGTTGAGGGTGATAAGCTTGGGCGGTGCCGCGCGCCTGCGTGCAGGGCGTTTGGAGTATCTCTCAAATGGTGCCACAAGGTAGGCCTCCTCCAGGAGATGAAGGTAGTGGGCGATCGTCTCAAGGGCTCCAGCTTCCTGAAGGTGGCCCTGGATTTTCTGGAGAGAGACGATCTGTGCCGGGGAGGCCGCAGAGATGGCGAAGACCTGCCGCAAGAGTGCTGGCCGCCTGATGTCGGCCAAGGCGAGGATATCTTTGCCAAGGGCTGGCTCTACGATAGCGTCTCGTATGTAAGCAGACCAGCGTCCGAGGTCTTGGTGTAATAGGAATGCGCCCGGGTAAGAGCCCATTCGGACAACGAAAAGGGCAGCCTTGGCTGGCTCCAGGCCAAAGGTCGTTGCAAGAACAGAGGCTGACCAGTGCGCCAAGGTTAGGCGCTCGAAGCGCCCGGCGAGGCTTTCCCGTCCTCCCGCACCGATCCGCAAAGCGGACGAACCCGTTGCTACAACATGAACAGCCAATTGATGTCGCCGCAGCCTGTCCCATTCGCCTTTGAGCCGAGAGGCCCAACTGCCAAGGTGCTGGATCTCGTCAAGGAGCGCAATTGCCCTCCCATGGGTTGAGGCAGCATCTTCTATTTGTCTCCAGAAACGCTCCCAAAACCCGGGTAGACCCGCCTCCGGTGAGTCTCCCGCTGCGTAGATGGCTTGGTTACCGAGGCGCTGGGAGAGCTCGAGCAGGAGCGTGGTCTTTCCCACCTGGCGGGGCCCGGTGAGAAGCTGGATACGAGAAGGCGCAGGCTCAGCAAGCCTTTGCTCCAGCACCTTCCGGCAACGAATGTAGTCGAGATGGAATATTTCTTGAGTCATAGTCTAATAATTATTCGACTATAATCAAAAGTCAAGCCGTTCCTTTGGTCCTTGATGGGAGCAGGGATCAGCAGTGTTCCGGGCGTTGCAAATGCCCAGTCCAGCCTCTCCGAGGGCAACCCAGAGGTGGTCTATAAGTTCAACCGCCTAAGATCTTCTCTCTATGGGCTTTCCAGCGGCATGGCAGGTATGGTGGTTGAGGCCGCTGTTGATGGAGATGTTGCATCCCGTTACAGGGAGAGGGGAGAGGAGATGGACATCAGGGTGCGCTTCAGGCCCGAGGACCAGGCAAGCCTGGACGATCTCGGGAACATCCCTGTATTTTCTCCGACGGGAGTGCCGGTCCCTGTGAGGGACATTGCAAAGATATCCTATTCCGAGTCGCCGGCCATTATTACGCGGGAGAACTCCAGGCGTGTGGCCATTGTATCTGCAAGTGCAATTGGGAGGTCTTTGTCGAAGTTCACGGATGATATTGATGCCGTGCTTAAAAGGTTTCCCATGCCTGAGGGGTATCTTTTCGAGATCGGTGGGCAATACAAGGACATGCAGGAGGCATTTGGCTCCCTCAGCATTGTGATCCTCATGTCGTTTCTCCTCATCTATATGGTTTTGGCATCGCTCTATGAATCGCTGATCCATCCCCTGACCATCATGTTTCCCATTCCCTTTGCCGCCACAGGTGCGATCCTGGCGCTTTTCCTGACCGGGACACCTCTGGGGGTCACGGCGTTCATCGGGCTTGTCATGCTCATCGGGATCGTGGCAATAAACTCCATAGTCATGGTGGACTTCATCCTTGTGCGGCACCGTGCCGGGCTTCCCAGGAGGCAGGCTGTGCTTGAGGGGGCAAAGGTTCGCCTGAGGCCGATCCTGATGACTGCACTTGCGGCATTCGGGGGCCTTCTGCCGGTTGCAATCGGCGCATCCGAGGGCATGGATGTGCACATACCGTTGGGCAGGGCGGTGTGCGGAGGACTCGTCTCCTCCACGGCCATCTCCCTCATCATCGTTCCTGTGCTCTACGAGGTGATGGACGGCCTCTCCAAGCGCCTCCGCCGTTCCTCATAATTATTATTTTTATTCCCTCTCCACTTTGTGGGAGAGGGCCCGGGGCCCCTTGCGGCGGAGCCAATGTAAGGGGGTGGTGGGGTAATGAGGGGCGGTGTCTTTACATCTCCTCCATCTTTTGTAGATCATTGACGAGGGCACATAGGATACTATAATACTCATAGAGGAGGGCAGCATTCTCAGATGAAAACAAAGGATGAAATCCTGCGCACATTAAAGGCGCTAAAGCCCGAAATCATGGGACGATACAAGGTGAAAGAGATTGGTTTGTTTGGTTCCTTTGTCAGAAATGAACAGGAGGAATCCAGCGACATAGATGTCCTGGCGGACTTTAAGGAAGGGGCTGATCTTTTTGACCTGGTTGGTCTGGGACTATTTCTTGAGGAACAGCTTCAGCGGAAGGTGGATGTTGTTGATAAGAGTGCCCTTCGGCCAGAGCTTCGGGAAGTGGTTCTGAGGGAAGTCGCTCCCATATGAGAGATTACACGCTTTATCTGAAAGACATCCTGGAGGCGATGGAGAGCATTGAAGCATTCGTTGAGGGGATGAGCCTTGAGACCTTTCGGGCAGATGACAAGACGACAAGTGCTGTTATCAGGAAGTTTGAGATTATCGGTGAGGCAGCGAAGCAGATTCCAGATGAGATCCGGCAGAAATACCCTGAGGTGCCATGGAAGGAAATGGCAGGCATGAGGGACAGGCTTATTCATGAATACTTTGGGGTGAGTTATCAGAAGGTTTGGGCCGCCATTAAAGAGCGAATACCTCACCTAAAACCACAAATACGGAAAATTTTAGAGGATAGGTAGGGAAGGTTTTCTTCTCTACAATAATCTGCCAATGCGTCTGTGCAAAATCTTCTGAACTTCTGTCCCTATCCCCTTTGATGGAGGGCAAAAATGCGGATAACCTATGATACCGAAGTTGATGCTCTGTATATTCGCTTCCTTGAGGCTACTGTCACCACTCAACATGTGGCAGAGGGAATTGCGGTAGACTATGCGGCGGATGGTCGAGTCGCAGGCATTGAAATTATGGATGCCCGCAAACGCTTCGGTGACCTGGAGGTGTTTCGACAGGTAGTATTGGAGGATATTGCATTAATAAAACCTGCACCGGTGTAATTCAAAGTTGGAGTCTAACCCTGCAAAATCTTTGCGCATCTTCGTAGGCTTTTCTCCGTGCTTTCTTCACCGCCGTCTCTATATCTTTGACCGTTAATGTTGTCTTCTTGAAGGTCTCTCTTGCGATTTCAAGGGCAGCCTCCAGCCTGTCCTCTGGAGGAAGCACAGAGAGGATGAACCCTTCCGGGCTGATTTTCACTGTGGTTTTTATCTCTCACACCCCCTTTTGATATTCATGGTATAGCAAGAACGCTGGGACCGCAATCAATGATGGTCTTTAGCGGTCGGAGGCCCGCTGAGGAGGAACTGCTTCCAGCTTATGCCGGTGACGCCAAGCCGAGCCGCAGTTGAGAGCTCTTTCTCGGCGCATATGAGCAGTGGTCTGTATTGAGAGTGGCGCCTTGTGAATTCCAGAAGACCACGGACATCCGCAGCGCTGAAAGAGCCGGTCTTCACCTCAAGGGCCCATGAACCCCAGCTCCCCTCGATGACTCCAGCCACCTCGAGCGGTCCCTCACGCCAATACGCCACGCGCTGTCCTGAGTTCCATGCGAAGGCGAGGCAGGCGTTTTCCACCCACGCTCCGAAGCGTTCGGGCTCTCGCGATGCATCTGGAATGCCGCGAGGGTCAACGGCCGCGAGTAGTGCGTTGTTGAGGGTGATAAGCTTGGGCGGTGCCGCGCGCCTGCGTGCAGGGCGTTTGGAGTATCTCTCAAATGGTGCCACAAGGTAGGCCTCCTCCAGGAGATGAAGGTAGTGGGCGATCGTCTCAAGGGCTCCAGCTTCCTGAAGGTGGCCCTGGATTTTCTGGAGAGAGACGATCTGTGCCGGGGAGGCCGCAGAGATGGCGAAGACCTGCCGCAAGAGTGCTGGCCGCCTGATGTCGGCCAAGGCGAGGATATCTTTGCCAAGGGCTGGCTCTACGATAGCGTCTCGTATGTAAGCAGACCAGCGTCCGAGGTCTTGGTGTAATAGGAATGCGCCCGGGTAAGAGCCCATTCGGACAACGAAAAGGGCAGCCTTGGCTGGCTCCAGGCCAAAGGTCGTTGCAAGAACAGAGGCTGACCAGTGCGCCAAGGTTAGGCGCTCGAAGCGCCCGGCGAGGCTTTCCCGTCCTCCCGCACCGATCCGCAAAGCGGACGAACCCGTTGCTACAACATGAACAGCCAATTGATGTCGCCGCAGCCTGTCCCATTCGCCTTTGAGCCGA
>Ga0315310_10000274_pt1 | contig 33066 bp, 31 predicted proteins | sample TDP5_MG_FD_203630 | JGI IMG/M metagenome (GOLD analysis project Ga0315310, IMG submission 203630) | Freshwater sediment microbial communities from Lake Towuti, South Sulawesi, Indonesia - TDP5 | ecosystem: Environmental > Aquatic > Freshwater > Lake > Sediment | place: Indonesia: South Sulawesi...
GTGCTTTCATCGAACCTGATTTCGGTCATTTTCTCATTTGTCAGGTCGATGTCTAGAAATTTGCCTGCGTAACCTCGCATTAGACGAATTCCTCTCCTGCCTCGCCATACAGGTTGCTTACCAGTTCGCGGGTTATCTCCTCTGGCTTGCGTGCGTGCACCTTGTAGATCTGCCAAGAGCTTCTAGTGATTTTTTGTAGAGCGTCCCAGTTTCCTTCCTGGCACACTTTGACACACTCGGGTTTTCCGCTGCAAAGGTCACAGATTAAAACCGTCTTCTTGATTGGATGAAGATGAGGGACCCTTCCTGGGCAAGCATCAATGCAGGCGCCGCAGGCAATACATTTTTCTTCGTCAACGAGTACCGCTCCCGTTCTACTATTCACTGACAAAGCGCCGGTGGTGCATGACTTCACGCATGGATAGTCTTCGCACTGCACGCAGAGGTGCGGCACTTCAGCGCCAGGAACAAGCATGAAGACCCGAACTCTAGATGCTTCTGGCCATATTCTTTTCTCGTGATAAAGAGAGCAGGCGATCTCGCATTTTCTGCATCCACTGCATTTGAGGTAGTCTCGGGCAATCCAGATTCGTTTCCGAGAACCCATACTCGTCATTCACTTCGCAATTGTTATTGAATTTATTCCATGCCGCGCTGCTGTTTATTAGGGTTGTCTCTGTATGAGCTGAACAATGAATCCGTTTAGCTTAAGTATCGGACCATAAGACATGATAAGAGTTGTACTGGAGGTGCACTACGCTCGATAAGATCATCGTTACAACGGCACTCATTTACGCTAACGGTGAAATCCATCTAGGACACATTACCTCCACGTATCTACCTGCAGACATATTTGTGAGATATCACAGACTCAAGGGCGACGATGTTATCCACGTAGGCGCCACAGATGACTTCGGAACGCCAATTCTAGTAGAAGCCGAAAGAAGAGGAGTCACACCAGAGGAGTTCGTGGCCCACTGGAACAAACTTGACCAAAAGGACTACGCCGACGCTGGAATATCGTTTGACATATTCTACAAAACGAGCTCTAGAGAGAACATAGAGCTTGTGCAACACTTTTTCCGAGAACTCTACGAACGAGGGTACATCTATAGACAAGCGGTCTTGCAGGCATACTGCGAAAACGACAAAAAGTTTCTGCCAGACCGATACGTGAAGGGAACGTGCCCATTCTGTGGCGCAAGAGACCAATACTCGGACAGCTGCGAAGAGTGTGGTAGAACATTTCAGCCAGGCGAAATAAGAGACCCGCACTGCGCCATTTGCGGCTCAACACCCGTAGATAGAGAGAGCGAACACTACTTCTTCAAACTCGCAGATTTCTCAGATAATCTACAGGAATGGCTGACCAAAAACGACAATCTACAGCCGGAAGTCAAGAACTACGTATTGAACTGGATAAAGGAGGGTCTGCGCAACTGGGACATAAGCCGTGACATAACATGGGGCGTTCCCATTCCGCTTGAAGAGGCAAAGGGTAAGGTGCTCTACGTCTGGTTTGATAATCACATATGTTACATTTCAACCGCGCTCAGATACTTCAAAGAAAAGGGCGTTGACGGAAAAAAGGCGTGGAACTCCTCTGTAATCTATCACTTCATTGGAAAAGACATAATCTATCACCATTATCTGTTTCTGCCTGCGGAGCGACTGGGCGTATGCGAGTTCAAGCTTCCCGATTTCATTCCAACCAGAGGATACTTCTTGCTTGATGGACAGAAATTCTCGAAGAGTCGCGGCTGGTACATAAGCCTAAGAGACTTCTTGAACCAGTTCCCAGCAGACTATTTGAGATACTACTTAGCTGCAATCACGCCGTACAGTCAGTTGGATGTCAACTTTGACTGGGGAGACTTTCAGAAACGAATAAATAATGAGCTCTTGGCCAACATCGGAAACTTCGTGCATCGAACCCTCAGCTTCGTCTGGACAAACTATGATGGACAAGTTCCTAGTCCAGAAGCCTACGACGAGTCAGACAAGGAATTTGAGAGCAAGATCAAGCTTGTAGCCAAAGATGTGGCCATAGAAATTGATAAGAATGAACTCAGCAGAGGGTTAAGAAAGATAGTTGAATTCTCCACGCTCTGCAATCAATACTTCCAGCAGAAACAGCCGTGGACAAATAAGGAAAAGGCAAAAACATGCCTATACCTGTGCTCCAGCGCTGTGAGAACCCTCGCCATCATCCTTGAACCCTACTTACCATTCTCGTCTGAGAGACTTTGGCAGCAACTAAACCTGCAAGGTTCTGTTCATGAGCAAGACTGGAACTCAGCCTCAAAGTTAATCATCGAAGCCGGACATAGGATAAATCAGCCTTCAGTGTTGTTTAGGAAGGTTCAAGACGAGGAGATAGAGAAGGAAAGACAGAGACTCCAACGATCAGTAGCACAGCAGCAGACGCAAAACAAATAAAGAAATATGTCTTTCCCAGAGATACACTTGGAAGGAGGCACTGATGTGTCGCAGAAAGTCGTTTCTTTTGATGAATTCTCAAAGATGGATCTACGAATAGGTAAGATCATTAAGGCTGAAGCTGTCGCCGGCTCAAAAAACCTCATCAAAATGCTCATCGATGTTGGAGGCGGCGAAAACCGACAGGCCGTAGCGGGCATAGCGCAATACTACACTGCCAAGGAACTCGAAGGCAAACAGGTTGCGGTAATAGTTAATCTTCAAGCTAAGCGCATGTTCGGAATAGAATCCAATGTCATGATATTGGCGGCAGAAGATGAAAAAACCGTGTCTCTGATCTTGTCCGAACGCTCTGTCAAGACTGGAAGCAAAATAAGATAAGTGAGCCCAAGCTTGCCCTTGAAAATTGACCTTCACACGCACAGCCATTATTCCGAAGACGCCACAACCACTCTGAAAGAACTGGTACACTACGCTAAAAAAAGAGAACTAGACGGAGTTGCATTAACCGATCACGACACGGTGTTGGGGGCGCGCAGACTCTCAAAGCAGAAGCACATCTTAACCATTCCAGGCATCGAAATTGAAACGCTGAACGGACACCTCTTGGCTCTAAGCGTCACAGACCCTGTGGAACCTAAATGTAACATAAATGAGACCATAGAGAGGATTCGTCAACTTGGCGGTATAGCCGTAATAGCACACCCAGCTGTTGTTATTAAGACTGGACTCGGACACAAAATAGCCTCGGTCTCGAATCTCGATGCAGTTGAGGTCATAAACTCTACAACATTTCCTTTTTTTCTCGCGACACGCCAAGCCCGACGACTGGCTGAGAGACTCAGACTTCCGCAAACCGCAGGCAGTGATGCCCATCACCCAAAGGAAGTTGGAAGAGCCTACACACTCATAGACGCCGACTTAGCAAGGGACGATGTCATCGAGGCGATAAGAAAAGGACGAACGACTCCTTTTGGAGAGCCACTCTCTTGGGCGCTGAGGCTAGAGAGAGGAGCATTTGGCTTTCAGAGGAAACTCGGAGGCCGCTAGCCCTCGAAGTTCTCTATCTGGTCCAAGCCCAAGTCGATTGGCAAGGACTTTTCGGATTCAGCATACGATGATTCTATATCGTATAGTTTGGACATCATACTTCCCAACCCATGTCGCAGGTAACGTGAACGCACCCCAGTCATGACTAACGTGACCTTCAACACACCCTCAGCATCAGGATTCACGCTTGCACCCCACCTTACCGGTGCACTATGTCCTATAGTATCTGAGACAATTTCTCCAACCTTGTTGACCTCGTCGATCGTCAAGTTAGAATCTCCGCAAACATTGACCAACGCTCCTTTGACTCCAGAGCAGTCAATATCGACGAGAGGCATGCTGAACGCGTTTCGGACAGCTTCCTCAGCTCTGTTAGGCGCCTTGGACTCGCCCATTCCAACAACCGCCATTCCACCCTTTCGTATGACGGTCTTAAAGTCGACGAAATCTAAATTGACCAAGCTCGGCGACGAAAGCGTCTCCACGATGCCCTTGATCATGTTGGCAGAAATCTGGTCAGCCACCTTGAAGACTTCTGTTGCCGAGAGATAGCTAGCGCCACCATGGACTTTGTTGGAGTCTATAACAACGACGGTGTCACAGGCTTTCTTCAGTTCACTTAATGCCCGTGCTGCGCGTCTAATTCGACCACGCTCTGTTTTTAACGGCTTCGTAGCTACTCCGACCACTGCGGCACCTTTTCGACGGGCAATTTCGGCTATGGTTGGCGCCGCTCCTGTTCCCGTGCCACCGCCTAAACCTGTAGCCACGAAAACCACATCCAAGTTTTCCAGTAGCTCTTCTAGGTAGGATCCTGACTCCTCTACTGCTGCTCTTCCTATCTCAGGCCTGCCCTTAGCGCTTACACCAGGAGTCACGTTCTCTCCTATCAGAACCTTCCGCGCAACCCTCACAGAATTCAGATCATGCAGGTCAGTGTTAATTGCTACACATTCAGCTCCTGTCAAACCGTCTTCAATCAGCTTGCTGATTATTCTGTTTCCGGCTCCGCCAACACCTAAAATCATGATGCGACATCTAGGCAGAGTCTCACTGGTGCTTTCGCTTCGGAGCTGAGGTGGCCCCGGCTCTCCGCGCGTCTTGGGCACTCAGGACTTCCTCCAAACCTCAACGCTTAGAAGATCCCTAATGGCTACCCGAATGGCTTCAGCGCGGTTTGGATAATAGCGCTCGTCGACCAAACTGTCCAGAGCCTTTATATAGGGTTCAGGCAGGTATAAGGTAATTAACTTCAATCAGACACCCCCAAATTCTCGCAAGGCAAAGCAAGAGAGCATGAGCTGCAATTATATCTCTTCATATCATGATTAAAATATGATATAAATATGCAGGCGCAAAGATTTTTAAGACTTGCCTTCAACATGGAGGACGTAGTCTCTCTTTTGTGTAAATTTGCTGAATTCGGCAATCCTTATGTTTTCGTTGCTTGATTAAACGTTTAGGTTAAGTTGAAATTGAGCAATATCTATTCTAGCAGGCTTGAGAGAGCATGGGTGACAAGCTGAGGCAAAGCCGTGTCTTTGTGAAGAGCTTTGGGTGTTCTTCAAACATTGCCGACGGCGAACTTATGGCAGGCTGCCTTTCAGAAGCTGGGTTTCAAGTCACTGATTCACCAGATGAAGCTGACCTTCTGATTTACAACACCTGCGCGGTGAAGACACCCACTGAGAATCGCGTAGTTGAAGCTTTGAAAAAAGCTGCAGCGAACAAAGACAAGAGTCTCATTGTTGCTGGCTGTCTGCCGCTGACGAATCTTAAGCGTTTGAAGTCTGAGGTTGCGTTTCACGGCTTGCTCGGTCCGGGCTCAAGCGCTAGTGTAGTAGAGGCTACGCGGAAGGTGTTGAACGATGAGAAGATAGTGTGGCTGAGTGAGAATATGAAACGCAAACCTTGTCTGAACCTGCCGCGGCTTCCAACCAACCCTGTGGTGAGTATTGTACCTGCAGCTTATGGCTGTCTGGGCTCGTGCAGTTACTGCTGCGTTGTTTTTGCGCGGGGTCGTCTGCGTAGCTGTAGCATTGACGAAGTGGCTGCTCGGGTCAGACGTGATTTGATTTCTGGCGCCAAAGAGGTTTGGTTGACTGGGCAGGACATGTCATGTTATGGAAGAGACCTCGGCGTCAATCTAGCAGATCTATTGCAGGCTGTCTGTGAAATTGCGGGGGAATTCTGGATTAGGGTTGGAATGATGACGACCAATCTAGTCATGGACATACTGCCCGACTTGGCAGACGCCTTTCAAGACAAGCACGTCTTCAAGTTTCTACACTTGCCGGTGCAGAGCGGCGACGATGACGTACTGAAGCGAATGAACCGTCTATATTCGGTTGACGATTTCAAGCACATCGTCCGGGCTTTTCGAAGGATCATTCCCGACATAACTCTAGCCACCGACGTTATATGTGGCTTTCCAGGTGAGAGCCCAGAGGCTTTCGAGCGGACTCTGCAGCTGATAGAACAGGTCAAACCAGACATCGTTAACGTTTCCAAGTTCTTCCCAAGACCAAGAACAGCAGCTGAGAAAATGACTCCGAAGGTCTCTCCTTCAGAAGTCAGGAACAGAAGCCGACAGATGGCTAATCTGGCAAAAAGAATCGCACTCGAAAACAACAGCAAGTGGATGAACTGGAGGGGACCTATCCTATTTGATGAGCGTGGTAAACAGCCAAACACTCTTGTTGGACGGAACTTCGCCTACAAGCCCGTCGCGGTTAGAAGCGGAGATGAAACGCTTCTCGGCACGCGTGCAGAGATTCAAGTGGTGAGGACTCTTCAGACGCACCTCGAAGCGAATTTACTTGCCAACAGAGTTGTGCAGTAGCACATATAGGACGCCTCCTAGTGTGACCAGAAAATCCTTTATTGGTCGTATTTTGCTTGAAGGTTCCAGCTCTCTTGTGAAAATTTATCTTGTTTGAGTCTGGAGGCAACATGCAGCTCCTGTGATGTGAGGTTGTCTTCGCTGAGCTCTGTTTTGAGGGCTCTCTGGAATCCATGAATCAAAGCCTGATAGGCCTCCTCGACGCTAATGTGGCGTTGAAGCTCCTTGCTGAGTGAGGTTATTCTGTTCTCTGCAACACAAACAACCTCATCTTTAGTTTTCGCCCAAGGAACCCGCAGGAAAGTGAACATTTTTTTCAGGTTGATGTCTAAGAGGAATGTGCCGTGTTGCAGCAGTACACCGCCTTTGTGAAACTGGGCGCTTCCAGACACTTTCTTCTGGTCTATAGCTATGTTGGGGCAGTTTCTAGGGTCTCCGGGGTTGAAGTCGGCGTTGACTCCGAGCATTTTGGCTGCTTCTATCAGGCCGTTGCAGATGGTGTTGTACGCGTAGACCACGTCTGTGGTTCCGAAGTCTTTCTCTCCGGCGACTACGCTGTATGTGATTTCGCCGTCGGCGTCGTGGTAGACTGTGCCTCCACCTGTAATTCTGCGCACAATGTCCACGCCATGTAGCCGGCAGTTTTCGACTTGAACTTCATTGAACACGTCTTGAAAGCGACCAACTGAAACCGCAGAAGGCTTCCAACGATAAAGGCGCAATGTATTTGGCACAGAATTATTGATTCTCGCGATTGTTACGGCTTCATCAATAGCCATGTTTGTGTAAGCGTCTTGAGCTTCGAGTTTGAGTAGTCGCCAGGTTTTCATTTTGCACTCGCTCGTTTTGGCCTGAGGGTTCACACTTGGCTTAGTGTGCCATATGTGTTAGCTTCATGCTAGGAGATAGGACTTTATCTCTAGCGCCTTTTCGCTTATGTATGCAGGATTGTTTTCGTTGGAAATCGAGATCTCATTTTCGCACCTTTTGTCGACCTCACTCATGATCCCAACTGTCTCTTCTGCAAGAAGCCTATAAACAAGGCTTAGCCTAAATTACCCTTTCAGTGCTGCTTCAGGAAGCCTTGCCATGAGACCGAGAGTGGTATTACAGAAAGACCAGCTTGAATTCATTCTCGAAAGCGCCAGAAGGCTTTACCCAAAAGAGACAGTACTGCTCTTACGCGGCAAAGCCAAGAAAGACATGATTGCTGTTTCAGAGGTGCTTGTCCCTCCGCTTGCAGTACATGGAAGGGGTTTCTCAGGCTTTCCAACGCACATGCTGCCGATGGACTTGTCGATAATTGGAACGGTTCATTCCCACCCGTCCGGAAACTTGGGACTGTCGGTCGTGGACTTAAACCACGCGATGGGTCGCATAATTCTGATCACAGGCTTTCCATATCGGGATCAGCAGAATACAGCAGCCTACAACAGAGATGGTGAAAGACTCCAGTTAGAGGTCGTTTAAGCCTAAACGCCACTTGAAGGGTCACTTCGAGATCAAAACAGTAGCTTACAGGGAATCTCCTCTCTTTCGAAGGCATCGGCGATTTCAGTTTTCCTATCTACGAAAAATGTGTCGGTCATCGCGTACTCTAGGTTATGCTTTCTGTACACCTAGTCTGCATAATGATAGTTCATTCGATCTACTATGGCAAAGTCGATTTTCCCAATCAAACGCTTTGGCAGGTTTTCCGCACCTGGAAGCAGGGGCGCAATCATCGCGTAGGTTTTGATGCCTGCCGAATGCAGTTGATCCAGCGTTCTGAGTCTATCCTCAACCGAAGGCGCTCTGGGCTCAAAGATTTGTCTAACTTCATCATCAGCGGTTGTGATTGTGAGACCAACTTCGACCTTTTGAGAGGTTCTTAACAGATCCGAGTCTCGCAACACTAGAGGAGACTTTGTCTGAATCACAACAGGCCAATCGTGCCTCAATAGGACTTCAAGGCATTTCCTAGCTAGCCCATACTTTCTCTCGATCGGCTGATAAGGGTCACATATTCCGCTAATCCAGACCCTGCCGACTTTCTTCTTGTTTACCTCCTGTTCCTGCAGTCTGTAAGCGTTTGCTTTAACATCAACAAAGGCTCCCCAAGGCTCCTTGTGGCCTGTGAACCTCTTCATGAACCTTGCATAACAGTAAGTGCAACCATGCTCACAACCGACATAAGGGTTGATCGTGTAATCGGAGACTTTCGACTTGGACAATATGGTTCTTGCAGAGACTTCTTTGACGATCATGACGGCACCTCAAAAAGGTAAAAGCCGTCTTCATGCTGGTAAGCTGTTGGCTTCATTGTCTGATCTTGACTCACGATTTCGAAGTTGGAGCTGCTGCAGCAACAGCTACTGGTTTTTCAGCCTTCTTTCGGGCCAGCATCTTCTCTATAATGGGTAGCAGCTTGGCGTTTTCAGCCATTATCTTGTCCCTTCCAAGCGCCTGCATCTGAGCAGTCATTTCCTTGTTGACCTCTTGGAACTTGACTCCTTCAGCAGCTGAAATGTAGTCGATTCTGAGCCGCTCAGGGCTCATCCCTAGCTTCTCCAGCATGCCTTTCAGAGCAGTCATACGTTTGGTCATCCACACGTTGCCTGAAATGTAGTGACAATCGTACGGTAAGTGACAGGCCCCAACAAGCACCATTCCAGCGCCTAGCCTTAACGCCTCAAGCACAAAGTCTCGGTCGACCCTGCCTGAACACATTACTCGTATAGCCCTCATCGTGGGCGGATATTCAAAACGACTTGTGCCAGCCAAGTCGGCGCCGGCGTAGCTGCACCAGTTGCAGAGGAAACCTAGAATCTTCTCTTCGGGTTTGTCCTCCAAGGCTGCACGAATCTGATTCATGATCTGCGCGTCAGTGAAGTGCAGCTGAGTTATCGAATCTGTTGGGCACTCGGCAACACATGTTCCACAGCCGTGACACATTGCAGGCGTGACCTTTGCGGGCTCCTTTTCGGGTGCCGAAGGTGCACCGTAAGGACAGACCTTCACGCAGATACCGCACTTTACCTTTGTGTTCTGACACGTGGTGGGATCAACAACAGCAATGATGGGTTCGATCTTCCACTTTGGCTTTGACAGTATTGTCGCCGCTCTCGATGCTGCAGCGCTGCCCTGTGCGACGCTGTAGGGGATGTCTTTTGGTCCTTGGCAGGCGCCCGCTAGAAAGATTCCGTCCACAGGCGTGTCGATAGGCTTCAACTTAGGGTGGCTTTCCATGAAGAAGCCGTCGGAACCCCTTGAGACACTGAATATTCTCGCCACCTCGTCAGAGCCCTTCTTTGCAATAGCGGCAGTACAGAGAACAACCAATTCACTTTCAACTTCGATTGGTTCACCGAGGGTCATGTCTTCAGCTCTGACAATGAGGTTCTTAGTTTCACCATCCTCGAGGATCTGGGAAGCCTTGCCTCGGATGAAATTTATGCCCAAGTCGCGGGCTCTTCTATAGAACTCCTCGTAGCCCTTGAAGTGCGTTCGCATATCAATGTACATGAGGTAGACTTCGACGTCGTCTTTGTACTTCTCTTTCAGAAGAATCGCGTTCTTGACGGCGTACATGCAGCAGAAGCCCGAGCACCACTCGTACTTGTTGATGTCTCTGGAGCCAACGCACTGAATGAACGTGACGCTGTGTGGCTTCTTTCCATCTGAAGCCCGTATGACTTTGCCACCAGTCGGGCCAGCGGCTAAAATCAGCCTCTCAAACTCTAAGGCAGTTATAACGTTGTCGTATTTACCATAGCCGTACAAGGGATCGTCTGTGGGCAGGTAGATGTCGAATCCAGTTGAAAGTACAATTGCGCCCACGTCTAGTTCGATTTCTTCAGGCTGCTGATCAAAATTGATTGCTTGTCTAGCCCCACAGGCGTCAACACACTTGTAGCAGTTGATGCAGTAGTCCTTGTTGATTGTGTAAACAAGCGGGATTGCTTGGTCGAAGGGAACCGACACAGCCTTACGAGAACCCATGTTCATGTCCCATTCACTCGGATACTCAATCGGACAAACGTCACGACATTCGCCGCAGCCTGTACAGTCCTTAGCTATTACATAACGCGGGTTCTTACGGATCTTGACTTTGAAGTTGCCTACATAGCCGTCAACTCGAAGAATGTCGGCATACGATATTATTTCGATATTAGGATGACGATTGACATCAACCATCTTTGGTCCTTCGATGCAGATGCTGCAGTCGAGGGTTGGAAACGTCTTGTCCAACTGCGCCATGTGGCCGCCTATGCTCTCAGTCCTCTCAACCAAGTAAACCTTGAAGCCCATGTCAGCCAGATCCAAGGCGGCGTTCATGCCCGCGATGCCGCCTCCGACGACCATGGCTTTGTTGGTAACCGGAACCTCAAGCACATTGAGCGGCTTGAGCAAGACAGCTTTGGCCACAGCCATTTTTACGATTTCCTTTGCCTTCTCTGTGGCCCCAACCGGGTCGCTACCATGCGCCCAAGAAGAGAACTCACGAATGTTCGCCATCTCAAAGTAGTAGGGGTTTAAGCCCTCATCGTTTATGCACTTGCGGAAAGTCGGTTCATGCATGCGCGGCGAACAGGCAGCCACCACGACCCGGTTGAGCTTATTCTCTCGTATTGCCTTTCTGATCTGTTCCTGTCCAGGATCAGCGCACGAATAGCGGTTATCTCCTGCAAAGAATACGTATGGCAAGGTCTTGGCGTATTCTACAACTGCTTTAACATCGACTACGCCTGCTATGTTTAGACCACAGCGGCACACGAAGACTCCGACTCTAGGGGCTTCCTCAGACAACTTCGACACCTTTCAATGCTGTCCTCTTTTCGATTGACTGTTGAACCTTTAACGCTCGCTTTGCCTGGCTTTCTTTTGAATACTCCTTGGTCGAAGTCAGCTTCTCCATGGCCTTGTTCCAAGCACCAGATTTGATCGGAGTGTGATTGACCGAGCGACGCTCCATAACAAGCGCTCCCTCAACAGGACACGCAATCTTGCAGGCACCGCAGAAGACGCAGAAGGTTTCGTCAGGATGAACCTTGCCGTCATCAAGCAAATATAAGGCGCCCGGGATGGCGCACACGTCCAAGCAGTCTCGGCAACCCTCAGGGCACTTCTCAATATTGATGTCAAGCAGTCCATGAAAGATCTTGCGCACACGTATAGCGCCTTCTGGACACTTGAACTCGCAGAGGCGACAGCAAGGGCTACGTTCCTTATCAATGTCAACCTGAACCTTCAGGTCGCCTTTTCTCGGGTAGGACTCGGCTTCTTGGCGAAAGATTTCTTCTCCGTCAGGTGTAACCAAGCTCACCTTTATGAGGTTAAGAGGACACGTCTTCTCGCATTCGACACAGTCTATGCCACACTTTGTTGCGTCAACTTCTACCTCATGAATAAGCTGCGGAAACGATTCCTTCTCAACGACTGGAACGACGTGTTCCCCGTTGACGCTTACCTGCAACGCATTGAAGGGACAGATCGGCTCGCACATGCCGCAGTATGAACACTTTTGAACATTAACAGCGAAGACTGGACGCCTTGCTTTCTGCCCTGGTTGTTTGGGCTGCTTCTTCACCTCTATGGCTTCTCTGGGACACACCACTCGGCATATTTCGCATCCGACGCATCTGTTTTTGTTCAATGTGAGGGCATAGTGTTTGGCATGCAGAAGACGTTCTATGGTTAGTTCGTTTTCGTTCTCTATCTTGAGCTCTTTCATGGGCATGCGGCGGCTGCTTCCTTGTTCGACTGTGCCTTCCCAGTTTGAGTTGTGAAGATATTAGCAAATGTAAACCCAAATATATGTTTATAGTTTTTTTCTGTTTTTGCTGATAAATAACATCTCACGGTAGAGCAGGCCTGAACAAGGATATCACTTAAGAGCGGACAGTCATTCATGTTCTTTTCAAGGAGTGAAAATATCTTTGGCAGAGCAGAGGATCACGATGGCGCATGGAGCTGGTGGCGCCGTCACGAACGAGTTAATCAAGCGGTATGTTCTGAAGAGCCTAGGTGGAAGCAAAGCTGAAGTTCCATTGGAAGCTTTAGACGACGCCGCTGTGATTGACGACATCGTCTTGAAGTCAGATTCCCACGCTGTTAAGCCCCTGTTCTTCCCCGGAGGAGACATCGGAAGACTGGCCGTAACAGGCACTGTAAATGACATATCCGTCTTGGGCGCTGAACCCTTTGCTTTGACCTCTGGCTTTGTTCTAGAGGAGGGCCTGACGATAGCGGATTTTGAGCGAATCGTTCGCAGCATGGGAGAAACTTGCCAAGAAGCAGGCGTCTATGTGATCACGGGCGACACGAAAGTAGTTGAGAAAGGGTCGCTTGACGGCTGCGTCATCAACACTTCTGGAATAGGCAAGAGGAACCAAGCCCTTGAACACAACCTGTCCATGATCAGAAAGTACCGGACAGAGTTCAACAGCCGATGGTTGCTTGACTCCAACCTGCATCCGGGCGACAAAATAATCCTGTCCGGTACAATCGGTGACCACGGGCTTGCAGTTTTGTCTGTTCGTGAGGGTTACGGATTCGGCAGCGGGATTGTTTCTGATGTGGCGCCTCTCAACAAGGTAATACTGAAGCTTCTCGAAGAGGTTGGCGGGATTGTGGCTATGAAGGATCCGACGAGAGGCGGCCTGTCAAATGCCCTGAACGAGTGGAGTCAGAAGTCAAACGTTGGAATACTAGTAACAGAGGAAGAGATACCAATAAGAAGAGATGTTCGTTCAGCCTGCGAGATGCTGGGAATTGACCCGCTTGAAGTGGGAAACGAAGGAAAGATCATCATAGGCAGTGTTCGGGAGAAAGCACAAGAAGTCTTGGAGAGGTTACAGCAAACGAAGGAAGGAAAGAACGCGAGGATAATAGGTGAAGCCACAGATCAATTCAAAGAAGTGGCTATGCAAACGCTTGTAGGTGGAAAACGAATACTGACGCCGCCAATAGGCGACCCAATACCAAGAATATGTTAGCGTTTTTCAGCAGACGCTCGTCGCTTAAAGGTTCGCGCAAGTTATAATATGGTCCTACATTCTCCATACTGGCAATAGTGGTGTTCGGCGTGAAAGAATATGACCTCATAGTGATAGGGACAGGCTCCGCCATGGACATTGTCAACGCCTTGATTGAGGCGAATCCCCGCGTCAAGGTTGCAGTCATAGATAAAGACGAGCCTGGTGGAATCTGTCTGACTCGCGGCTGCATTCCTTCTAAGATACTGCTATACCCGGCTGAGTTGGTGAGAACCATAGAAAGAGCAGCTGAACTGGGCGTGGACGCCGAGGTCAAGAACGTATATTTTGGAAGGATCATGGAGAGAATGAGAGGCATCATTTATTCAGAGATAAACATGATACAGAAAGGACTCTCCACCTCCAAGAACATAGACTACTACACCACTGTAGCCGAGTTTACGGCTCCATACACATTGAAGGTTGGCAGAGACACTATCACTTCGAAGATGATTGTTCTCTGCACTGGTTCAAAGCCTACTATTCCTCCAATAAAGGAATTGGAAAAGACAGGATATCTTACGAGCGATACTGTTCTGAAGCTTACTCAAATGCCCGAGAGCATAGCAATCGTTGGCGGTGGATACATCGCAGCTGAATACGGTCACTTCTTCTCCGCAATGGGTTCAAAGGTGACGATAGTCGGGAGAAACCCACAGTTCCTTCCCGACGAGGAGCCCGAGGTTTCAGCACTAGCCAAGAGGGAGCTGCAGAAGCACATGACGATCATCACGAATCATGAGGTGCGCGAGGCAGAATTAGCACAGTCCGGCATGAAAAGGCTTGTCGCCGTCAACAGAGAAAATGGAAAACAGATTGAGGTGACAGCAAATGAGATACTTGTCGCCACAGGCAGGGGACCAAACACAGACGTGCTTCATCCTGAGAAGGGAGGAATAGAAGTGGACAAAGAAGGATGGATCGTTGTCAATGAGTATTTGGAAACCTCTCAGCCAAATGTTTGGGCTATGGGTGATGCCGACGGCAAGTTTCCCTTCAAACACAAGGCAAACTATGAGGCTCAGGTCGTTTACTACAATGCCTTCATGAAGATGGGCGTCAAGGCTGATTATCACGCTGTGCCGCATGCAGTTTTCACACATCCGGAAGTGGCGAGTGTAGGGTTAAGAGAGAAGGAAGCAGTTGAAAAGCACGGCAAAGACAACGTGCTAATCGGGATACACAGATATCAGGACACAGCTAAAGGCGACGCTATGGGTTTGAAAGAAAACTACTTTGTGAAGGTCATTGCCCTGAAGGGTTCCATGAAGATACTTGGGGCGCATATTGTAGGCCCACATGCCTCAGTTCTAATTCAGGAAATAATCAACCTAATGTACACGCCTGATGAAAGCGCAACCCCAATCATTCGCGCAATGCACATCCACCCAGCCCTAAGCGAAGTGGTGCAGAGAGCCTTCGACAGCCTCGCCCCTCCCGATGTCTACCACCACATACTAGAGCATCACTATCAACTTCCGTAAACATGATCCAAGTCAGACTAATCTATTTTCCAGCCGCGTGTCTTGCCCAGATTCTGCATGTGCCCTCGACACTGACCATGCAGGCGCCTTTCGGCGTCTGAGGTGTGCATTGTCTCATGTAGAGACCGCACTCGGGCGGCTTTATCTTTCCGATCATAACCAAGTGGCAGAGGCAGCCGGGTAAAATGTCGCGTGACCGCTCCACCTTCACGTTATATTTGCTTCGAGCATCGTAGCCGACATATTCTCTCTTCAAAGCTAGTGCCGACGCTGGCACCCTGCCTAAGCCGCGCCAGCCGCCCGCAGCAACATCAAACACTTGCGCGATCAGTTGTTGCGCCTTGACGTTGCCTTCCCAAGCCACCGCACGGCTGTACTCGTTCTCAAGTTTGGCCTCGGCCTTGCTGATCTGTTGGATCAGCATTGAAAGCGCGAATAATACATCTAGGGGCTCAAATCCAGCAACGACAGTGGGCATGTGGTAGGCTCGTGGAAACAGCTCGTAGGGTTTCATGCCGATTATGGTTGAAACGTGGCCAGGTGCGATGAAACCGTCGATGTGCAGGTCGCCCACGCCGAGCAACAGCTCCATCGCAGGTGGAATAAGACGATGAGAAACCAGGAAGCTGAGGTTGTTGGGCGGCTTCTTCATGACCTCGACGGCTGTTGTTGGAGCTGTGGTCTCAAAGCCCACTGCTAGAAAGGCGAAGTCACGACTGGGCTCTTTTTCAGCCATCTGTACTGCGTCGTTGACGCTGTAGACGACGCGAACGTCTCCACCCTGCGCTCTCGCCTCTTGAAGCGACATCTCAGAGCCTGGAACTCTGATTAGATCCCCAAAGCTTGTTATAGTTACGTTCTTCTCTAGCGCCAGTTTGATGGCTTCGTCTATTTCAGCTGCTGGAATAATGCAGACAGGACAACCTGGTCCCGCAATGACGTCCACAGAGTCTGGGAGAAGAGCTCTCAATCCATAATGGCTGATCGTCCACTCGTGTGTGCCGCACACGTGGCAGATCTTGACTGGATAGGAAGGCGCAAGCCTGCGAATCTGCTCCACAACGCGTCTGACCAACGTGGCGTCTCTGAAACCAGTCGAAAGTTCCATATCAAATCAGCATTTTTATGGTTTTGATTGTGCATTCCTTGCCTGAAGCAATGCTGACTACATTGCCGCATTGGGGGCACTTGAGAGTGGGCACGGGCACATGATATAGCGGGTCGTCTTCATACTTGAAGTTGCCCTCATAACCGCAGTTTCCGCATTTCACAGCGCCCTCTTGCTCCTCGATGATCAACTTGGAACCTTCCATGATTGTGCTTTTGGTTAGAACCTCATATGCAAAACGAACTTGTTCCAAGCCTAAGAAGGTCAGCTTGCCAATCACTAGGTGAACCTCTGTCACTTTCTTGGCCTTCCGCTTCTCAGCCTCAGCCAACACATTCTGAACGATCTGAGAGGTCACAGAGAACTCATGCAAATTCTAGCCACACCCCGCCGAGAATTACGAACGGCATTGCGGCTGTGTTGAAATCTCCTCCCAATGGTGACCTAACCTAAAGTCCAAGCGCCTTGGCAACGTCACCCACACCCTCGCCGGTCCTGCAGTTGGTCGTCACAACTGTAGCTTTAGGATTAATCGTCTTGACATCCCTCTCCAACCTTTTAGGATCAGCACCCATAGCTTCAGCCAAGTCCATTTTGTTTATGGCGACAACATCCGCCTCCATAAAGATGAAGGGGTGCTTAACAACCATATACGGGCCTTCGGTCACGCTCACAACCACAACTCGCCTATCCGAACCCAATGGAAACTCGGCTGGACAGATTAGATTGCCAACGTTCTCAATGAACAAGAGGTCAACGCTGCTCAAGTCGATCTTCATCAGCGCCTTCTTGACTAGATTTGCGTCCAAGTGACATTCTTTACCGGTATTTATGGCAATGGTTTCCACCCCATGTCTCGCAATTAGTTCAGCGTCTATCGTTGTAGTGAGGTCACCTTTGAAAACGGCTATCCGATAATTCTTCTTGAGTTGTTGAACCATCTTTTCAATAAGGCTTGTTTTGCCTGATCCGATAGCGCCCATGATGTCGATGGTTTTTATGCCATTGCTGTGTAGAAGCTGCTTGTTCTCTTCAGCCAAGCGTTGATTGGCTTTCAAAAGGTCCTCTGCCAACTCAACATCGAAGACTTCGCCTTCTTCAGCCTTTACAACTTCCTTTTTGATGGAACTCAAGCTTTTAGACAGCCCTTTAGCGCTATGGATGAGAAGTAGGTGATGCTTCTTCATACTTATTGAGGATTTCGTTCCACATGGCTAGGGTCTCTTCAGCTGCCTTTTGGTTCAAGACCTCAATTGCGTAGCCCGCGTGAACAATAACGTATTCGCCGATTTTGGGTTCAACTAGGGAAACATTTATGTCTCGTATGGTTCCGGCTCCAAAATCCACCTTAGCCGTGTCACCGGATATTTGAACTATCTTAGCCGGAATCGCGAGACACATGTTCCATCACCTAATGTTGGAGAAACGCGGATAAAGGCATATTGGTGAAGCCTGCCTAGTGGTCCATTTGCCAAGCCGCAGCCACAGTCTGCCCAAAAGAAACCCCACCGTCGCCTGCAGGGACTAGACCATGAACTAGAAATCTCAGCCCGCTTTGTTCCACAAACTTCCTCATGGTCTTCGTTATGTGCTCGTTGTAGGCCACTCCACCCGAGAAGCCAACTGAATTTACACCAAGTCGTTTGGCTTCGCTTACAGCCATTTCAGCCAGCCCTTCTGCTAAGTAGCGCTGCACTGAAAAAGCTAGGTCACACGGCGAATGTATCCTCCTGCAACTGAACACTTCGTGAACCAGAACCGAAGTGAGGAGAACATTTTCTTCGATTGTCGGTTCGAGTTTCAGCACGTCTCTTCCATTTACGGCAGCGGCTTCCAATTTCATGGCTGGCTCACCTTCGTACGTGCGTTCCATACAGATTCCTAGCACGGCTGCAACAGCGTCTAACACTCGACCGCAACTTGTCGTAACAATAGGCGAACCCTTTCTCAACTGCTGCAGAATTATCTCCGCTTCGTCTTCACCATGCGGCAAGTGTGGGCTATTAGACCGTAGCCATTTTTCCACATCAGCTAACTTGCTTAGTATTCCTGCAGCCATCCTTAACGGATACCGAGTGGCAAGGTCACCTCCGACTAAAGGCTGCTCCTCCAAATGCCCTAGCCGACTGAATCTGCCTTGTCGAGTGCAATAGAGGACTTCACCGCCCCACGCTTTGCCATCTGACCCGTAGCCATATCCATCGCAGACCACGGCAACTATTTCATTCAACGCGTGCTCGGCCATCAGACCATAGGCATGCGCATAGTGATGTTGAACGCTTGCGACAGGCAGATCCCATTCCTTTCCCAAGTCTTGCGCCAGCAAGGTTGTCGAAAACCTAGGGTGAAGATCACACGCGATTAGGCTGGGTCTGCTGTTAGTTAACCTCAGAACATGCTTGGTCGCGCTTTTCAGGAACTGAAGAGTATCCAAGTTTTCGACGTCACCGATGTGCTGTGAAATAAAGGCTTTGTCTTTCAAAAGCACGCACGAGGTTCCATTGAGTTCACCGCCAACTCCCAGCACACAATTTCCTGCAGACCATTTCAAGTTGAGTGGCTCAGGCACGTACCCGCGTGACCTTCGGATGAGGCTGGTGTTGGTGCCGTGGACGCGAACAACAGAGTCATCACATCTCTGCGCAATTGTTCGGTTGTGGAAGAGAAAATAGTCGACGACGCCTCGGAGTTTTCGTACAGCTTCAGCGTTGTCTGTCACGATGGGTTCGTTCGGAGGGTTCGCGCTCGTCATCACGAAGGCGGGTTCATGGACATCATCAAACAACATGAAGTGCAAGCCAGTGTAGGGCAACATTACACCGACGTTGTGCAGTCCCGGAGCAATCTGACTTGAAAGATAATAGTTGTCGCTTTTCCGTAGCAGCAGAATCGGTCTGATGTAAGACTCCAACAGTTCTGCTTCTTTAGGGTTCACTTCAGCGAATGATTTTACAGTTCCGAGGTCTCGCGCCATTATGGCAAGAGGTTTCTGAGAACGATGCTTCACGGTTCGCAGCCGCAGAATTGGCTCATCTTTTGTGGTTGCCGTGGCCACGTGAAAGCCACCATAGCCTTTGATCGCTAGGACATGGCCTTCTTCGAGTAATCTGCCTGTTTCTCGAATTGGGTCGTCGCTTTCGATGAGTTGACCTTTGCGGTCTGCTAGCTGAACATTTGGCCCGCATTTTGGACAGGCTATGGTTTGCGCATGGAATCGACGGTTTGCAGGGTCCCGATACTCTCTCTGACAGAAGGGGCACATTTTGAAATCTTTCATTGTGGTCAATGGTCGGTCATATGGTATTTTCTCAATGATCGTGTAACGTGGACCGCAGTCGGTGCAGGTTATGAAAAAGTAGTCGTGACGTGGATTCTGTGAGTTCCGCAGCTCGCTTGCGCATTGGTCACAGATTGAGACGTCTGGCGGAGTCACTGAGCCAGAGAGGTCTGCTGCCTCTGAACTCTTCAATATCGTGAACTGTGTGAATTCATTTTTGTCCTCATTGTAAGTGACGGCTATGTCATAGATGCGGGCCAGCGGAGGCCTTTTCTCTTTCAGGTCTTTGAGGAATCTTTTGATGCTGTCTCGCTTTCCCTCAACCGCTATTTCAACGTGGGCGTCGCCACGGTTCTGCACGTACCCTAGCAGTCCGTTTTCAACCGCTGTCCTGTAAATGAACGGGCGGAATCCGACGCCTTGAACTATGCCGGAGACTTTGATTTCGGCGCGCAACAGCTGAAGCTCCAGAGGGCAGTATTCTCGTTTTTCAGAGAAGGAACTAGCGCAGCTAGCCTACAATATACGTTTTGGTTTTCCTCGACGGTTCAATGTCGTCAAAAATACTAGAAGAAGGCGTTGCTTACTCGCTTAGAAGGATTCTTGCAACCACGTTTTTCTGGATCTCTGTTGTTCCCTCATAGATCATTGACACTCGGATGTCTCGATAGTAACGTTCAATATCGTAGTCAGCTAGGTAACCGTATCCGCCAAAGATTTGCATGGCTTCGCTTATTACTTTCAGCGCGTTTGTCGTCGCTAAGGTTTTCGCCATGCAAGCGAGTTTGGGAATGATTTGCCCCTTGTCCACATACCATGCTGCCTTGTGCGTCAGAAGCCTGGCAGACTCAATGTCCGAGGCCATGTCAGCCAACTTGTGCTGAATTATCTGGAAGTCAGCTATCCTTTGTCCGAATTGTTGTCTTTGCTTTGCGTATTTCAACGCTCTTTCAAAAGCTCCCTGAGCCATGCCAACAGATTGTGCAGCAACGTTTATTCTACCGACATCTATGAACTCCATGAAATGGTAGAATCCTCTGTTTTCCTCACCTAACAGTGCATTTTTGGGTACACGTACATCACTGAACGAATACTCCCCTAATAATGATGCTCGAATCCCCATTTTTCCAGCAAGTTCATTGGAGTCAAAGCCGGCTGTTCCTTTTTTCACTATGAAAAGACTCTGACCCTTGTGCTTTGCCTCGGGTTTTGTCTGACAGAGAACAACAGCATAGTCTGCGATTGGAGCATTTGTTATCATGGTCTTTGCGCCATTAATCACGTATTCGTCTCCTTGAAGAACAGCCGCAGTGTCGAGAATCGTGATGTCGCTTCCATGCGCTGGCTCAGTGAAGGCACCTGATGACAACCACTCGCCCTGTGCTACTTTCGGCAAATACTCCATCTTCTGCTCTTCTGTACCGTATTCTAAGATCATGTCACTCCCGAAAAGCCCAGTGAACATGGCTGATCCAAGCGTCGAATCAACTCTGCAGAACTCTTCTTCGATCAAGACGTTTTCAAGAAGCCCTAGACCTTGACCGCCATATTTCTCATCAAAGTAGCATCCGATGAAGCCTAACTTCGCCGCTTTCTTGTAAATGTCTTTTGGGAATGTGTGTTTTTGGTCATATTCTCTCGCGGTTTCAGGCTTGAATTCGCCTTCCGCAAATTCGCGGGCAGCGTTTTTTATGTACTTCTGCTCCTCAGCTAGCTCGAAATCCAACTTTTCCACCTTATTGTTTAATGCTAATGTCATCTTCTTGTAGAGAGTACTTCTGCTTTCTAACTAGACTCATGCCTTCTGTGCTTTCAGCTCATTTATCTTATCCTTTAGAGCAGGAACGATCTTGAAGAGGTCTTCGACAACTCCATAGTCGGCTACGCCAAAGATGGGTGCTTTCGGATCTTTGTTCACAGCAATAATCAGATCTGAACCTTTCATTCCGAGTACGTGTTGAAAGGCGCCGCTTATGCCTAGAGCCAGATAAAGCTTGGGTTTGACGATTTTTCCAGATGCGCCGACCTGGCGATCGTTTGGAAGCCAACCCTTGTCAACGATTGGACGTGAGCAGGCTAACGATGCTCCGAAGGTTTTTGCTAGGTCTTCCACTGGCGGGATATTGCCCGCATCTTTGATTCCTCGTCCGATTCCCACCAAGATTTCCGCGGCGGTTATGTCTACACCTCCAGGAGGAGGCAAAACATACTGGATGAAACGTTTTCTCGGCGATTCTTCAGACAGAGGAGAGGCAACCTCGATGATTTGACCGTTGACGGGAGTTTCTTCCTTGACGGCAAAGGTTGCTTGTCGGATGGTTGCAATATAGCTTTCTGATTTGCGAAGTGTTGCTTTTGTGTTCACTTTGCCACCGTACATCTGGCGGGTAACTGTTAGAATCTCGTTTTCGAATTCAAGATCGATACAGTCTGTGGCCAATGGTAGGTTCATCTTGACAGCGAGGCTGGGGGCTAGGTCCACACCGCATGCGGTGTGTCCGATCATCGTTAGAATGGGTTTGTGTTCGTCGATTAGCTTGTACAGCACTTTTTGATAGGCTTCAGAGTTGAAATTCTCCAACTTCTGATCTTCTATCAGGAATACCGTGCTTGCGTGATCGGAAAGAGCTTTGGCATGTGGCCTGACATCTTTTCCTAAGAGCACAGCTGCCACTTCTGCGCCTGCTTTCTGACTCAGTTCTCTTGCTTTCGTTAGCATCTCGACGGTCACGTCTCTAATCTGTCCCTGTCTATGCTCTGCCAAGACGAGAATCTGTCTCATTACATCAACCCCTTAGTTTTCACGATTTCAGCGATTCTCCGAGCTATTTCCTCAGGGCTTCCCTTCAAGAACTCCGCCTGCTTCTCCACTGGAGGCACATACATTTTTTCTATTTTTATCCACGATCCGATTTCACCGACTTCATTCTCGTTCAGTCCAAGTTCCGTCAAGCCGAGGACTTTTACCTCTTTCTGCATGGCTTTTCTAGTTCCCATGATGGAGACATAACGCGGTTCATTGATTCCCGTTTGAATGGCGAGTACAGCTGGCAATTTCACGTCGACGATTTCCTCCAAGCCGCCTTCTAACTCGCGATTGAGCTTTGCAGCGTCACCGTCTAATTCGACTTTCTTCACCATTGTTGCATGCGGGATTTCCAGAAGCTCAGCGAGCATTGCTCCCACTGCCGCGTAGCCGTCGTCGTCTGCTTGCGCTCCTGTCAATATCAGATTAAATGGCAAACCCTTAATGGCTCTTGAGAGTATTTTGGCGGTTGCGTAACAGTCAGAGCCTTCAAATTTGGGATCACTCAGCCTTATTGCCTTGTCCGCTCCTCTGGCTAAGCATTTTCTCAATGTGCTGTCCGAGTCTTCGGATCCTAGTGTTATTGCAGTTACTGTGCCTCCGAGTTTTTCCTTCAGGCGCACAGCTTCCTCTAAGGCGTAGTCGTCCCATTCGTTTATGTCAAAAACCAAGCCGCCCTTCTCTATACCTTTTCCTGTGCTGTCGATTCTTATGTCTGCTTCTGCGGTTTCTGGAACATGTTTTACACAGACAATTATGTCCATAACTTGCTTCCCCACTCAGATTCCCAGTTTTTCCTTTGCCTTGTTGCGTTTCTCTACTGTTAAGGGTCCAAATTTCTTAATTCTTTCCGTAAACATGCTGAACAATTCCGCGGCTTTCTTGTACACTGGCAACGGAACATAGCTGTAGCGAACCCTCATGCTCTCTATTCCATAGTCTGTCAGAGAACGGCTAGTGTCAATCATCCTCCTCTTTATGAACCTCTCATCAATGTCTTGCTGCCCTTCAATCACTAGTATTCCGTCTGCTCCAAACGCGAAGGCATAGAGCAAATGTTTTAAGCCGATGATTGCCGTGGAGGGAACTGCCACAATTCGAACATTATCAGGATAGTTTACGCGGTCGAGTCCCAGAAAGTCAATGCCTGTATATGCGACGTTTTTGTCAACGAAAGCAACAATTCTGACTTCGTCAGGGTCTTTGTCCATTAGTATGCCTTTAAGTGTGGCTATGATTTGCCTATTTGTGGAGTTCTTGAAATCGATTGCGTCTTTTGGACAAACTGGGATGCATGCTCCACAGCCAATGCACACGAAGGGGTTGATCTTGGCCTTCTCCCCTTCCATTGCAATAGCGTTGACTGGGCAAACCGGAACACAGGCCTTGCAGCCGTCACACAATTCTTGAATGACAAACGCTTTTTCGGGACTCGTAGTGATATACTCTCCTTTGAGGAAAAGCGCTGCCTTGGCTGAGGCACCTAACGCGTCAGAGACGGTGTCACGTACGTCCTTCGGGCTTAGTGCGCATCCGCAGGCGAAGACACCGGTTACGAGTGAATCTACAGGGTCGAGTTTCGGATGCTTCTCCTGTATGAAACCGTCTTCGCCTAAAGAGAGCTTCATTTTTTCCGAAAGTTCTTTGAGTCCTTGAGGTGGAACCATGGGTGTGGCCAAGGCAACCTGATCATATTCTTCCTCTTTTACTTCTCCCATTAGAGTGTCTTCAGCCAACACAACGAGTTTGCCGTTGTTGTTCTTCCAAATTTCAGATACCCTGCCCTTAGTGAAAACGACCCCGGCTTCCTCGTCTCGCCAATATAGATCTTCATAGCCTTTGCCAGTAGCTCGGATATCAATATAGTAAACATGAACGTCGATTCCAAGCATCTTCTTAAGCACGAAAGCCTGTTTCAGAGCGTACATGCAGCAAATGCGACTGCAGTAGGGAATGTAGTTTTTGTCTCGAGACCCTGCGCAGAGGACAATCGCCATTTTCTTGACGTCGCTGCCGTCTGCTCTTTTCACATAGCCTCCTGTCGGTCCAGAAGCTGAAGTTAGCCTTTCGAGATCCATCATGGTGATTACATCTTTGTAAACTCCGTATCCGTAGTTTTTGAGCATGTTTGCATCGTAGAGTTCATATCCGGTCGCCATGATTATGGCGCCTGCGTTTAGCTCAATCGTTTTTCCTTTATCTTCCAAGTTAATTGCTTTAGAGGGACACATCTGTTCACATTTTCCACATTTTGTGCAAGCGTCAAAGTCTATTACGTAGGCTGAGGGCACTGCCTGCGGGAAATCGATATAGGCTGCTTTTCTTTGAGACAAACCTTCGTTGAACTTGTCTGGCGTGGCAACGGGGCAGACTTTTGCGCATACGCCGCAGTTCCTGCATTTTTCTGTGTCCACGCCACGAGGTTTCATGAAAACTTTGACGGTGTAGTTGCCAGGACGCCCGCTGATGTCCTGGACTTCAGAGTAAGTAAGTAGGGTCACGTTTGGGTTTCTTCCGATCTCAGCCATTCTCGGCGTGAGTATACATTGGGCACAGTCCAGAGTCGGGAAAACCTTGGTTAGTTTTGCCATGTTGCCGCCTATGGTTGCTTTCGTTTCTACGATGCGGGTCTTATAGCCCAGATAGCCAAGTTCCAGGGCTGCAGTTATGCCTGCGATTCCTCCGCCGATTATGAGAATTTCCCTTGAACTCTTCTCGCTTATGCTCTCCAGAGGTTGAAGTTCTAGACTTCTCTCGTAGCCGCCTCTTATGAGGCTTACAGCCTTTTTCGTGGCTTCTGGCGAGGGCTTTGGACCATGGACCCATGAGTCTTGTTCCCTGATGTTCACGAACTCGAGCATGTAGGGGTTTAACCCTGCCCTTTCAAGCACGCTCTGAAAAGTGGGAAGATGCATTCTCGGAGTGCAACTGGCGACGACCACTCGGTCTAGGCTGCGTTTCTTTATGTCTTCAACTATGACTTCCTGAGCTGGTCTTGAACAAAGGTACTTGTTGTATTTGGCGACAACAACGCCTTCCCAATTTTTGACCGTTTCCAAGACAGCTTTGATGTCCACAACCTCGCCTATGTTTCCGCCACATTCGCACACGAATATTCCGATCTTGGGCGGCTTGTGCTCCGTTTCAGTCAATTAAGGATCTTCCCTTTTCCTGGTGTAAGAATTGATAGACAGAGGAAAACGCTTAAAAAAGCCTTTTGCTTCATTGATTCCCTCCCTAAACGAGAAATGTAGCATGGATGTCCAAGAACTTATTCAAAAACACAAACTGCTCGAATGTATCCACTGCGGAATCTGCACGGGAAGTTGTCCGGTAGCAAGAAAAGCCAATCTGAACGTCAGAAGATACATGCGTGAAGTTGCTACAAGCCACAAAGTAACTGTGCATCCCGCAAACGAGTTGTGGAGCTGCACGACCTGTGCTACGTGTGCCATCCGCTGTCCAAAGGACATGACCCCCTACGACTTTCTGATAGACATTCGCAGTCAAGTCGTGGAAGAAGGACAAGTGGCCACAACAATCCGAGACGCCTTGGAAAGCGTTTTCAAAAACGGCAACCCTTGGGGAAGAATAAGAACCAAAAGATCGGAGTGGGCGCAAGGCCTCAACATTAAACATATGTCACAAGACGTAGAAACTCTCTATTTTGTCGGCTGCACACCCGCGTATGACACAAGAGTCCAAGAAGTAGCGAAAAGCCTAGCGAAATGCTTCGAAAGCGCCGGACTCAACTTTGGAACTCTGGGAGACGAAGAAAACTGCTGCGGAAACGAAGTCTACGGCATGGGTGAAAAGGGTCTATTTGAGTTTCTCGTTGAAGAAAACATGAAAATCTTCAACAAGTACAACGTAAAGCAACTTGTCACAAGCTGTCCACATTCATATCATTCTTTCAAGAATCGATATGGGCAAACGAGCTTCGAGGTCTTCCATCACACGCAGTTGCTGTCAGACCTTATTGGTAAGGGTAAACTCGCCTTTTCAAAGGAGCTGAACAAAGTAGTCATTTACCATGACCCTTGCTTCTTGGGCAAACAAAACGGAATATACGATGACCCTAGGAAAGTGATAGAGAGCATTCCCGGCGTTAAGCTTGTTGAATTCGACCGTTCCAGAGAACGGAGCGTTTGTTGTGAAGGCGGAGGGGGAAGAATGTGGGTCGATGTCCCAGGCGAACGTCTGGCTGAGGTACGGGTCAAAGACGCAGCTCAAGCAGGCGCAGAGGTGCTGGCAACCGCGTGTCCTTTCTGTCTCTTGACCTTCGAAGACGCTGTTAAAACCACGGGCTTGGAAGGAAAAATCCAAGTTATGGACGTAGCGGAACTAGTCTCTCAGGCAATTTGATCTCTTACGCGATTCGGATTAGAACAGAGTTTGAAGAGTTCTTAGGTTTGGAAAACTATAAACCCCAGTTGATGGCTTTAGGTAATTCTCTTTCCAAGACAATGATGCGATCTGAATGGAAACGTTGACCCATGACCTAGTAATCGTTGGCGGCGGCTTGGCTGGTCTAAGAGCTGCTGTAGCAGCCGCAGAGGTCAGCAATAAGCTGGACATAGCCGTGGTTTCTAAGCTTCACCCGATCCGATCCCACTCCGTTTGCGCTCAAGGCGGAACAGCGGCGGTCATGAGGGAGAAGGACTCCTACGATTTGCACGCCTTTGACACAGTTAAAGGAGCCGACTTCTTAGCCGATCAAGATGCTGTAGAGTTTTTTGTTAGGGCAGCTCCAAAAGAGATAGTCTTAGCCGACCATTGGGGATGCCCATGGAGCAGAAGTGCGGAAGGGAAGATAGACCAACGTCCCTTTGGTGGCCACAGTCTCCCTCGAGCATGTTTTGCAGCCGACATGACTGGTTTTCATGAGATGCACACGCTGTATGGAAAGGCCACCTCATATGGCAATGTCAAATTCTATGACGAGTGGTTTGTAACCTCTTTGATAGTTGAAGACAACACTGCAGTGGGCTTGACTGCAATAGAACTGAACAGCGGCAAAATGCAGGCTTTCCAGACAAAGGCGATCATAATGGCAACTGGAGGCCACGAACGCATCTACGAATTCACAACGTTCTCGCACACGACAACGGGCGATGGTATGGCCATGGCTTATCGTGCCGGAGTCCCATTAATGGATATGGAATTCGTCCAGTTCCATCCAACAGGCTTGATTCCTTCAGGAGTCCTGATAACAGAAGGAGCCCGAGGCGAAGGAGGATACTTAATCAACGCCAATGGTGAACGCTTCTTGAAGCGTTACGCTCCTGAGAAAATGGAGCTGGCTCCCCGTGATGTGGTATCGAGAGCTGAACAGACCGAAATTCTTGAAGGAAGAGGACTCGAAGGGCCATACGGGTCCTACATAGCTCTTGACCTGAGGCATCTAGGCGAAGAGAAAATCAAAGAGAGGTTACCGCTCATTCGTGAAGTCGCAATAAAGCTTGGCGGAGTAGACCCTGCTAAAGAGCCGATACCGATCAGACCGGCGGCCCACTATTCAATGGGAGGAATCAAAGCTAACATAAAGACTGAAACACTGATCTCTGGCCTCTACGCCGCAGGCGAATGTTCCTGCATAAGCGTCCATGGAGCAAACAGGCTCGGCACAAATTCCACGGCTGATTGTCTAGTTTTTGGCGCGGTTGCTGGCGAAGAAGCCGCCAAACGTGCCTCATCGAACGACTTTCGTTCAATTCCCCGGGAAAGAGCCCTGGCAGAAGAAAAGAGAGTGTTTGACGAGATCTTGGGCAGCGAGGGCAACGAAAGGGTTTCTACTATCCGAGATGAAATGAGACACATAATGAACACGAAAGTTTGGATCTTTAGAACAGGCGACGAACTTGAAAGCGGCTTGAAAGCAATACGGGAACTGAAACAAAGATTCAAGAGCATAAGGGTTGAGGACAAAGGTCAACCTTTCAACACTGGGCTTAGCTCAGCCTTGCAACTGGATTTCATGTTGGACCTCGCCGAGGTCACCATAGTCAGCGCCCTTGCTCGGAAAGAGTCTAGAGGCGCCCATTCGAGACGCGACTATCCCAAACGTGACGACGATAACTGGCTGAAACACACCCTAGTATATTACACGAAAGAAGGACCCCGACTTGACTACAGCCCCGTTACAATAACCAAGTGGCCGCCAGCCGCACGAACCTACTGAGGTGAACCTGATGACAGCTCAAACTGAAAGAATTGTGGAATTCAGGATAAGCCGCTTCGACCCGCAAAACAAGCGACACTATCTCTCCACTTACAAGGTCCCAGTCCGCAAGGGAACAACCATTCTGGAAGTCCTTCAACACATTAAAGACAACCTTGACGAGACACTTACCTTCAGGCATTCTTGCAGAATGGGCATTTGTGGAAGCTGCGGAATCAATGTCAACGGAAAACCCATGTTAGCCTGTTATACACAAGTGCTCGACCTGGAACTTGGCTCCCTAATGCTGGAACCTCTGTCTAACGTGCCCGTCATAAAAGACCTAGTCGTCAACATTCAACCGTTCTTCGACACATACAAGAGAATCAAAACGATTCTGATAAAGAATGAAGAGGAATTGGGAAAACCGAATGAATTTGCTCAGATGCCAGCGGAACTCAAGAAATACTGGGATCTGGCACTCTGCATAAAATGCTCAATCTGCCACTCAGCGTGTCCAGCTGCAATAGACGAAAAATTCCTCGGGCCTTCAGCACTAACAGCTAACTTCCGATTCATCACGGACTCCAGAGACGAAGGAGGCGAAAAGCGACTGAAGCCAATGGCAGACAACATCTGGCTGTGCACTCAATGCAACTCCTGTACAATGTTCTGTCCCAAACTGATTGGCTGTGCAAACGCAATAGTTGACGATCACAGCCTCATAGTGGAAGAGGGAACAGTTCCGAGAACAGTCAGGGACGTGCTCGAAAGCGTCTATAAACATCACAACCCGATGGGAACGCACCAGAGCAGGAGAATGGAGTGGACCAAGGATTTGAAAATCAAAACGTTCCCAACCACCACGAAAGCTGACATCTTATACTTCACATGCTGCTCGACAACATATGATCCCAGAAACCAAGAGATCGCCAGATCTATGGCCTCGATTCTAAACAATCTAGGTGTAGACTTTGCGACATTGGGCACCGAGGAATGGTGCTGTGGGGATCATATACTCAGGCTGGGCGAAAAAGGACTGTTTGAAGAGCTGGCTGAACACAACATGTCCATGTTCGAGAAGTTTGACGCCGACAGAATCCTAACGTTGTCGCCACACTGCTACAATACCTTCAGGAATGACAAGCCATATGCCGATTCCAAGCTACATGTTCAGCATTATACGCAATTTGTCGCTGAAAAAATCGAGAACGGGGAACTCACGCTTCCCAACTCTATTAGGAGAAGGGCTGCCTACCATGATCCGTGTTTCCTCGGCAAGCGCAACGAGATATATGATGCTCCCAGGCAGATTCTTGAATCGCTCAACGGTTTAGAAGTAGTTGAGATGAAACGAAGCAGGGAAAGCAGCTTCTGCTGTGGTGGAGGAGCTGGAAGAGTGTGGACAGAAGATGCACCTCCAGAGAAGAGACCTTGCATTAATCGGGTTAAGGAGGCATTAGATCTCGGCGTCGACGTGATCACGACAGCCTGCCCGTTCTGCATAACGACCCTAGAAGACGCCGTGAAGGTGCTGGACGTGGAGAACAGAATCACAGTAAAGGACATTCTTGAACTCCTAAGAGAAGCAACAGCGACTTAAGAAAAGCCAAATTCCGATCTCTCTCATAGCTACTGACTGTGCACAATGAAAATTTGGAAAGCACAGCCGTCAGACACTTGGGTTCGGGTAGTTTTATTAGGAAACCTCTTCATATTAATTGTTGTCATTGTGTTTACGTCAAGTCTGAGCGTGACGAAATGTCGAAAATCAGCTTGAGAGAATGCTATTTCATCAAGTCTTCAGGCGCCAACCTCGATTACTTGGTAGAGAAGGTCAAATCAGCCATCGAAGAGGCAGGAGTCCCCCCGAAATATCACATAAACGTTTACAAAAACGTCTATGCCTGTTGCGGCGTGTCAGGCACAGGTCTAATAGTTGAAATAAGGGGTCCACAAGAGGAAAAAATAAGGAGCCTAGACTTTAAAGCCGTCTCAAAAATACTGGAAATCTGTGAAAAAGAAGGGATTGAACACCACTCTTTTGAACCCTTAGAAGTTGGGTAGCCACAGGTCCAGTGGCTTAGACTACTTGTTTGGCCACAATCATGCTTGAGGTCTCTGTTATTCCCTTGACCCGCCTTATCTTTTCGAAAATGAATCTATCCAAGTCCTCAATGGTTTTGAATTTGACTTTTATGACCAAGTCGTATGCTCCATAAGTGGCGTTGGCTTCCTGTATTTGTGGCAGCTTCTTCAATTCGGCAACCACCTGATCGTCCATTCCAACCTGCATCTTCATCATTATGTATGCCGAAACCAAAGTCAAGTCCATCCCTTTAATGTCTCTATGGCTCACTGAAACGCTAATAAGATTTTTGCAGTGCAAAGCAATTATTTTATATACGTCTTTGCTATTGCTGATAGTTTCTCGCTGAGGCGTAGAGGTGTAAGCTGTGGCAGAGAAGCCAAAAGTGTCCCCTGAAAGAGCCCGGGAAATGCAGGAGCGAGCCAAAGAGAGAAGCCTCATACTCAAAGAGATTAAGAATCAAGGCCCTCAGACTCTCGACGAACTGTCGAAGGTCACGGGCATTGAAAGAGAGAAGCTGTTTAGACACATGATCGCCTTGAGGCAATTCGGTAAGATAGCAATAGTGGGAGAAAGAGACAATCAACTGATATACGGCCTGCCAGAAGGAGAAACCGAGTAATAAACCGGATCGAGCTTACTCTCACTAGAAGGCAGCGATACTCTCAGTGTTGAAACCTCACCGCGAAGCAGCCTTCAGCAAATGAAGCATAGAACATAGTTTTATTTTTGTGATATTTACCAAGCATTATTCAGATCATGTACCAAATTGCGGGTGGAAAACAATGTCAGCCGAAATCGTGCCCGATTATGTGAAGAAGCGCGTACTTGTTTTGGGTGTCGGAAACGTTTTGTTTGGCGATGACGGTTTCGGTCCAGCTGCCGCAGACTACCTGCTCAGGAATTACAGGATCCCGGACGATGTGTATGTAATGGATGTCGGAACCGGAGCTGGAGACGTACTCTTCACTGTGAGCCTAAGTCAACAGAAGCCAAAAAAAATCATCGTTTTTGATGCTGTGGATATGAAGAGAAAACCAGGCGAACTCTTCAAACTGTCAATAGACGATTTGCCAGCTAATAAAATGTCAGATTTCTCACTGCATTTCTTTCCATCAGCAAATCTTCTGAAGGAATTGCGAGATCAAATGGGAATTGAGGTTCACATCTTGGCATGCCAAGCTGAACGAATACCCGATTCGGTCAGCCCAGGGCTATCCGACTCTGTGAGGCGGGCATTGCCTAAAGCTGCTGAGATGGCACTCGAGCTGGCTGACGAGAACGAGTCCGAGGGAAAAACTGATTAGCGTTTTCATCCTCTCAATATTTGAAGTGATAACACGTTGAGAAGGCCGTTGTCAAGCGTTGACTATGACCAGATGAAGGGCAAGACCTTCACGGAGATACGCGTTGATGAGAAACTCTGTGAGGTTTGTGACAAGCCTATCAGAACCGAAGAGAGAACGCTGAAGACTGTTCAGATTACCGACTACAATAGCTATTCAAACCTGCTGTCTCGGCAGAGGGCGCACGACCGCGTAGAAGTAGACTTGGAGGAGAACAAAATCTTCGTTTATCACCACGACTATCCAGGCGATGTGCATAAAGAGTGCATTGAAAAATTGTAGAGAAGACTTTTCTTACCCAGTTTTGTACAGGTAGCCGCCTTCTTTCTCTCCAGCCTCAGAGACTGCGCCAATCTTTCTCAAAGCAATAATGTGTCTAAGCACTTCTCTTGGACTGATCTTGGTGGCTTCAGCGAGTTCTTTGATTGTCTGTGGACCCTTTTCCCTTATCTCTCCAATGATCATCTGACGCTCCATCTCGTCTTTCATTATTTTCGAAGACGTAGACTTGTACTTCTGTTCATCAACTTTGGGTCCAACCTGCGATATTCCAAGCACCCATCTGAGTCGCTCTGACTTGAACGCTTCGATTGCAGCATCGGTCTTCTTGGCAAGTTTTTTCTTTTCACTCAAACTGACATACCTCCAACAAATAGCCGATCAATTGCTGTTTGTCTGTTAACATCAGTTTTACATTAGAATGTTCAACATTTATCTGTTTAGGTAAATTCGGCAAACAGAAATCACCCACTCTCTGTTAGACCCTTGAGGAGAATTGAAGCTTTGAATGCCGCTTCTTTTGCCTGCGCCACAGAGTCCGAAATGTCCTTAGGACCTTCAGCGACACCAGCTATGAATACACCGTCAACATTTGTCGACACCGAATCGATTTTCCGATCAGACGCCACAAAGAAGTCACCTTCACCTACTTTGAGGGGAAAAACTTTCTCAAAGCAACGAGCGGCTGGAACAAGACCTGTTGACAAAACAACCATATCAACTTCATCCTCGATGAATCCGCCACGATCCATGTTTTCCACACGCACCAACAAGTTATTGTTGGCGGGGTTTTCACGCACTTCGGCTACTCTTCCCTTGACATATCTGATGCGGAACTCGCCTTTGGCTCTCTGATACAATTCCTCAGGGCTTTTGTCAAATGCCAAAGCACCAGGGTAATAAATGGTCACATCGATGTCCGGAACCTGTTCCTTCACCAACACGGCCTCCTTTGTCGTGTACATGCAGCACACCTTGGAGCAGTAGATGTCTCCAGACCTATCGTCTATAGGAGCAACACACTGGATGAAAGCCATCTTCTTCGGTATCTTTCCATCTGACCTCCGAACCACTCGTCCGCCGGTAGGTCCGGCAACGTTCAGAAGCCTCTCTAAAGCTAAGCCAGTTATAACATTGTCAAAGCGGCCGAAACCGTACTCCCCTGTTTCT
>Ga0315310_10000276_pt1 | contig 33059 bp, 30 predicted proteins | sample TDP5_MG_FD_203630 | JGI IMG/M metagenome (GOLD analysis project Ga0315310, IMG submission 203630) | Freshwater sediment microbial communities from Lake Towuti, South Sulawesi, Indonesia - TDP5 | ecosystem: Environmental > Aquatic > Freshwater > Lake > Sediment | place: Indonesia: South Sulawesi...
TTTTCCTTTGTGTCCACATCTTCATGATTGATTTTGACCTTTGCCTTCAATTTTTTCTTGTAAGCCGTTATTTTTGGAAGCGAAATCTTCTTGTCAGAATAGTCGCCGGATTTTTTTGCCAGTTCGTACGCTTTTTTGGCGACTTTTTTAATGGATTCAGGGTCGATTGTGGTGGTTGAGGCAAATCCCCAGGCGCCTCCTAACTTGACTCGTATAGCTAATCCACTACGACTCGAGCTGTTAAAGCTGCGAATCGAACCGTTCACCACGCTTACCTGCCTAGTCTTGTTTGTTTCAAATCTGGCATCCGCGAATTCCCCGCCCAGTTTCAACGCAAGATTAATGGCTTTCTGCAAATCGTCTAACGAAGCATCCACACCCCTTCTTTCTTGCTGGCATTAGAGGCACAGTGTTTCTCAACATGAGATATTTATAGTGTGTGCACTTTTTCGTAAATGAAAAGTATTATTTATTCGCTGCTAGAGTTTGTTTGGTGTTTGAGGTTGGAGTTTAGGGGACGAGACATAATATCGATTAAAGACTTCGCTCGCGAAGAGATAGATTACATATTAAACATTGCCTCTGCCATGGAGCCCATGGCCAAGAGCGGCTCAACCATGCTCCGAGGCAAGATATTGGCAACCCTTTTTTATGAACCAAGCACGAGAACAAGGCTCAGTTTCGAATCAGCGATGCACAGACTGGGCGGGGCAGCCATTGGCTTCGCTGAGGCGGAGATAGCCTCTGTGCAAAAGGGCGAAAATCTCGCCGACACTATGCGAGTTGTGGAAAACTACGCCGACATCATAGCCTTACGGCACCCTCTCGAGGGTGCTGCACGACTCGCCGCTGAGTTTGCCAACGTGCCAATCATTAATGCAGGTTCCGGCGCTGAAGAACATCCTACGCAGGCTTTGCTTGACTTCTACACCATAAAAAAGGAGCTGGGTAAGATTGATGGATTGAACATTGCGTTAGTCGGCGACCTCCGTTTCGGAAGAACCGTGCACTCTCTGGCTTATGCGCTCTCACTTTACGACGTTAAACTCTACTTTATCTCACCCGAACTATTGCGTATGCGGCGCGAGGTGCTCGACACCATAAGCGAACGCATCAAGGTTGAGGAGACAACCAGCCTTGACGAAGCTCTGTCCAAACTAGACGTGCTCTACGTGACCCGCATACAGAAGGAGAGGTTTCCAGACGCCGCTGAATACGCCAAGGTGAAGGGCTCATACAAAATCGACTTGAGCACACTGAAGAACGCCAAAAAAGACATGATAATACTGCATCCGCTGCCAAGAGTAGACGAAATCAGCGCCGAAGTGGATTCAACACCACACGCACGCTACTTCCAACAGGTCTGGAACGGAATAGTCACAAGGATGGCTCTACTGGCGCTCATATTGGGTGCAACAGAATAGTAATCGGCGGAGAAATTCAATGCCTCAAAGCCGAGGAGGTGAGCTGCTGTGATTGAGAAAATAGAGAACCTCACAATCCCTGTTAAAGACTTAAAGGAGGCTGTTGCCTTCTACGAAAACGTTTTGGGCCTAAAGAAGAGTAAAGAGTGGTCTAACTACGCAACCTTCGACGTAGGCGGGATGATTTTAGGACTTGACCCGCTCCCCAAGGCGGAGCTTCAAATCTACATGCGTGTAGACGATGTCGACAAAATACACGACATTTTGAAGGGAAAAGGAGTGAAATTTGTTACTGGGCCCGAGGACAAATACTGGGGAGGTCGAACAGCCATGTTCACTGATCCAGATGGAAACAAGTTCATTCTTGTTTCTTTCAAAGAGTGATTTCTCAAAGTGTGTACCTAAAAGTCAACCACATTTTTCGCAGACGCCATAGGTCGGCTTGTTGTCGCCGTCGTTGTTCGTCTGTACATGGGATTTCTCTTAGCGCTTCCAATTGCTCTTGCTTCTTCTCTTTTTCTCTCATCTTGCTGTGGCATTCCAGCTGAATGGAGCACTGCTTACACTTGGTGGCGCTCTGGGTCATTCATCTACCGAATCAAGCGGGAAAACTATTCATGCTCATTCCTCTCTGGTTTTGTCTATACATTGATTCTGAATCTGTCCTGTAGCTCCCTCTTCTTTGCCTCGTTCCATCCGCTTACCGCTTGATAGTAGCCTGTCACACGAGACCACCATTCAACATTAGTGGAGCCACAGTTGGGACATGCTCGACTTATTAGAGGCGAAACCACTCCGCAGTTGTTGCAGACAGTTAAGTCCTTTGTGTAGGCGTAGTACCCAACCTGAGTCTGAGTGGCGATGCGCTTGGTGAGTTTGTACAGTGCTTCTGGGTCTGGTGACGCTTCACCGAGCCAAACGTGAAGCATGTTGCCGCCGTTTAAAAGTGGAAAGAACTTCTGCTCAATGTCAATTCTGTCAAGCAATCCGATGTTGGCGCTTACGTAAACGTGAGTTCCATTGTTATAATAAATTGGAACGTCTTTCTCGCCTTCAGCCAGCATCCGCTCAGCCCTGGTCAGGTCGCCTTTGGCAACTTTTTCAGCGTTGTCATGGTAAATTGGTGTAAGCCAATCGGCTACGGCGAAACGCTGGGCGGTCGACTCCGCTGGCGTCCGGGCTAAGGCCAATTTAACACTGGTTCTTGACTCTAATTCTTGCTTGTATTTCTGCATCTCCAAAATGAGCTTGACTAGTATTTTGACCGCTTCAGGGTTTTCATGCAGTTGATAGCCAGTGTGCGACTGAGCCATCTCGTTGCCGCCCACAAGCCCAATAGTGTTTACTAATCCGTCAAAATCGATTGCAGCCTGTCCTTTCACGCCAGTTTTCGGGTCGATTGGGCGCTGGGTGGCAAAGGGAATGCGATTTCGTCTTCTTATCAGGTCCATCCACTTGTGTTTAATCTTGAAAATCTCCACCGATTGGTCCATTAGGCGGCGAGCCTCTTCAAAGAGCACTGTGTCGTTGCCGTTTGCCTTGAAAGCCATTCGGGGCAGGTTTAGGCTCACAACTTGCCAGCTGCCCATAGTGAAGTGTTTTCCGTCGGCAAAGTTCATTTTGTCTTGAAATTCTGGGCTGCTCTCAGGCGTTTCAATGAAACAGTAGGCGCAACATTGGTAGCATGAGACGCCTTTGCCGTAGCCTCTGTACGGGGGCATCAAATTGTCGAAGTAGGGTGTTCCGAACTTGGCTACAACTTTGTGCACATCCAGCCAAAACTCGTCATATTCAGGTTTGAAAAACTCTGGGCTGATGCTGTTCTCTAGCTTGGGAAAGTTGAAAGGCTTGCCTCTATAGTCGCCTTGTAAAGCCACTTCGTACAAAGCCTTGAACATCAAGCGCACTTCGTCTTCAAAGTCTCCATAAACATCGGGTCCAACCCGCCCATTCATTACGACAGGTATCTTTCGCCACAGTTCTGGCACTCCAGGCTGCACCTGAATGTTGCTGAAGACGAGTTGACCGCCTCGAGCCACGTAAGCCTGCGTGTACTCAAAGAACATCATCTGCATCATTTGCCTGATTCGGTCGTAACCAAGTCCTCTCATAAAGGGAGCCAGAAAAACCAGAAAATTGTAGAACCCTTCGCCGCCAGCGAAGTTGGTCTGAGCTGAAGCCAAGACTTTGGCGGTGTGCAAGATGGCAACCTCTGGATGTTTGGCTGGACCTGCCACGCTGGTTCGAGTTCCCATTCCGTCGGGCATTAAGCCGTAATAGAAAAAGTAGCGGAGGTCCCAGTCTTGACAGAAAGGTCTTGTTCCAAAGTATTCCAAATCGTGAATGTGCAAATCACCCGACAAGTGAGCGTCTGCCAGTTTGGAAGGCATTAGGAGCAGGTATTCTTCCCCGGAAACCCAATCTGCCTTTCGCTTGTGCGAGGTCTCAGCGTTTGGCTGAAGATTGGCGTTCTCGTTTGCCTTATAACCCTGTCCCATGTCCATGAGGTAGGCGTCGTAAATCGGAGCTCCAACTCGGGTAAGGATGTTACGGTAAACAGCGTATTCGGGCCTGTCCTTAGACTTACCCAGCAAAACATTGTTCACCAATTCCCTGATAAGGGGTCCGCTGACGAACTTCAACCGCAAGTTTAGGATTTTGCGTTCAACGTCAAACGCGATTTCCTCAGCCTCTTCTTGGTTCATGGGCTGTATATCGTAAAATTCCTTGGCCAGATTTGTCTCCGTAGTGAGCTGTTTTACGATGGCTTCTCGATTCCAGGAAACTATGAAACCGTCGCTTCTTCTGACCTTCGGCATAAGCTCCTGATACGATTGGAGGACAAGCTCTCCGTCGCCGTCACCGTTGCCCATTGCCGTTGCCCTCCAAGATTCCTTGAAGCTTACCCACTGCCAGTGCATTACCGTCGAAGAACTGCGTTTCACTGTAAACAGAGTCGTCTACCTGTAGAACTGGCGCTGATAGAACAACTATGTTCCTCATCACCAGGTCAGCCATGACATCAACGTTTTCTAAGCTGCGCTCCTCAAAACTTCTATTCGAGGTTTTGAACCACTCCTTCAACATTGAGCACTTGTGGCAACCGTTAGAAGTGTAAACCACTATTCTTTTGGCTTCAGCAGAGTTTTGGAGGGCTTGAACCGAAGCGTCTGTAGAAACCATGAGAACACCCGCACAGAGGCGGAAAAACACATTAACTGTGCTGCCTTTTTAGTGAATCCAACTTGCCTGTGTTAATTTAGAAATTTCGTAATACAAAATTTTAAATTATTTATTCTAAAAAATTTTATCCAGAGCCCAGGGCTACGTGCTAGTTTTATACAAAAAACTTGAAAAACGCTAATAAATCGCCTATCACCGAAGCCTAACTCATTGCGGCTGTGTATCTTGCCGAAACTCTTTGGTAACTAATTAGATTGTCAACTGAGCCGCAAGTGGGACATTTAGCTGGCTGACCCGAAACAATGTTTCGGCAATGTGCACAAAAAGCGAACGTGCGATTAAAGGTGTACAAGCCTATTTTGCTCTCTGAAGTGAGTTGTCTCGACAATGATAGGAGTTTATCAGGGTTGGTTTCTTCTTCGCCAAGTTGTATAGTAATCATGTGTCCTCCAGGTGCCAGCTGTTGTGTTTTTTCCTCGATTCTCAAGCGTTCATCCAAAGCAACTGGGGCTTGAACCGGTACTGCAACTAAGTCGGTGTAGAAGGGCTGCTCCTTGGTTCCTTTCACGTGGACCTTTGCCCAACCGTAACGTTCGATGTCTAATTGAGCTAGGCGCCCAGCGGCTTTGGCACTTGGAACCATCGCCGTCAACGGGCGGCTTTCGGGCTTTCTAACGCTTTTTCGAACGCTGTTGTGAATATACTTCGCCATTTGTTCAGCTAAGTCTAGGGCTTTGCTGTCTTCGTGCAATGATTTGCCGCTGAAAGATTCGACAGCCTCGTTTAGGCCTACAAAACCGATGAGGCGTGTGAAGTTTTCAAATCGGGCGTACTGCCCGCCGTCGGACCTGTTGGTTAAGAATGGAAGCAGGCCTTCTCTGCCTCGCAGTTTGATTGTTTGATACTTGATTTCCATGGCGCGCAGAGCCATTTCAAGCTGTTCGTCCAACAGCCCGTAAAACTTGGCTGGCTTGGCTTCTGCCTCGTAGGCAATCCTTGGCAAGTTCACTAAGACGCTGTCTATGCTGCCCACTCGCAAAGTGTCGAGTTCCCAGTCGCCTTTCCAATCGTTGGCGAAGCGAGTGCCTGTCGCCGTGTATGAAACACAGGCTTGTTCTTTAGGAGCCAGATTTGCGAAGTAAGGTAGTCCCCTTTCTGCTGCTAATTGATGAGCTAGATTCAGGACAGGCTCGGATTCTTTGCTTCTAAGCGCTTCTACTCGCATCTTCACTATGAGGCTGGGTTGAAATAGAGGCCTCTGTTTGCTTTCTTCCAATATTGTTTCCAGAAGAAGCGAGGCGAGAAGGCGACTCTCCCGAGCGTAATCCGCGTAGAAGCCTTCTTTCTTTCCCCCAGGTCCCATAGCCTCTTTGTCTTCTAAGAAACTGGGAACAGCAAGTTCAAGCCCAATCGACACCGCCAACGCTGTGTCAATGCCTGCCAGAGTCTGATTCGTGTTGAAAACAAAGAGCCGCAGGTTTTCGCGGATTCGTTCGGTTCCTACCCCTCGAATGAAAGGAGCCAAGAAGATGTTAAAATAATCTAATAGTTGTTCACCCGAAACCTCTGCAGCCGTGATTCTCAAGAGATTCAAGATCGTTGAGAACGCTTCCTCCAGGGTTTTTGGTGGAGGGCTTGAAACAAATGACGGATGAGTTCCGCTGAGCTGTAGCCCGTGCTTGAGGAAGAAACGTAGGTCATGCACAAACTCGTTGGGTTTGAGAATCCAAACGCCTAAATTGTTTAGGTGAAGTGAACCAGAGAGATGTGCGTCTGCTATATCCCTTGGAAGAACGTTTAGAAGCGTGTATTCTTCAATGATGGAATCTCCGGCTGCCTTGTGAACCACACTGATGCTTCGGGATTTGGCGCCAGCCGACTTGATAAGCTGGGTTACGTCGTAGACTGGCAATCCCAGCCTTGTTAGCTTGTGCCTGTACTCTTCCAAGCCTTTTTCAATTAGAATGGCGTTGACGAATTCGCGGATGAGAGGCGCTGTCAAATATTTAGCTTTGATTTCTAAGAGGCGTCCCTCGGTTTCGCGGGCGATTTTTTGCGCCAAGTCCTGCGGCACATTAGCCTCATTGACCAAAGCCTCGGCGATTTTGTTGCGGTCAAACTCTTCCATGGCTAGGCGTGAGGTACGCACCATCATTTTGCGGCGTTTGAACGCTTGTTCGTCTATTGCTTCAGCAACCTCGACAAGCATTCGTCCAAGGTCGGTGAGCCTGTATTTCTTGGTCTCGGTGTCTGGCTCAACCAGGTCGGCTTTGATTAGAAATTTTAGGTGGTAGGCGAATCTGCCCGCGTCTCTGCTTGGGTTTAAGTGAAGAATGTTCATGATTTCGGTGTAGGATAATGGCCCTCTGTCAAGGAGCATGTTCAAAACTTGTAGGCGCAGGGATGAGGCAACCGCCTTTAACACTCGGGCTCCAAGTCGACGCGGACGAGACATAGAGGATGCTCCCTTTGGGTATCTCTTAACTAGCAACTGCTCAGCTTTTATAAATTAAACCTTGCTTTAAAAATCCGTCTTAAAATCTGGGATGTTTAGCCTGTCTTTGAAACAACATAATGCATCTCCCGCTTCCAAACGCTTTCATTAAGACTATGATCAACGATCTCAATCCGCACGTCTGTCCTTGCTCAACAATAGCACACTCTGTAACAACTCCACCAATACGGTGTTAGATCGCCCATTAAATCACGCTAAACAACATAGAAACGCACCACAAACCAGAGCCAATTGGAGCCTTAAACAGCAACTAGCAATAAAACAAAACCCAAACGTAAAAAACACGCAACTTACGTACATAAGAATTTTTTGCAAACCATACTACCCCTAGCAACTTACCAAACATCCCGAACAGCACTTTGCCTACTCTGTCAGGTTCAAACTTACCTCCCGCTTTACAGTGTCGGCGATTTCACCCACCCTCACAAGATTGTTCAAAAGAGCCGACGTTCGATAAGGACTCTTAGCTGTTCTAAGAACCTCAGAAAACAACTTTCTAGGGCGAAGATAAAAGCTCCTGAAGCAATCGTAAGTCATTTGACGAATCTCCTCAAACGGCACAGCGTGAGGTGAAATTTGGGAGACATACACGCCTTCCTCCCAATATTTCTCTTCGTCTATGAAACCTTTAGCGACCAAGTCATTCCACAAGTCGGTCCCAGGAAACGCGCTCAAGATGTTCAGCTGGGGGACATCTATGTCCAACTCATGCGCGAAGCGAAGGGTGCTTTGGATTTCCTCGCGGGTTTCGTCGGGCGCGCCGACTATGAAGGAGCCAACTATGATGTCCATACACGCCTTCCTAGCCGACTTTACAGCCCTTCGCGTTTGATCAGGTGATATTCCCTTGTTGTAATAGTTGAGGACACGTTGATTGGCGCTTTCCACGCCCAAGTAGAGTAGACGACACCCAGCCTTCACCATCTCTCTGAACGTATCATAATTGCAGTTGTCCACACGAGAATCGCAGAACCACTCGATATCTAACTTCTCTTTTCTCATCTGCCGACACAACTTAACCACTCGACGCAGGTTTAGCGTAAAGTTGTCGTCGACGAATAGAAACTGTCTAAAACCCTTGCTGTACAGGAGTTGAAACTCCTTCATCAGGTTTTCAACCGTGCGGGGTCGCCACACTCCTCTTGCGAATTTTCGGCAACCGCAGAAACTACAGCGGAAGGGACAGCCGCGTGAGGAAACTATTGAGGTAAACCTCCTTGTGGCGACTTTTATGCCAAATATTTCAGATGTGTACTCTGCTCCAATGAGGTCTCGGTCTGGAATCGGCAACGCATCAATGCTACCTATTAATGGAGCATCAGGTGTGGAAACTACGTGTCCATTGTTCCGAAACGTTAAGCCAGTGATTTCCTTTAAGTTTCGCTTCTTTTTTACGTTGTTGGCGAGTTCCAGAACCGTATGCTCGCCTTCACCCCGCACGATCACGTCGACAAAAGGATATTTTTTCAGTATTCGTTCAGCGTTGAATGTTGCGTGATAGTTTCCAAAAACAATAGTCAGATTCGGGTTTTCCTCCTTCGCTTGCCTGGCCAACCTTAAGGCTTCACTGAAGGAGGTTACCAGAACCGAAAAGCCTAGGATGTCTGAGTCCTCTTTCTTCACCCAGTTGAGAATCTGTTGCGAAGAGAATCCCCTTGCGGCTTGGTCGAGAACAGACACGTCAACTCCAGCGTTCATGAGAACGCCTGCGCAGTAGAGCACGCCTAGGGGAGGCCAGGGCGCCTCTATCTTGCCCACAACTCCTGGAGCTGGACTGGGGGACACGAAAGAAAACTTCATGTTTCTGAAAGCACGCTCTAAGCTTTTTGCGCATATTGATGAAATAAGCCTTTGCTGTTTTGCGTTGCTGCTGTCTGGTTTTCTGCTGGTTGTTTCAGCCAAAATGGACATACTGCTCCGCTGCTCTAGGTTCTGTGGGTTCAGTGAAAAAGGCTTATTTCAAGGGCAGCCGCTCAATAGACAGACAGTGGGGGGCTGTCGGCTAGCTTGGTCTAGGCTATGAGCCTCGGGCGCTCGTGACGGGGGTCCGAATCCTCCCAGCCCCATCATTGTTTGCTTCTTTGCTCCGTGAATTTGGGTGTTTTTTGTTGTTTTTTGTTTTGTGTTTGGGTTTGTGTTGGTTTGGGGGGTTTGGGTTTGGTTGGGAAAGAGGTGTTTGTGGCTCGTGTGGTTACTGATGGGAAGGTTACTGCTCCGAAGAGAGTGCGTGACCTTTTGGGTATTTGTGAGGGCGATTATGTGCGCTTGAGTGTGGTGGAAGTGATTAAGAAGAAGGAGAGTGGGGAAGATGCGGGCAGGGAGAAGGCTGGGGGCAGGTAGTTTATTTTTCTGGTGGTCAGTGTGTTGTTTTTTTTTGGTTAGGAACCATGCTAGACGACGACCCCATAGGAATAGTCAAGTACCTACTTTCTCTTTTTGAATAATTTATATTTGTCCATATCTGTTATGTACTCAAAACCATTCTCAATCAGGTTTTTTGCTTCGCCCAAAGTTCTTGCAGCCAGCGATTGAATTAAATGTTCTTCCACAAGCAATAAGAACGTATAATCTAATATTCTATTGACAGGTTGATGTGGAGAGGCGTTCTTGGCATCACTTGAGCGCGGTCGCATTCCGAGTCCCCGTCCTATTGCTGCGAGAGAGATTGCTCTTGTCAACAGGGTTGAGGAAATGAAACTTCTGAAGGAAGCTGTCGACAGGACGATTCAAGGTGAGGGCGGTCTCGTTTTTCTCTATGGAGAGGCTGGAATCGGTAAGACAAGGTTGGCCAGAGAATTGAGAGCCTACGCACATCTTCGTGGAATGCAAGTTCTTTATGGTAGATGCCCCGGCCTGTTCAGGATGGACGGTGTTCCACCTTACATTCTATGGAGTGAGGTCATCAGAGACTATTTGGAAAACAGTAATCCTGAACAGTTGTATAGAGTTGTTGGTTTCTATCCGGTTGAGGTTGCCAAGCTGGTTCCAGAGCTCGGTCAGAAGCTTAGGGCAATCCCTCAGTCTTTTCCGATCAGTCCTGAGCAGGAGCAAAACAGGCTTTTTGAAGCAGTTTCGCAGTTTATCACCAACATCTCTCGAGAGGCTCCATTGCTGGTGATTCTTGATGATTTGCAGTGGACTGATTCATCTTCGCTTTTGTTGCTACATTATTTGGCTCGTGGTGTGTACAGAACACCGTTGCTTCTTCTGGGGGCCTACCGCAGCACTGACATTGATTCTAGGCATCCCTTGACTCCAGTTTTGACAGAATTAAACAGGGAACGCATCCCTCAGTCTGTTTCTCTGAAACGAATGTCTCTGGACGATGTTACAGAAATGATCAAGCAGATATTGGAACAAGATGATGTTTCGACTGAATTCTGCAAGATGGTCTACGAGAAAACGAGAGGAAACCCTTTCTTCGCAGAGGAAGTGATCAAATCCCTGAAAGAGGAGGAGCTAATCTATCGACATGAGAATAAATGGAAGATCAAGGAAGTTTCAAGGATCGAGTTTCCTGAAACTGTCAAGAGTGTAATAAAGGCGAGAATGAGCCGATTAGATGACGATTGCCAAAACGCGTTGACATTGGCTTCTCTTATTGGAAATGATTTCACTTGTGAGGCTCTATTAGAAGTCACAGGCATTGAGGAGAACAAGCTGCTTGAACTGGTCGAAAAGCTGCTCAAGACAGGTCTGGTTAAGCATAGGGTTATGCGTGGAGAAGATGTGTGCTCTTTCGCTGACATCATTGTGAGAGATGTCGTCTATGAAGAAATCAGCCCTTTTAGACGCAAGAAGCTTCATAATGTTGTCGGATGTGCCCTTGAGAAGGTTTACGCTAAAAAGATTGATGAACACTTTGGTGAACTAGCCGCCCATTTTCTTGAAAGTGGAGACAAAGGTAAGGCGCTTGACTATTTCTTGAAGGCTGGGGACAAAGCTGCGAAGGTTTACGCCAACGCTGAGGCTATTTCTTATTTTCAGTCTGCTCTCGGGCTGCTTGAAGAGAAGGAAAGTGAACTTCGTGAAAGAGCTGGTGTTCTTGAGAGGCTTGGAGACATCAAGAAGCTTGTTGGAGAGTATGACGCTTGCCTGAAGTATTGGGATGAAGAATTGCTGGTTTGGAAGCAAGCGGATGAAAGGGGAAACTTGTCAAGATTGTACCGTAAAATGGCAAACGTGCTTTGGGAAGACATAGGCGACACGGAAAAAGCCAAAGGGTACCACGATAAGGCTTTGAGGATCTTGGAAACAGAGCGTGAAAGCATCGAATTGGCAAGCCTCTACGAAGATATGGCACATATGTACTACCACACGGCAATTATGGCTAAGGCTCTCTCTTGCGCTGAGAAAGCACTTGAACTAGCAAAGAAACTCAACGATTGCGGAGTCATCGCAAGTTCATACGCCAGTTTGGGAGAAATCACGTTCAGTGCAAGCGGAGATTTGAAAAAAGCTGTTGAGTGTCACGAGAAAGCTCTGGAAATAGCACTCGATAACGGATTCACAGAAACCGCGATCCGTTCCTACTATAACCTTGGTGCGGTGCTTCCATGGGAAGAACAGGAAAGAGCCCTGGATTGTTTCGAGAAAGGATTCGAACTGGCGAAAAAGGCAGGAGCCATTCGCTGGGTATCTTCAATTGGCGCAGTCCTGGCAGGGCTTTATCTTGGCATGGGAGACACAAGTAAAACAGTTCTTTTGGCGGAAGAATCAGTAGCGCTAGATAGAAAAGCTGGCAATATGCCCAACCTCTCATCTTCTTTACGCCATCTGGGAGCTGTTTATCTTAGGTTGGGCGAATGGGACAAGGGCGAGCAATATCTCAACGAAGCGTTGAACATAGCCCAAAGATTGGACCTGTTCAGACAAATTGCTTACAGTGCTTACGACCTCGGCATTTTATATGGTTTATACAAAGGCGAATACGCCAAGGCAGAGGAATTCCTTGAAAAAGCAGCGGGAAAACTTCAACAGGCCGAAGCAAAATGGGATCAGATGTGGGACTCTGCTGTTCTTGTTTGGATGTACATAGAGTCGGGGAAGCTTTCAGAAGCCAACGACCTGCTGAACAGCGTACAGAAGTTTGCCATAGAAACAAGCGACAAATTCCTCACAGTTATTGCAGAGATGCTGAGAGGTATGTATTTCCGTGCGCAGAAGAAATGGGAAGAATCCATCGAGTATTTCGAAAAGAGCCGAGAATATGAGTACACATACCTGAAGCGATGGTTTGTCTACCATTTTGCAAGAATATTTCTGTGTGAGTACGCTAGAGTCTACGTTGAAAGAAATCAAGAAGGTGACAGAGAAAAAGCTCGCAGTCTTCTCAACGAAGCACTAGAGATATTCCAGAAGGTGGGGGCCAAAAAAGAAATAGAAAGAACAATGAAAACACTCGAGGCTTTGCAGCATCTTATAACCCCCCAAACCAGGGAAGAGACAATCAGTCCAGGAAGTTGTGAGCTCGCTGAAGTGCAGAGCAACATCACAGCTACGCCAACAGAATTGAAAGTCGGCGAGAGTCTTGAGCTGGAAATAGAAGTTACGAACACACGAAAAAAAGGGACAATATTGCTAGCCAAGATGACGGAAGTCATCCCAGAGGGTTTCGCTATAGTAAAGAAACCTGAATTGTACCGCGTGGAAGGCAATTGCCTTAATATGAGGCAAAAGAGGCTTGACCCACTAAAAACGGAAGAAGTGAAGCTAGTTCTGACACCAAAGATCAAAGGCACGTTCCACATCAAGCCGAAAATCGTATATCTTGATGAAAATGGCGAAGAGAAGACCTCTGAGCCCAAGCCAGTAAGCATAACAGTCAGGGAACTGGGAATCAAGGGATGGCTCAAAGGAGAAAGCTAACAGTTAAACCCGTTTTGCTGAGACCCTATAGCGCCCCACCGTAATTGCTAAACATCTGCAATTTCCCACTCTGAGTCATCATCTATTCCAGTAGGTTAGTATGGTTTTTCTTTTTGTTTGGTGGTTGGGGCGTTTTTTGTTGATTGTGTTCCAGAGTTTTTTGGTTCTGAGAATATGTTGTTGCTACCTGTGTGATCATCCTTGCATGAGTGTTTTATGAGTTGTTGGGTTTCATTGGCTAGGGCAAGATAGAGATAATAATATTGCAACTAGCCTAGCACGATCTAGGCTATGAGCCTCAGGCGTTAGTCAGGAAGTCAAATCTCGTAGCCCCCATTGTTTTCACAGTGCTTTGCTGATTCGGTCTCAAATTGCGGTTGCTTCGCGTTAGACACATTGTTTCTAATCTTTTACTTGCGGTGCCACAACGCCCAGCACGCCGCTGATCAGAACTATTATGCCCTCAGAATCTTTCCCGTAATACATCGCGATTACGCCTAGAACTATGTTTACCAACCCACCGGCAAGATACGATCCCTTCCAAATAATCACACTGGCGATTACCGTTACGACACCAACCCCAACAACGACAAACGATTCAACGCCAACGTGCGCTCTTCCCTCCAAAAGCCTAGGTATAGCGTCAAAGACACTCACGCACAATAGGACGCCGCCGACAACCCCCAATACCAAGGCTATCAATGCAAGAACTTGTCTACCTTTCATTTCAGACCACAACAACTTTCTCGAAACAACGGATACTTATGGATTCTTAACTGAAGATCGTGAAGAAAAGTATTGATTTAGACTAAGCGCGCCTCACGTGACTAAACTCCCATGGACACCAAACCAACTCATCGCTTAATACGCAGAGAAGTTGAACACCACAGTTCACCGTGTACAACTACATTAGAACACACACAGCCCCATACCAGAAAGAAAAAGATGCAAAGGCAATATCCATTCTTCTTCCCCACGCAAAAAACCAGCGCAACAGCCAACATCCAGCTAAAAACAGTCTGCAATTGCGTGTTCAACTACTGTTCACACGCCCTCCCACACGAAAGCATTCTCTCCTTAGCTCAGCCTCCACAGCAAGTCAAATGACTTTGATGTTGCTAACTTCGAACGTGAACTCCTTTCTCTCTCGGCTCGTTTGGCTTAGCGGGTGCGGGTTGCCGACGGAGGCGATAGAGTGAGAGGAAGTCCGTGTGTTCGCTGTCCAGTTTTTCCGCACCGAAATTGCTTTTTTAGCATAGGTTAAAAATTTTTTGCATAAGTTTCCTATAGTTTCTATGTTCTTTCAACGGCCATCTGATTGGCTTTCTTCTCTCGCTTCGCAATCTCTCGGGCTACGATAACGCCTGAAACTGAGGCTTGAATCAGCCCTCTGGTGAGGCCTGCACCGTCGCCGATTGTGAAGAGGTTACGAATTCTGGTCTCCAACTGATTGCTCAATTCTAACCTCGACGTGTAAAACTTCACCTCTGCCCCGTAGAGAAGAGTGTCCTTCGAATTCACCCCTGGCGCAACATGGTCTAAAGCTTGAAGCATCTCTCGTATATCGGCTATATACCGATACGGTACGACAAAGCTGAGGTCACCCGGCGTGGCGTTCTTGAGCGTTGGCACAACCAAGCTGCGGCTGATCCTCTCTTCGGTGCTGCGTCTTCCAACCTCCAAGTCGCCCAGGCGTTGAATTATTATGCCACCGCTCAACAAGTTTGTGAGCCTTGCAATGTATTTGCCGTAGGCTATGGGCTCTCTAAACGGCTCTGTAAACTTGGTGCTAACGAGCAGAGCGAAGTTTGTGTTGTCTGTCTTGCGTTCAGCGTAGCTTTGTCCGTTCACCGTTATGATGCCCTCATACGACTCTGTTATAACCTCGCCTCTAGGACACACACAGAACGTTCGCACGTTGTCATCGAACGATTTGGAGAAATACACGAATTTGGGCTCGTATAGGGCTTCGGTTAATTCCTCCATAACTGAGGCTAAGACCTCAACTCGCACACCCACATCAACTGGGTTGTTAAGGGTTTTCAAGCCCAATGTCTGAGCTTCGACTGTGAGCCACTCAGCGCCGCTTCTGCCAGGCGCAACTATCACGTATTCGCCCTGAACCTTCTCGCCGTTCGTGGTTTCTACGCCCTCCACCTTGCCGTTCTTGACCATCAGGCTTTTGACTTCTACCCCTGTTTGGACTTCCACTTTTTCTTTTAGTTGACGACGCATGTTACGAAGGACCTGGACGCATTGGTCAGTGCCCATGTGACGTATTTTTTGGTGGATAAGTTTGAGTCCAGCGAACGCTGCTTTGCGCTCTATTTCATCTATCTTGTCTGGCTCGGTTCCGTAAACGTGTTCGGGTGCGCCGAATTGACGGTAGATGCCATCAACATATTCGATGTAGTCGGCTAGTTTCTCTCTAGTCACGTAGTCGGTTAGCCAGCCACCCACCTCTGTTGAGATGTCAAGTTTGCCATCGCTGAAGGCTCCAGCGCCACCCCAACCCTGCAATAGGGTGCAGGGGTCACAGTTGACACATCCGAACCCCCTGCTTGCTGGGCAGCGACGTTTTTCTAGGTCTGGTCCCTTATCCAACATGAGAATTTTGAGTGGTAATGTGTTATTCTTTGTGAGTTCTATGGCAGAGAATATACCTGCAGGTCCTGTACCAACAATGATGATGTCGTAGGATTGAGGCAAGACAAGCGCACCTGTAGTTTTCTGAAAGCCCAAAAAAAGATAATACATCAAACATATATGTTCATCGGTTTAGGGATAGCAGAAAGTGTTCAAGGAGCAGGAAATCACTCCGAAAACATAGGCATTTTTTTAAGTCATTATCACTTTATAATTAACGAATTGATTGCGGTGGTGCGAAGGCAGTTTGGAGAAGTGGTTTGCTGAACGTCGAAAGTCCAAAGTGTTAGACATGGCCTACCGAGAGATAACGTTGGCCATAGACACCGTGACCGAACTGGAAAAAGCAGTGATTGCAGCGTCGAAAAGAGAAACCGCTGAGGCCAAGAGAAGCATTGAACGTCTTTTTGTGGTCGAAACTGAAATAGATGACCTGCGAAGAGCGGTTTTTGAAGAACTAACTCGCGGGAGCCTGCCGCCTAAAGACCGAGAAGACATTATGCATTTGGTCAAACGCCTAGATGTGATGGCTGATCACGTGAAGGACTCAGGTAGAAGCCTTCTGCTACTCTCAGAGGCTAGCATGCCAAAGGATGTTTGGAATGAGCTGGTGGAGATCACCAAAGACTTGGTTGAAGAATCGGCAACCCTCAAGCGAAGCATCGAGAAACTTGGCACTGATCCTGCTGAAGTCAGGGCATTAGCTCAGAAAGTTGACCAGGCTGAAACTCGAATCGATGAACACTACCTGAAAACCAAAGGATTGCTGCTAAAGCATGGTAGAGAAATGGATGCTGCTACGCTTCTCATACTCAGAGACCTGCTGCAGTCGATGGAAGAAGTGGCTGACAGCTGCGACGATACAGCCGATTATGTTAGAATATTGACCGTAGCCAGAGAGGCAACTTAGGCCGAGCTTATGCGACGGCTTCCTAGGCTTAGTATGAGAGTGTGAAAAATTCTTCTATTTGACTGATGCCTAGTTGATTCTAGCTGTTATGCTGCAGTTATCCTCTGATAATGGGGCTTTCATCATTCTTAGGAAAAAGTTACCAACAACCCTCTGAAAAGACTTTGTGAGATGCAGGTGCTTGACAGTCTGGGAATTTTGATTTTGCGAAAAGTTCTACAACGTTGATTTCTGCAGAACTATGTTGGTTTCAAGGTTACATGTGCGCGTGCATTCCTTTGGATTCTGCTATGGCAATTTCGCATTTCCTATATTCAGATCTACATTTTCTCTTTTTCTTTTTGTGAACCTGACTGCTTCAACGTAACCGATTTTTCTTAGAAGATCGATGGCTTTTCCGAAATCTGCTGCAACATCCTGTGGCGAGTGAGCATCCGAGCCAAGCGTTATGGCCAATCCATGGTCAAAACATATTCTCAGCAGCTTTTCACTTGGATAAATTTCATGGCACGGTTTTCTCAGTCCACTCGTGTTGACTTCGACGCACATCTTATTTTCACTTATTACTCCAACAGTTTCAAGCAGAAGGTCCGTCAAGTCTTTCTTAGGTCTAAAACCGAATTTCTTCACCAAATCCAAATGCCCAACGATATCGAACAATCCTGTTCTTGCCATCTCTTGAACTAAAGCATAATACTGTTGACAAACTTGGTCAACATCCCTTCTTTTCCATTCCTCTATCTGCCTCTCAGTATCGATAAGCCAATCACCAATATGATGGACCGAACCCATAAGGTAGTCAAAATTGAATTCATTAATTGCACGCATCAATCTGTCCATTTCAGAAGGAACAAAATCTACTTCTAATCCCACCTTGACTGAGAATTGGGGCGCTTCTTTTAATGAGGTGATTTTGTTTATGTAGTTGGGTAGGTCGGCGAGGCACATTGACCAACTCTCCTTCTTGAAGTGAATGTGATCAGAAAATCCGATTTCGTCAACTCTTTTCTTCTTTGCTTCCTCAATATAGCTGCCCAAATCGTTCATTCCGTCAGAAAATGTCGTGTGAATGTGGTAGTCAATCAGCATTGAAACTGGCATCATCCTTTGCCTTTAACAACCCGTTGAGGTTCCTCCCTATCTTGCTTGTACGTGCACGAAAAGGTAGCCTTACTTGTGGTGTGGGATTAGGCAAAGAAACTTGAGCGTTGATTTGCCCATATTCGCAAACTGATGCTTTGCATTGGGAGGTATGAAAACTACGTATCCAGCATTTGCTTTTACCTCTTGACCCTCGCATACGACCTTGCATTCCCCTTCTAAAACATAGACTTCATGCTCCCAGTCGTGAGAGTGAAGCGGAGAATGCCCCTTAGGCTGAAGTTCAAAAAGGCGCATGGCGAAATTTGGTGCACCGTCTTCCTGCTTGATCAACCATCTGACTCTTAAGCCGGAAGCACCAGATTCTTCTACATCTTCGGGCTTTATTCTTGAGGAGTGAACGCACTTGAATGTCATTAGTCCCGTCTCCTTTTCACTGTGATAGGAAAGCGCAATATTTAAAATTGTGCGCGCACTTCTTGAGAGTTTCCCCACAAAATTTAAGCAGCGGACCACATTCTAAAACTGATGAAAAATGAAGATAGTAGTCGTGGACCACGTTTACCTAGAAAAAGAGCACATAGAAAAATTGCGATCGGTCGGTAACCTAGAAATTTTCGGTGAGCCACCCAAAACACCTGATGAATTGAAAGAAAGAATAGGGTCAGCTGAAATCGTGATAGTTGGCTGGAGTGATCTGACTGAAAACATCATTGATTCCGCTAAGAAACTAGAAATGATTTCGATATGGGCTACCACATGTCACTACGCAGACCTCAAGGCAGCCAGGGAAAGAGGTATCGTCGTTACACACGTTCCAGGCTATGCTACTGAAGCTGTTGCTGAACATACTTTCGCTTTGTTGTTTGCGGCGATTAGAAAATTGCCCCAAGCTGACAAACATGTTAGAAATGGCAATTTCGATTGGAGACCTTTTGGGGGCGTGGAATTGCACGGAAAGACTCTTGGCATAATTGGCACGGGTGCGATTGGTTGTCGAGTTGCTGAGATTGCCAAGGCTTTCAAGATGCAAGTTCTGGGCTATGACAAGTATCCTAACGTTAAGAGGGCTGAAGAAATTGGGTTGAAATACGTTGACCTCGATGAGTTGTTGAAGCAGAGCGATTTCATAAGTTTGCATGTCACCCTGACTGCGGAAACTGACGGATTTGTAGGGAAAAAGGAGTTTGAGGCTATGAAAAAGGGCGTTATAATTGTTAACACGTCTCAGGGTAAGGTAATGGATGAGGAGTCTTTGGTTGGTGCGTTGAAGTCGGGTAAGGTATCCTATTCAGGTCTAGATGTGTTTGAGAAGGAGCCTCCTGACAAGGATAGTCCGTTGTTCAAGCTTGATAATGTGGTGCTTTCTCCTCACATTGGGTTCCACACTGTAGAGGCTAAGAAACGGTGCAGTGATATTTGTATCGATAATGTTATGAAGTTCTTGGAGGGTAAACAGCAAAACACCTGCTAACGTAGCTCAGGTCTCATGGTTCGAAGTTGAACGGTGATTTGGGATGCATCTGACTAAAGAGGAAGAGCGAATATGTAACGGTGAATACGGCAAAGGAATGAAAGAGGCAATTGATCTGCTCGTAGCAATTGGCGAGGCATATGACGCCGAAAAAATGATCCCAATAAGCCGTGCGCATGCCGCTTCAAGCGGCCAAGAAGGCGACCTGTACTTCGTCGAACTTTTAGCCAATGGAGGGGCACGCTGTAAAGTACCCACCAGCACAAATCCAGTATACGATATTAAGTATTTCCATAAGCTTTTTGAGATTCCAAGGTTTGAAGCCGAAGTGGCTCGAAAGGTAATGGAAGCCTACAAGCGAGTGGGCGCCATACTGAGCTGGAGTTGCATACCTTACATGGCAGAAAATATTCCACTGTACGGTGAAACCGTTGCCTTCTCCGAATCAAGCGCCACACCGTATGTGAATTCTGTCATTGGAGCGAGGACAAATCGTGAAGCGGCACAAAGTGCGCTGGCTGCAGGAGTTATAGGCAAGACTCCCGAATATGGGCTCCATTTTAAAGAAAATCGGAGAGGCACGCACTTAATCAAAGTGGAAGCGACGCTGAAGGACGAATTCGATTACACCCTTCTAGGCTATTTTGTTGGCAAACGGATAGGCTATGGAATCCCTGTGCTCACTGGCATATCAAAGCAGCCGAACACTGAGGAACTCATTAACTTCTGTGCTATGTCTAATGTGCCCGGAGCCATATCGATGTTTTACATGCCTAGGTTCACCGTTGAAGCCTCGACTGTTGAAGAAGCCTTCCAAGGCGATAAACCAAAAGACAAGATCACCGTGACAGATCACGAACTTAGACAGGCCCACGAAGAGCTTCAAACGACGAGTGGTAAAATAGACTTCGTTATGCTTGGATGCCCACATTACACACTGAAGCAGGTAGAGGAGGTTGCAAGACTCTTGCAAGGCAGAAAGATACATGATGGTGTCTCGTTTTGGGTGTGCACATCAGCCACAACTAAGACTTTGGCTGAGAAAACAGGCTATGTAGGTGTCATAGAAAGGGCTGGAGGGCACGTTGTAGTGGACACGTGCATAGATGAACCATGCTGGGCTGTGTATACAGATAAAGTCGGTATGACAGACTCACCCAAATGCGCCTACTATCGGAGGTTCAAAGAGGCTAGGGTAGGGAGACTGCAAGACTGCGTTGAAACCGCTGTCAAGGGGAAATAGAAAATGAAGAATCTAGAAATTTCGTTGAAATGCCACAAGATTGTAGGCGGCTACGGAGAGGGCGAGGCGCTTGTTTCACACGAACCCATCTGCTTCTACCTCACAGATCCCAAGACAGGCATAGTTAGAGAAAAAAACCATGAATTGGCGGGAAAGAATCTTGCAGATAAGGTGCTTGTGTTTCCATCAGGAAAGGCCAGTTCAGTAGTTCAGATAGACGGCCTCTTTAAGTTGGCGTCCCACAAAGTTGCTCCTAAAGCGTTGATTGCAAAGGATGTGGAAACCGTGCTCATCGTAAGTGCTTTTCTAGTGAAGGTTCCCCTTGTAGACAGATTGGAAAAGGACCCGTTTGAAATCATTCACACTGGCGACTTTGTTAAGGTGGACGCGGAAAAAGGCATAGTGACCATAACAAAGCAGACACCCTAACGTAATTTCGATATGGCCTTTCTGGGTCAATAATCTGCCATATGGTATAAGCGCGATATTCCGCTTGCGTTGACGTAATGCCTGCGCAGCATGTAAGGTGTGTCAACTGAAGATCGGTAAAAACAGTAATTGGGAGACTACTTTCTTCTCAGCAGTACCATGTTCGTGTTGTTAAGAGTTTTGGCTTTCTCAAGGGGTCTATCCAGATACCAAGTACTTTCTGTTCCTTCCCACCACCCTAAAAACTCGAATTTTCCATCAAGTCTTGTAAGCGCCTTGAATTCTTGTGGAAAGATGAATTTTAGGTCCTCTTCATCCTCAAACTTCAGTGTTCGCCCATGGTCATTAACCTCAAGTGTAGATCTTTCTGTGTAAATTTGGTTGAGTATGTCCTTCCAATGAGTGCTGAATGTTGTTTTCACTGTTATTCCATCTCTTTCCCTAGTCCAGCTTTGTTCTGCATTCTCTGTCCAGTCCACAGCCTTGTTCTGAATGAAGTAAAGGCCTCCCTTTTTCAGACAGTATGCTACCGAATTCAAATGGCTCAGAAACTTATCATTCGACTCGGCATCTAAGGAGCCCATCATTATGAAAGCAAAGTCAACTTTCTTCTTTAGTCTAAAGTCGTACATGTCTGCTTGTACAGTCTCTGCTCTTACTCCTTCTTCACTTGCTTTCTGCTGCAAATATGTTAGCATTTCAAGGCTTGAATCTAACCCGATGGCTTCGTAACCTCTTTTTGCGATCTCTCTTAGCTGAAGGCTTGGACCACAGGCTATATCAAGAAAACGTTTGACCTTTATCTTACTGAACTTCTCGATTATTCTCTCAAAACAGTTAACTTGCTCTTTTGGGTCAAAGAAGCTGAATGCAACTTCATAATAGAGGGGGTGTTTATAGATTTCCATGGTTCACAGGGTTGTTTTCTTTTCAAATAAGCTTAACGTGTGCAATCATTGCTCGTGCAAACTAAATTGGAGTTTCCTATAACGACATGTTGAGAGAGCTTCTTCCTTAAAGGAGAAGAGGGGATTTTGCGGGAGATTTCGCCATTTCGTGCCAATATAGCAGATCTATGCTCTGTGCTCCAGACACCTTCTGATTCGCTCCATTCCCTCCTTGACTTGGTCATAGGAGACGGAGTACGATATTCGTAAATGGCCTTCACCAGCCTTCCCGAAGCCCGAACCAGGTGCAGTCACGACTCCCGCTTCCTTTAATAAATTCGACGCCATTGCTTCATCCGATTTTTCGAATTTTGAAAAGTTTGGAAAAACATAAAATGCTCCTTTCGGTATGGTGTGGGGCAAACTCTCAATCTTTTCAAGTTCATTAAGCATAAATTTTCTTCTTCTGTTGTACTCTGTTACCATTTCTTGGACACAACCTTGCGGTCCAGTTAGTGCAGCAAAGGCTGCCTTCTGCGAAATTGCGTTTGGGCATAGGACTGCGTAATAGTGTAGTTTACGCAAGGTGCCTGAAAGTTTCTTTCCTGCCACTACGTATCCAATCCTCCACCCAGTCATTGCATACGCTTTTGAGAAACCGTTCACCGTGATTGTTCTGTCTTCCATGCCGGCCAACGAACCTATACTGATGTGTCTTGCACCCTCGTAAACGATTTTCTCATATATTTCATCCACGAAGACTATCAAGTTGTGTTTCTGCGCCACCTCAGCTATGATTTCGAGATCCTGCTTTGAGAATACGTGTCCGCTTGGATTGGACGGGTTACACAGCCAAATCATCTTGGTCTTCTTAGTTATTTTGCTCTCCAAAACTCCTAGCTCTATTTCGTAGTCTTTTCTCTCGTCAAGCGGGACAGTGACAGGCTGCGCTTCCGCTAACAGGGTGTCTTCAAAACATGCAGGATAGTATGGATCAGGAATGAGCGCTTCGTCGCCTGAATTCAGAAAAGCCAACGCAGCGATCAGCATAGCCTCCTGAGAGCCAGAGGTTACCGTTACCTCAGTCTGTGGATCAGCATCAATATCATTCTCTTTCTCAAGTTTTTCCGCTATGGCTTGGCGCAGTTCAAGTGTCCCCTCGGTTTCTGTGTAGTGTGTGAAACCGTTTTTGGTTGCCTCTACAGCTGCCTCTAAGATATGCTTTGGCGTTGTGAAGTCTGGTTCACCTTGCTCCAAGTGAACAACATTCTTCATTCCCGTCGAGAGTTCAAGCATTCTTCGAATTGCCGAAGGTTTTATCAAGTTGGCTCTGTTGGAATTTTCAAACAATTTTTTTATCGCCTTTTTGTTAAGCCTGCTTTCGCAAGCTTAGTCACATGTAAAGTCATATTAAGATTTAACATGAGCACTCTGTCATAGAGACAACATTGGCGTAGCTCGGAACCTATTTCTTTCCGATGACGAAATCGAATCCTGTGATTCGCCTGATTTGCTCGCCATACTTTTGCTTAACTTTTTCCTCGAAGATTTTGATGCCTTTTTGGAACTCTTCTTCGTTGAGGAGAGTTAGAGTTGAGACGTACTTTTTCCTAACTCTATCAAAGCATTCTTCTCGGGGCAGAAATCCCTCATCGTGTTTAACTACATGGTAATGGAGGTTTCTGAAGCCAACTTTAACCATCAGGCTTTTGAGGTGAGGTATAGTTGGAAAACGTTTCAGATCAAGAGCAATTACGCCAGGAAAGCAGCGTAGAATATGCCTTTTCATTCGATGGTGAGAATTTGTCATGATTACGCAGTTGCCTCCCTTCTTCAATGTTCGATAAATCTCTCGAAGGGCTATCTCTTTGTGTTCAATGTGGTGAATGACCAAGGTCATGTAGACGCAGTCGAAGAAATCGTCTCTGAAAGGCAGTTTTTGTCCATCTCCTTGAACCCACAAAATCTTTCTAGACTCATCTTTTACAGCGGCTTTCTTCAGCATGTCAATGGACGGCTCTAGAGAGCAGATTAAGGGCTTTTTTGAGGATTGAATGCTTAAAGGAAATCTTCCTGTGCCGCAGCCAACGTCTAAGACTTTGCTGCTTTCGTTGATTTCTCCGTACTCGATGATTTTTGAGAGCCACACTTCTGCTGGTGGAGCTCGAACCTCGTCGTAGTAATCCGCTATTTGCGAATAGTCTGTTTTGGGGAGGCTCAAACCTTTCACGCTGTTGCCCTTGCATGAGGCATTGCGACTTGTTTTCTTGCTTGGCTATTAAGTCGACTGTGCAGATAGTTGCTTTGTGAGACGTTGTGGATGGATGGTTTTTGTCTGCTGCTGGGGCTTTGTGTGAACAGAAGTAGTTGAACACGCAAGCGCAGACTGTTTGTGTTTCAGGTGTTATTAACTTGCGCTTAATAACAGTATTAATAATGGCTTTTTGAATGTTGTGAGGATGGTGTTGTGGATGGGTGTGGAGTTGCTTCAGGTTTCGGACGGTGTGGTTGTTGATGTTTTCGTGAAGCCGAATTCTAAGCAGTTTGGGTTGAGGGTTGAGGGCAATGAGGTTGTTGTGTTGTGTCGGGAAAGCCCTGTTAAAGGAAGAGTTAACAAGGAGTTGATTAAGGAATTCTCGAGGATTTTCAAGAAGAGAGTGGAGGTTGTGGCTGGTTTCACTTCGAGGCAGAAGAAGGTTCTGATCAGAGACATCACCGTGGATGAAGCGAAATCAATCCTAACAGGGGGTATGCATCCAAATAGTGCGATGTAGAGTGCTGCTGTGAGAATTTTTGTGCGCTTGTTAGTGTTGACGCGCCCTTAGTAACACTAACATCCTATGTTACGAGCGTGGGGCGGCAAGATTAATTTCAAAAGAAGAAGGGAGCAATTCCCTTTAGCCTTCTTCTTCCACTCTAATGTTGTATATAATTAGGGCTGTAGCCACAAAGCAGAAATGTCGTCAAGTAGCATTTCACGCTTCAATGAAGCGTCTAAGTGGGGGTTAAGCGGGGGCTAACAGGTCATTGTCTGTTGAGTTTAGTCGTCATGCTTTAGAAAAAGCGCGTTGGAGAAATGTGCAGATGTCGCACATACGTAGAACGCTTCAAAGCCCTGACGAGCTATATGAAGATGTTGAGCATGGGGTTATGATTGCCATTAAGAAGGTTAACGAGAGGTCAATCGTGTTAGCCTATAAAAGAGAGGGCAGTTTAGTTAAGGTTATTACACTCTATTACACCACTAAACTTGATAGGCTTGTAAAAGTTAAGACGGTGAGAAGAGCATGGAAAAAGATAAAGTGAGGGCATGGTACGATAAGTCGACTGACATATTCTACATGCTCTTCAAGGAAGGTCCAAGCCATGAGGTTGTCGAGGCTGACCCAGACGTTCATCTTGAACTGGATGAGAAGGGTAGGATAATGGGCATAGAGATATGGAACGCTCAAAAAAGCGGCTTGATAAAACAAGTAGCAAAAGCCCTAGCCAAAACAGCCACATAACATAACATAACAAGACTGAACGCAAAGATAGTGTTTGTTTGACTTTTCTCTTCACCTATCTCTCCAAGCTCTCTAACTTTCTTGCGTTGAGCTTCTAACACATCAAAGTTTCGGTCTTTCTCGATGATGCGCAAGACCTTTTATGTTTTGGGCGGCAAGGTTAAACGGCATATCGGTCCAACATCAGGAGTGATGTGGAACGACGCATGTCCGGAACATGCTGCCGCTCACCTTGCCTCTGCCGATCTGTGTTGAGGCGTCAGAGTCTTCTTACAGCACCTTTTTAAACATCAGCCGAAATTTCAGTCTTCATGTCTTGATTGTAAGAGCTACGGAAACGTTCAACGTGAGCTGTGTCCTTTTGTCTTTCATTGTAAACCCTTGCTGATAGTACGCATGTCAAGTCTTAAAAGTAGCGAAATGCTACTAAGGTAGCGGTGAACATATGCCAGGCAGGCCTTCCTCCTTAGAAGAAGAAAGAATGGACCAGACCTTGATAGACGCTGTTTTGTCTATGTGGGTTGATTCTGATGATGAGTTGAGCTTTACTGTTCTACACAAAGGACTTGTAAGAAAAGGGTTTGTTCAAAAGGAAGAATATCGCTATAAAACAGACCGCATTTTGAGAAAGCTTTGCAGAATGAAACTCATGGAGAAACTTGGGAAAGGAAGATATAGGCTCAATGTAATACCGGATGATTTCAAGCTTTTTGATTACTTGCAGCAAATAAGGCCATCATCAAAGTCTTATGTCGGTGGCTCTCTTTGGCGCCTAGCTGAACTCTACTTCTTAGGCATGCCAGAGGCTATTTGGAATTATGAGGATGCGAAATACGCACTTGAAATCATAAATGTACGGATGGCCTATCTATTTGAAGCTTTAAGAATTTTGGGAGAAGCCGTAACGAAGAGAGAAAAAGAATCTGCAAAAGGTAACATATTACCGTTGCCAAATTTTGTGATTCGGGAGTTGCTGTTGGAGTTAATCCCATATTATCTGGGATCACGTGCAGGCATAGATTTCGACGGTTTACCCATTGACGAATTGAATATGCTGATTCCTAAAATGCTGAAAACTTTGCCAGAAGAAGCCACGACGCAAAGTCCAACACTGAAGAAAGTGATGATTGAGTACTTTGACATTTTACAAAAAATGGCACGCGCTCAAGACCAAGAAGCCGATATGGAAAATGAAAAAAGATTCATTGAAAAAATGGAAGAAAAGCACAGAGATTTCGCTCTAATAGTCATTAGACCAGAGTTCCAGATTGACGAGAGCGGGTTTGAGAAACGATGGGTTAAGACTGACTTGCGTGAATTTGCTCAAGAGAATAAGTCTGCATTGTACATCGCGTCAAGTTGGCTCAATATTGAGAAAGAAAATGTTTTGGAAATATTAGATATACACGGACGTAGGTATCTAGGCAGACAGAAATGGAAGGAAACTCGAGGGCTTTATGACAAGCTTTATTCGTCAGATAGCGTTGCCAGAATAATTGACAGTTTTGAATACTATGGACACAGAGAGAAGGCCCATGCAAGAAAATACATCCAAAAACTGGTAAATGACTATGGGATTAAGACAATAATTTACTATTTGCCGTTTAGTCATTGCAGGATGAACTTCGTAATTCCAACAATGCATAAGGAAGAAATTTTGCAGAAGTTCTTTCCGCAAGTCCCGATGACCACGATTCATGATTGGCTCAATGAAGGTGCTGTAATGGCGAACCAGATTGCTAACGAAAAAATGGAAGATATCAAGAAAACTTTCAGCAATCTAAAGTCGAGCTATCTCCCGTAAACTTCACTTTTTATGTTTAAACGACCAGTACAAATAGGTGACTCGTCATGAGTTCGCAGATTCACGATAGATACGGTAAGAGACTGGTACAGGCAATTGCGGGTGGCAAGTTCGTAGACTCAGGTGACTTGGTTCGAATCCAATATGGAGGAGGTATGTCTGCCAATATCGATGGAGTCGTGAAGGATTGTTGTGCGATAGAAATAGAAAGCCGCGTAGCAAAACAAGTCAGGGGAGCGCTACTCGATCTTCTATGTCATCCGCTTAGCAAGAAACTGTTAGTTCTTATACCTGTGCATATGAATGACCCTGAAGCTACGGCTGAACATTGCAAAGAAATCCTTAAGCGATTTATGAAGAAGGGAGAGCGTGCAGATGTTGTCCTCCTTCGAGGCACAGGAGACGACCCAAAACCTGAGGAGGATAGAAAGTTAATAGAAGAGGCGTTGAAACGACTGGGATGTTTCGGTTAATCACAGCCAGAGAGGAGAGTGAATTAGTTGAAGGAAGAGGAAATGTTTCCTAAGTTGATTCATTTTCTGTCGAGTAACGGTTACGAGATAGTTGAAACTCATCAAGGACGGCAGAGAGGACCCGATATAGTCGCCAGAAAATCTGGAAGAGAGCTGATCATAGAGATGAAAGGAGATACTGCTGCGCTAGATGTGGATTTAGGCACAGGAATATGGCAATTGCTCAGATGCATGAAAAACGGATCGAAAGACTTTGCACTTGCTTTAACCCCGAGTTATATGAAATACGTAAGAGCTGTGGAATACTCTTTGAAAAGACTCAATGTGAAGGTGTTCATTGTTTCGCAAGAAGGAGTCAAGATTCATAGTTAGTTAGCCGAACTGTTCTTTAGCATGGGCATTTTGTTTTGTTTTTGTTTGGCTATCTGCTGCGCCTTCTCGTAGCCTGCGTCTGCGTGTCTCACAATGGCTGCTCCCGTGTCTTGTCAAGCCCAGACATGTCTTATGACGTAGCTTATTCCCTTTTTCTCCAAATGCTGTGTTATGGTCCTTAAGTTCTCGATTGGAATCATCATCACTCCTCTTCCAACCTTAAACCCGCCCAACTCGCGTACAAGTCCCTCATACCTATACTTGCCCTTGCCCCTACCCTCCAGTCTTTGAGTGAACACCACCCTCTCCTTAGCATTCAGGTTTGCCGTGCTGTAAGTTATGAGAGCGTAAGGCCTGTGAATCAGAGTCAGCAACTTCTTCACGTCTTCACTTGCATAGTAAACCTTTCCCCCACGCAAAGCCGACTCCAAAAGAGGAGAGCCCCTCAACTCATCAACGGTCAAGCAGACAACCTGAATGAACAAGTCGCTTCGAGACGTCGCCATGTAAACTTCCTCCCTGCCCTCCTCCAATGCATTCCTATCATCAAAAACGACGAGAAGGTCAACATCGCTTCCTTCATCAAAATCACCCCTCGAATAGCTTCCAAAAAGCACCACACCAACAACCCCCTCTACCGTTTTCACCTTGTCAGCTAAATGCTCAATTTTCTCATAAACCTCTAACTGCAAACTTCTCCCTTCTACCCAACTCGTTTAAGCATTTCTTCAAGATTGCCAACGCCTGCTCAGCCCTCTCACCGTTTAAACCACCATACCCCAGCTCACCGTAGATACCCCAAAGCCTGTCCCAAGAATCTAGTAGGTCAGGATGATGTGTCATCAGCCAACTGCGGCGATTTTTGTGTGCTGTTCGAGGCTGTTCATGGAAGTGCAAACCCTCTTTAGAGGCACAGGCTTCAATCATCTGTTCCAACGCCCTTAAAGAGAGAAGCCCTACGTTGGAAAACCTTTTGTCTTTCAGCTCGTGAAGAGCACCCTTCAAGTTTTCCAACGCTATGTTTCTATGCTGATTCACATCGCCCATAATTTGTTAATTATTAACAAGACTTATAAAACTTCCTCATCGAACCCAAACTCGTTATATTCCAGTCTTAAGCATGGGCATTTTGACGCCTTCTTGTTTGGCTATTTTCTCTGCCTTCTCGTAGCCCGCGTCTGCATGTCTGACTATGGCGGTTCCCGGGTCAGTTGTCAACACGCGCACAATTCTTTTCTCAGCCTCTTTTGTTCCATCTGCGACTAGGCACATACCTGCGTGGATGCTGTAGCCTAAGCCAACGCCTCCTCCATGGTGAACCGAAACCCATGTGGCGCCTGCAACAGCGTTTAACAGGGCGTTTAGTATTGGCCAGTCTGCTATGGCGTCGCTTCCGTCTCTCATGCCCTCGGTTTCACGGTTGGGTGACGCCACACTTCCACCATCCAAGTGGTCGCGCCCTATCCATACTGGTCCGTTCAACTCGTCCTTTCTTACCATGTCATTGATGATTTTGCCGAACTTCGCCCGTTCGCCGAAACCAAGCCAGCACACTCGGGCAGGCAAGCCCTGAAACTTAACCTGTCCCTTCGCCTTCTTTATCCAGCGGCATAATCCAGTGTTGTAGGCGAATTCTTTCAAGATGATGTCGTCGAGTGTGTAGATGTCGTCGGCGCTGTCAATTAGGCTGGTCCATCTGAAGGGTCCTCGTCCCTCACAGAACATAGGCCTAATGTACCGTTGCACGAAACCAGGAAAGGCAAAAGCGTCTCTTAGCCCATCGTCGAAGGCTTGTTGCCGCAGGTTGTTGCCATACTCAAATGCGATTGCGCCCTTCCGCATCATCTCTATCATAGCCTTAACCTGCGTGTGCATGCTCTTCTTAGCCTTGGCAACGTATTCAGCTGGATTGCTCTCTCTGAGCTTGTCTGCCTCTTCCTTTGACAACCCGGCGGGATAGTAGCCGTTGAGCGGGTCGTGGGCTGACGTTTGGTCTGTGACAACGTCTGGGATTATGCCTCGCCTAACGAGTTCGGGGTGCACTTCAGCAGCATTTCCTAACAACCCTATGCTCCTTGGCACTCTCTGTTCTGCGGCTTGTTTTACCATGTCGATGGCATCGTTTAGGTCATCTGTCCACTTTTCAAGATAACCGTGTTTGAGTCGCCTTTCAATGGCTTTCTCGTTAATTTCTACAACTAGTGCCACGCCATCATTCATTGTTACGGCCAAGGGCTGAGCACCACCCATTTCACCTAAGCCAGCGCTCAATACGAGCTTGCCTTTTAGGCTGGCTTTGTAGTGTTCTTTGGCTACAGCGGCTAACGTCTCATACGTGCCCTGCAGAATGCCCTGCGTGCCAATGTATGCCCATGAGCCCGCGGTCATCTGTCCAAACATGATCAAGCCCTTCTGCTCCAGCTCGTAGTAATAGTCCCACGTAGCCCACTTTGGCACCAGCATGCAGTTTACGATTAAGGCGCGGGGCGCCCACTCGTGGGTTTGAAAGACAGCCACAGGTTTGCCGCTTTGGATAAGCATGGTTTCGTCCGGTTCCAGATTCTGCAGGGTTTCAACTATTGCGTGGAAGCACTCCCAGTTGCGTGCTGCTTTGCCAGTTCCACCGTAAACAATTAAGTTTTCAGGGTCCTTCGCCACCTCAGGGTCAACGACATTATACAGCATGCGTAATATGCCTTCAATCTGCCAATTTTTGCAGTGCAACTTCGAGCCAGACAAGTGTTTGATGGTTTTTTTCACGTTCGGCTTCAACTCCAGCATGATAACGCTTTCCCTCTGAATGGCATATTTGACAGTGTTTGTTATAATCTTTGCTTGATTTGAGGGGATATGTTTCTCTTTTATCACAAAGCAAATCTTGGGAGGTCATCGACGCCTAGCAAAGTCATACCGCGGATAATTATTTACTGGGTTTTTTAGGTTTCATTTCCTCCAAGACTTTCTTAATATTTTCTACGCCTACAATTTTTCTATCGTTCAAAATTAGTGTGGTTTTCTCATTTATCCCGCTTACCTTTGCCTTCAGCCGCGTCACGAAGGTGCAGTCAGATAAGTCTAGAAGTTTATAGGCTATTCCAGCTTCTTTCAAGAAGTTGATGGCTTCTTGATCTTCTGGTCTGTAGTTGTATGCTGTTCGGGCTGACATAGGTAAAGCTTCGTAACCTGCTTTACCTAAAAGAGCGGGAACCTGTGCGTATTCGATGTTGGAGATTCTTCTCGACTTAACATACAACAGAACGTTGTCCTTCACTTTTATCCACAATGCATTTGTTAAATGATATTATTTAGTTTTGTCGCGTTTCTTGATGCGTGATCTTGAACTTTGACTTAACCGTCTTTGCTTGTGTTACAAGAGCATCAATTCTGTTTGATGTCGTAAAATCTTTGAAGCTCCCCTGTTATGGCATTGTCTTCGTCGAGCAAGGTTTTGAGTCCCCTTCTTATCCATACTGGTAGGTAGTTTTGACAGTAGTATGTTGCGAAGCGGTGGTCGAGGAATATTATGGCGCCTCTATCTTCCAATGTCCGTATTGGTCTGCCCGCTGCCTGCGCTGCTTTTTTCAGGGCGGGAATGACATAGCCGTACTCTCTTCCATGGTCTGGAAAACGGCGTTCATAGTATTTTATTTGGGCGTTCACTTTGGGCGTAGGTTCAGCGTATGGCACGCCGACGATGGCAACAGAATTCATTTGGTCCCCTGGATAGTCTGCTCCCTCTGAGGAGCGTCCGCCCTGAACACCCAACAAAACTGCGCCGCCACGTTTGGCGTAAGACTTGAACTTGCTAATCAGGCGGTCGTTCTCTCTAGACTTCATGCCCCTATGCTCATGAAGCAACGGCTTATCCAAACTGTTTTCGATTCCGGCTTCCAACAGTTTTTGCAGCACCTCGTAGGAGGCGGTGAAGACGCCTACGTTGGCGGGCGTGTTGTGAACAACTTCGGCGATACGTTTGACCAGTTTCTTGTACATGGCTGGAGTGCGCTGTTCCATGGCGGTCGTCACCCCGCAACAGGCGAGGCTGAGGATGTGTTCTCTCGGAAACGGAGAGGGCACGGCTTGACAAACCGTTGAATCGGGCAGGTGAGTTATCTTCACGTAGGATTGGAGTGGCTGAAGGGTTCCCGACATGCTTACGCTACAGTAAACTGACGAGAAAACGGGTTCAGTTACTTTCGCAGGGTCAAGCGCCACCACCTCCAGCTTGGCTGAAGGGGTGCCCGTCATGGATATGTATCGGCTCAAAATGTGCGTGTAGGCGATATCACCAGAAGTGTCCAGCCACCGCAAGAGAAACTCGCCGACACGATGAATGTAGGAACGCGGAAACTTTCCCTGCGTAAGCAAATGCTGTTTGATTAGATTACCTGTTTCATGCATCTCTTCAAAGAACACCTGAGGGTCGTCGATTTCCATCTTTTTGGTTAAGGCGTCGATTAGCAGTTGAGGCTTCACATAAGTCTCCTTCTCAACCTGCGCCGCCAACTTCTCAATCAACGCTCGAAACTTGCCTGCAAAATCGGCTACATCGCGGCGGCTGAACTTTTCAGCCTCGAACTGCGCCTGACGCATTGCGAATACTGTGAGGCTGTCGCTGGCGATGTCCACTGCGGTTTCAGGCAGGTTGTGTGCCTCATCAACTACGAGTATGACCTCATCCATCGGTCTGTCCAGATGCTTGAGGAAGGCTCCACGAACCGTAGGGTCAAAAACGTACATGTAGCTCAAGGCTACAACATCAACTTCAGTCAGCGCTTTCTTAACCAACTCGTAGGGACAGAAACCCTCCGCGCGACAGACCTCCTGTACTTCCGACGCCTTGTATGGTCGTGACACGACATGCTTCTTCAAGTCGGAAAAGCGTTCGTCCCTTTTCTCAATGTTCGCGTAATATGGACATTGCTCCCTCGATTTGAGCAGTTCACATATCTCCATAGCTGACTTAGCATCTGGCGCGTGACGAGTTATAAACGGGTGAAAACACATGTCTGTTCTTCCACGAACCGAAAGCCCAGATATGTCTTGTCGCTTTGCTATTGCGTTCAGCTCTTCAATCACTCGTTCGTGTTGGCGATGAGTCTTAGCCACGTAGAGAATCTGTAAATCGTTTTCCTTAGCCAAGGGCAGACAGGCAGACAGCGCTGAAACCGTTTTGCCCAGGCCGTTGCTTCCCTCAATGAGGACGTGTCTGCGGTTTTTAACC